>MDTC01260908.1_pt1 | contig 14487 bp, 15 predicted proteins | sample 811181 | NCBI WGS metagenome assembly MDTC01 (sample SAMN05326644, study PRJNA326480) | marine metagenome | isolation source: seawater | place: Pacific Ocean: North | collected 2011 | reverse complement strand
TCAGGATCTGCGCCTAAACGACCTATTAATTGTACTTTATTTAAACTTCCAGCCATAATATTTTGAATAAATTTTGATTTTTTTATTGTTAAAACACTTTATTTTATATCATATTTGAAAAGTAATTATAAGGTGATTATTATTTGAGAGAAAAAAAATGTTGAAAAAAATCGTTGTAAAAGGCGCTAAAGAGCACAACTTAAAAAATGTTTCTTTGGAAATTCCAAAAGACAAACTTGTTGTTATAACTGGCCTTTCTGGGTCTGGAAAATCGTCATTGGCTTTCGACACAATATACGCTGAAGGTCAGAGAAGATATGTGGAAAGTCTCTCTTCATACGCTAGACAATTTTTGGATAAAATGAAAAAACCCAATGTGGATTTTATCGAAGGTTTAAGTCCGGCAATTTCAATTGAACAAAAAAATACTTCTAAAAATCCAAGATCTACGGTTGCTACAGTAACTGAAATTTATGATTATATGAGAGTTTTATTTGCAAGAATTGGTGTTCCATATTCACCTTTCACAGGAAAACCAATAAAATCACAATCAATCAGTGAGATGGTGGATAAAATTAAAAAACTACCAAAAAATAATACTATTTATATTCTTTCACCTATTGTGAGAGGTAGAAAAGGTGAATACAAAAAAGAGATATCAAACTATAAAAAAAGAGGATTTTCCAAAATAAAAGTAGATGGAAAATATTTGAATATTGATGAATTTCCAGATTTAAACAAAAAGATAAAACACGACATATCAATAATAGTTGATAGGATAATATTAAATTCTAATTTAGGGAATAGATTAGCAGATAGCGTTGAAACAGCGGTTAATCTATCAGATGGTCTATTAATAGTAGAATATGAAAATGAAACTTTGCCGAAAAAATTTAGAAAAAAAGAGACAATCACATTCTCATCAAAATTTTCGTGTCCCCAAAGTGGTTTTACTATTGAGGAAATTGAACCAAGATTGTTTTCTTTTAATTCTCCCTATGGCGCGTGTGAAGAATGTGAAGGTATAGGGCATAACTTAAACGTTGATCCAAATTTGGTAGTTTCAGATCATAAAAAAAGTCTTCAGGATGGTGTTATAGAACCATGGTCAAAAACTACTTCTCTTTATTATGCGCAGACACTAGCGTCATTAGCAAAGCATTATAAAATTTCATTATCGGACCCTTGGAGAAAAATCCCAAAAAAAATTCAAGAAATAATTCTATATGGGTCTGACGAAGAAGAAATTAAATTTTCTTATGACGATGGTTATGAATCATATACAACAAAAAAAACATTTGAAGGTGTAATAAATAATTTGGAAAGAAGATATCTTGAAACAGATAGCGAGTGGAAAAGAGAAGAAATATCACAATATCAAAGCGAAACAGATTGTGAAAAATGTAAAGGAATGAGATTAAAGGATGAAGCTTTATGTGTCAAAATCAATAACCTTAATATAAGTGAAGTTACTGAGAAATCAATTGAAATTGCCCAGAAATGGTTTGCAGATTTAGAAAACGTTTTGAATGAAAAAGAGACTAAAATTGCTCAACATATTTTAAAAGAAATTAACGAGAGGCTTAATTTTCTTTTAAATGTAGGTTTGAATTATTTAACTTTATCGAGAGAGTCAGGTACTTTATCTGGAGGTGAAGCACAAAGGATTAGGCTTGCTTCACAAATAGGATCTGGTTTAACAGGTGTTTTATATGTACTTGATGAGCCATCTATTGGATTACACCAAAGAGATAACAAAAAATTAATTACAGCTTTAAAGAAATTAAGAGATTTAGGAAATACTGTTATAGTAGTGGAGCATGATATTGAAACCATGGAAAGCTCGGATCATATAATCGATATAGGTCCTGAAGCTGGATTAAAAGGAGGTAATATAGTTGCCGAAGGTGAAGTAAAACAAATAATTGAAAATCAGAACAGTATCACTGGAAATTATTTATCTGGTAAAAAATTTATTCCAATGCCAAAAAAAAGAAGATCAGCAAAAAATGGAAGATTTATAGAAATAAGTGGTGCTAGCGGCAACAATCTTAAAAAGGTGAATTTAAAAATTCCTGTAGGAACCTTCACTTGCGTTACAGGTGTATCTGGAAGTGGAAAATCTACTTTAATTCTTCACACTCTCTATAATGCTTTTAATTTAATGTTAAACAAAAATAAATCTAGAAAAGTTCCTAAGGCTTTCACTGGATTTAAGGGAACCGAATTAATTGATAAAATAATTGATATTGATCAATCTCCAATAGGAAGAACTCCAAGATCTAATCCAGCGACATATACTGGTGCTTTTGGGCCAATAAGAGAATGGTTTGCAGGATTGCCTGAGTCTAAAGCAAGAGGTTATAAGGTCGGGAGATACTCATTTAATGTTAAAGGCGGTAGATGTGAAACTTGTGAGGGAGACGGCGTTTTAACTTATGAAATGCATTTTTTACCTGACGTATTTATACCTTGTGATACATGTAAAGGAGCTAGATATAATCGAGAAACTTTAGAAATAAGGTTTAAAAATAAGAATATTGCTGATGTATTAAACATGACTGTTGACGAAGGTTGTGAGTTTTTTGAAAATATTCAAACTATAAAATCAAAATTAATTACCTTGAAACATGTTGGGCTTGGTTATATGAAAATTGGTCAACAAGCCACAACTTTGTCAGGCGGAGAAGCGCAAAGAATAAAATTAGCAAAAGAATTGTCTAAAAGACCAACTGGAAGAACTTTGTATATATTAGATGAACCTACTACAGGTTTGCATTCTCATGATATAAAAAAATTGTTAGAAATTTTACAAGCTTTTGCAAATACTGGCAATACAGTTGTAGTGATAGAGCACAATTTAGATGTAATAAAAACAGCAGATCACATAATTGACATGGGACCTGAAGGTGGAGTGAATGGAGGAAAAATAATTGCAGAGGGAACTCCAGAAAAGGTAGCAACAGTAAAAGAAAGCTATACGGGGAAATTTATAAGAGATATTATTGGCAATAGCTCGATGAAAAAAACTGCTTAAAATCCTAATATATGGTATAAAGAATCATGACTACAATTTTACAATCTCTTTCAAAAACAGTTCATCTATCATTAGGAATTGCAATAATACTATTATTAGGATTGCATTTTTTTGGTGATGGTTTCGCTTTTGATAGATACTTCCTAAGTTGGTTATTTAGATATTTGCATGTTTTAACTGGAATAATGTGGATTGGTTTATTATGGTACTTCAATTTTGTTCAAATTCCATCTATGCCAAATATCCCTGATGAACAAAAACCTGCGATTGGGAAAGTTATAGCTCCGAAAGCTTTATTCTGGTTTAGATGGGCTGCTCTTGGAACTATTATTACAGGATTAATTGTTGCTTACCTCCAAGGATATGTTCACCAATCAATGATTTTAGGGATTGGTAGTGGAGATCCTAAAACAACAGCAATTGGTATTGGAATGTGGTTAGGTATAATAATGGCTTATAATGTGTGGTTTGTAATTTGGCCTAATCAGAAAAAGGCTCTTGGGATAATTGACACCACTCCGGAAGAAAAAGCTAAATCTGCAAAAACTGCAATGCTTTTTTCAAGAGCAAATACTTTGTTATCTTTTCCAATGTTGCTCTCTATGGTTGCAGCTCAAAATCTTTACTAATTATTAAGGTAAAATTTTTTCTTCTTCTTTTTCTAATGTTTTAGAACTTACTCTTAAAAATTTCAAAATTGGCGAAGCTACAAAAATTGAGGAGTATGTACCTATTATGACGCCTAAAATCATTGCAAAAGAAAAACCTCTTAAAATTTCACCGCCTAAAATATATATAGAAAAAAGGGCTAATAAGGTAGTGACAGATGTAATAATTGTACGTGAAAGGGTCTCATTAACAGATAAATTTGCAATATCACTAATACTAATTTTTGTATATTTAAATAAGTTTTCTCTTATTCGATCGTAAATAACCACAGTGTCATTCATAGAATAACCTACAATCGTTAATACTGCTGCAATAATTGATAAATTAATTTCTAAAGATAAAAAGGAAAAAATTCCTAATGTAATTATTACGTCATGGAAAAGTGCGATTATTGAACCTATACTAAACTGCCATTCAAATCTTATCCATATATAAAAAAGCATAGCGGCAAGAGCCAAAGATATTGCGATTATTGAAGACTTCAATAATTCAGAACTTACTTTAGGTCCGACATTTTCAACTCTTCTAAAATCGACGTTAGTATTCAAATTTGTAGACAAATTTTTTTTTATTTCACCTATAATATTTGAATTTTTATTACTTTTTTGCTCTATTTTAATTAAATAATCTCCATCTTTACCAAACTTTTTAACATTTACATCTCCAAGATCCATCAAATTTAATGTCTCTCTAATAGAAGAGGTTTCTAATTTTTTTTCAGCTCTTAATTCAATTAATGTTCCACCTTTAAAATCAATTCCATAATTTAAGCCTTTAAAGACTATAAAAATTGCACTCAAAATAAATATTGTGATAGATGCAATATTTGCTATTTTAAATTTTGACACAAAGTTAATATTTTTTATCATTAAATATTTATATTTTTATTATTACTATTAAGAATTATTATTGAAGTTAAGTGTCTAGCCATAAAATAAGCAGTGAAAAGTGTTGTTACTATCCCAATTCCTAAAGTTATAGCAAAACCTTTTATAGGACCCGAACCAAAAGCAAATAATATTACTGCTGCAATAAGAGTAGTTATATTTGCATCTAGAACTGTAATTTTTGCTTTAGAATAGCCGGTATCAAAAGCATGAATAATTGACTTTTCAGTTTTTAACTCTTCTCTAATTCTTTCAAATATTAATACATTGGCATCCACAGCCATCCCAACAGTTAGTATTATGCCTGCAATTCCCGGTAATGTTAAAGTTGCCTCTAGAATTGTTAAAATTCCAACTAACATTAAAAGATTTGCAATCAAAGAAATATTGGCGATCATTCCAAATAATTTATACTTATAAAACATGAAGAAAATCACTAAAAAAAACCCGACCACCAAAGAAGTTATTCCTGATTTAATAGAGTCTTCCCCAAGGTCAGGGCCAACTGTTCTCTCCTCTACTACATTAAGAGGTGTTGGCAAAGCGCCAGATCTAAGTAGCAAAGCTAAATCAGTAGCTTCTTGAAAAGTAAAATTTCCAGAAATCATTCCATTTCCAGATGTTATGGGCTCATTAATATTTGGTGCGCTAATTACTTTACCGTCTAGTACAATGGCTAATCTTTTTCCTACATGATCAGTGGTCGCTCTTCCAAATTTTTGAGCACCAAGTCTATCTAAAGTAAATGAGACTGTAGGCTCGTTTTGTTGATTTTGAATACTTGGCTGAGCATCTATCAAATTTTCTCCACTCATTACTATACGTTTGCTTACATTTAAAGTTTCACCAGTTTCAGATATAAGTTTATCTACACCAAATTCAGAGTTCTCTTGAACCAGTCTAAAATTTAATTGTGCAGTTTTGCCTAAAAGTTTTTTAACTCTTTCTGGGTCTTTCAAGCCAGGAAGTTCAACTAAAATTCTCTTTTCTCCTCTTTGTAAAATAGTTGGTTCTTTCGTTCCAACATCATCAATTCTACGCCTTACAATTTCTATTGATTGTTTCAAAGCAGAATTGTTGATAGTTAATAGTCCGTATTTTGAAAAAATTATCTCTACATAATTATCTTTTAACTTTTTGTAATCTAATTCAAAAGACCTGTAATTATCAATATAAGGATTTAAATTATTGTTTTTTTTTGAAAAAAATATTAGATCAAACTTATCAATGTCATCTATTTTTAAATAAATCTTTTTATTTTGAATTTTAAAATCTCGATAATTAAGATTGTTTTCATTTAATAATTTTTTTAGTGGAATTACTTTTGATTGAATTTTTTCTTCTATGAGATTGTTAGAATTAATTTCTAGTAAAAGATATGAGCCACCTTGTAAATCTAGGCCAAGATTTACCTTTTTGTTGATAATAATATTTTCTCTATATTGAAAATTTAATATTGAAAAAATTGAGATAATAAAAAATATTAAATAAATAAAAAAAATATTTATCTTTGAAAAATTCAACACAAAAAAGAATTATTTTTTTACTTCTTCTTTTTTAAGCAAACTTGTAATTGTTGATCTGATAATTTGAACTTTAGTATCGTTTCCTATAATAACTTCAATTCGATCATCTTCCATGACACGATCAACAACTCCTATTATTCCTCCAGAAGTAATTACCTCATCTCCTCTTTTGAGAGACTCGACCATAGCTTTATGGTCTTTTACTCTTTTTTGTTGAGGTCTAATTAAAAAAAAGTAAAAAATCACAAAGATTAATATTAAAGGTATAAATTGTGCAATTCCTTGTCCACTCATGACAGACAATTATAATAAATAAATTAAATTAACAAGTTAAATTTTATCAAATTTTATCCAAATTATTCATATATTTTTTTAACACATTTGGAATTGAAACTGATCCATCTTTATTCTGATAATTTTCTAACAACGATATAATAAGTCTACCCACAGCTAATCCAGATCCATTTAATGTACCAACGAATTCACTTCCATTTTGAGATTTATATTTAGCTCCCATTCTCCTAGCCTGAAAAGTTCCGCACGAAGAACAACTTGAAATTTCTCTATATTGATTTTCTGATGGTATCCACACTTCAATATCGTAAGTTTTTTCAGCACTAAAGCCCATATCTCCAGTAGATAATAGCACTGTTCGATAAGGTATATCTAATTTTTCTAGAATCTTTTTTGCACAATTTGTCATTCTATCAAGTTCTTGAACACAGTTTTTTGGTTCAACAACACTTACCAATTCAACTTTATAGAATTGATGTTGCCTGATCATTCCTTTAGTGTCTTTACCGTAACTACCTGCTTCTTTTCTGAAACATGGAGTTGCTGCAACAAATCTTTGAGGTAACTCATTTTTAGTTAACAATAATTTACGTACTAAATTTGTTAAAACAACTTCTGCAGTTGGTATCAAAAATTTTCTTTGATCAGAATTTTCAAATTTAATTTCAAACTGATCTTCTTCAAATTTAGGTAATTGTCCAGTTCCAAACATTATATCTTCGTTTACAATAAGTGGTGGTGAAATTTCGGTATAAGAAAACTCTGTAGTATGTACATCTAGCATAAAATTTATTAAAGCTCTTTCCAATAAAGCTATTTTATTTTTTAAAACTACAAATCTAGCTCCAGATAATTTAGTTGAAACTTCAAAATCAATTTCATTAGATAAATTTCCAATTTCAATATGTGATTTAGCTTTAAAAGGGAAATTATTAATTTTACCAAAATTGTTAATTACTTTGTTTGATTTTTCATCTTTTCCTACTGGAACATCTTCTAATGCTAAATTAGGCAAGACATGTAATAAATCATTGAGTTTTTTTTGCGATAAAATTTGTTCTTTAGATAATTGCTCAATTTTTTCTGATACCTGTTTTGATCTTTCAAATTTTGAATTATCTTTTGATTTAGATAATATTTTTTTTTCCTGCTCTAATTTTTCTTTTTCACTTATTAAAATTCTATTATTTTTATCTAATTTTTCAAAAATTTCTGAATTGAAATTAAAATTTCTATCTGATAATTTTTTTTTAAATTTTTCTAAGTTTTTTCTTAATTCTTTAATATCATGCATCTTCTAATTCTTTATCCACTTTTTTCTCAGTAAATTTTACAGTTAATATAGATAATTCATAAAGTAATAATAAGGGTATTGCTAGTCCAACTTGTGTTATAGGGTCTGGAGGAGTTAAAATTGCAGCTAGAGCAAATATAATTACAATAACATATCTTCTTCTTGTTCTTAAATACTCTGAATTCACAATACCAATTCTAGCTAATAAATTTAATAATATAGGAAGTTGAAAACTTATGCCAAAAGCAAAAATTAATCTCATAATAAGTGACAAATATTCATTTACTTTAGCCTCAAGTTGTATTGGCAAGCTTGAATTTGAGCCTAATGTTTCAAAAGATAAAAAAAATTTTATTGCTAGTGGCATAACTAAATAATAAACAAGTAGTCCTCCAAGCAAAAAAAGAATTGGTGTTGATATTAAATATGGAAGAATTGCTTTCTTTTCATTTTTGTAAAGGCCAGGTGCAATAAACTTATAAATTTGAATTATTAAAATTGGGCTACCTAGAAAGATTGCGGCAAAAAAAGCTACTTTAATGTAAGTTATAAATGTTTCATGTAAAGCTGTAAAAATAAGACGTCTAGAACTTTGATCCTCTCTTACTGCATTTGCATAAGGTTCAACTAAAAAATTATAAATATGCTCAGCAAATATGTATGAAATAACAAATATTATAAAAATAAATATTAAAGAATTTAATAGTCTGTTACGTAACTCTACAAAATGGCTTGTGAATGAATTGCTATCAGCCATCTGAATCTGCGTCTTTTTTTATTTTATCTTCTTTTGGTAAAACTTCTTGTTCTAGATCAACATCTTTTGTAACCGATGATACTTCTCTTTGAATATTGCTAATTGTATTTTTAAATTTTCCAACATAAATGCCGATTTTTTTTAAAACAATTGGAAATTCTTTTGGTCCAAGAATTAATATTGCAACTATTACTACAAATAAAATCTCTAACCATCCGATTTGAGGCATTATGATTATTTATTTTCAGTGTCAGAGTTATCTGACTTGGAATTGTCGTCTTGATTATTAGTTGAAGCATCTTCAGACATACCTTTTTTAAAACTTTTAATGCCTTTAGCTACATCACCCATAAGACTTGAAATTTTTCCCCTTCCAAAGAGTAAAACTACAAGAACAACTACTATTGCTATTTGCCAGAAACTAATTCCCATAATCCATATTATATACGATAAAAATGCCTAAATAAATATATTTATTTATCGTCCTCGGGAGACTTTTTAATAGCTTCGTCAATTTCTTCGTAAATATTCTGTTTTTCAGCGATTGATTGTTCTTTAAAGAATTTTCCTGTTCCAAAAATTGATTTATCAATACTTGAAGTATCTATCAAACCTGCTGATCCAAGCTCATCAATAGTGGGCAAATCAGACAATTTTTGAATATTAAAATGATTTAAAAAATTTTCGGTCGTAGCGTACTGAATTGGTTTTCCAGGCACATCTTTTCTTCCAGCAGGCCTAACCCAATCAAGTTCTAGTAAAATTTCTAAAGTATTCGATGCAAAAGAAACTCCCCTTATTTCCTCTATTTCAGATCTAGTTACAGGTTGATGGTAGACAATAATAGATAAGGTTTCAATAGTTGCTTTAGATAATTTTTTTTGTGTAGATCTTTGTAAAGACATTAATTTTGAAAGATCATCAGAGGTTCTAAAAGACCATTTATTTTTAATACATACCAAATTAAATCCTCTCTTTTGATAAATTTTTTTTAGGTTTTCCAATACCTTTTGCAAATTGCTTGCAGTTTGAACTCTTTTTTCAATTGTTTCTAAATCTAAAGGTTCAGATGCTGCAAAAAGGATAGCTTCGACTTGCCTTTCAATATTAGAGGGCGAAGTTGGAAAATCTATGATATTATTTTTTTTTTTATTTTTCATTTAAGATTTTTTAATTAATATTTTGTCAAATATTTTTTTTTGAGAAACTGAAAGAACTCCTTCTCTAGCTAATTCTAAACATGCAGCAAATAAACCTGCAATACCAGTTCTTTTCATTTTATTATTTGAATAAAATTTAGGTAATAATTCATATATATTTCTCCATTCAACCAATTTATCTAAATTATTTCTGATTTGTTTAATGCCCTCCTCAGTCGTAAATACTGGAAGTTTTGGTATAGTAATATTTTGAAAAGTTTTTTGCATTTGAAAGTTTGAATATGTTTTTAAGAGTTCGTAAAGAGTAACTGTATATACAGGTGTATTTATAGATCTTATTCCACCTTTCATTCCTCTTGTAAATATATGAATTCCTAACCTTTTTTTTTGTAACATTTGATCTGAGAGAATTCGAATTAATTCTAATTTTTTTAGTTGCAATTTCAATTTTTCTGCAACTTCCAATGCTTTAAAATCATCATTTTCTTCCTCAGGAAGAAGTAACTTAGATTTTAAATATGCCAGCCAAGTAGCCATTAGCAAAAATTCAGAAGCTGTTTCTAAGTTCAAATCTTTGTTTTCTTTAATAAATTCTAAAAATTGGTCTGCGAGTTTTGTAATTGAAATTTTTGCTAAATCAACTTTTTGAGTTTTGGCTAAATCAAGAAGCACCTCTAAAGGTCCACTATAATTTGGGATATTGATAGATATTTGATTATTATTTTTTGATTCCATTACTAACTTTACCTCAAAAACTTATAAATTTCTGATGTTTTTTTAGATGTAAATTTATCAATATAAGGAACAGATTTTATCAATTTTAAGTTATCATTAATATTACCAGAGCAATATAGAACTAAATTACAACCTGCATCTAATGATTTTTTTGCGTTTTCTACCAAGCTATATTTTAATGCTTTCATAGATATATCATCTGATATCAATATACCTTTAAAACCTATTTTTTTTCTTATTATATCTCTAATTATCTTTTTTGAAAAAGTTGTAACGTTTTTTTTATCTATTTTTGAATATAAAATATGAGCAGTCATAGCTATTTTTGCTTTTGAATTTTTAAAGGGATAAAAATCTAATCGATTTAACTTTTGAAAATTCATTTTTACCTTTGGTGTTTCTTTATGGCTATCAGACTTTGCGGCTCCATGACCTGGGATATGTTTAATGATGCCAATTATCTTATTCAAGTGTAAATATTTGATAGTAGTAGTACCAAGATCATTCACGATCATTTTATCATTCGAAAAACTTCTATTGCCAATTATTTTATTAGTATAAGTTCTTGAAATATCTAAAACTGGAATGCTATTAATATTAATTCCAAGTTCTTTTAAAATCTTACTCAATGAAAAAATATAATGTTTTAGCAAATTAAGTGACAGACTCTTATTTTTTTTGTATAAATTCCCAAAAAAACGAGAATTTAAATTATGGCTAAATATTTTTTTTAATCTTGAAACATCAGAGCCTTCTTCATCAATAATTATAGGAAAATTTTTAATCTTAACAAGATCCTTGATGGTGGTTATTAAATTTTTTAATTGATTAATAGATTTGATATTTCTCTTAAATAAAATTACGCCCCATGGTTTTTCTTTTGTAAAAAGGTGTCTTTCCTTGACTGTTAACTTTGTCCCTCCTATACTGATAATAATTGCTTTTCTTTTCATTTTATCTTTAAAAGATCCCAAAAACTTCTTTTTTTATCTTCTTCGAAATCGCTATCAAAACTATTATTAAATTGTACAACATTATTAGTATCATCAGCTAAAATTGGTAAATTAGAAATTTTATCCTTTAAAATTACATCAATATTTAATCGATTATTTTCTGTAGACTTGATATTTTTTATAGAAGAGTAGTATTTAAATATAAAAATAATGAAAGAAATAATCAAAAGAAACATCAATATATTTAAAACTTTGTTCATTACATTTTTTCTGGTAGTGAAACTCCAAGAATATTCATTCCGTTCTTAATAACAATAGCGACTAGAAAAATAATTACTAAAGACTCTTCTTTTTTTAATTTACCATTTTCAATTAGTTTAAATTTTTCATCTTCATTTCCTTTACTCCAATAAGAATGAAATAACGTAGACAGTTCATATAGATAAAATGGAATTTTATGTGGTTCAAGTTTTAATTCTGCAGAGTCTACTATTTTAGGCCATTCAAATATTTTTCTTAAAATTTTTTCCTCATATTTATTAAGATTAAATGTTTTGGGATTAATTAATACATTATCATCAAGTTTTTTTTTAAGTATTCTATTGATCGATGAAATTCTAGCAAATGCGTATTGAACATAATAAACTGGATTATCTTTTGTTTTTTCTTTGACTTTTTCAAAATCAAAATCTAGCTCAACGTCATTGCTTCTATTAAGCATCATAAATCTAATTGAATCTCTATCGACTTCATTTAACAAATCTTGAGCGGAGATAAAATCTCCAGCTCTTTTTGACATCTTAAATGGTTCACCATTTTTATATAGTTTTACTAATTGACAAACTTTGCAGTTAAGTTTCACTTTATTATTAGATAAGGCTGAGACAGCAGCTACAATTCTTTTTATATATCCTGTATGATCAGCGCCTAGAATATTGATTAGTTCGTCAAATTCTCTATTAATTTTATCTGAATGGTACGCAACATCATTTGCAAAATATGTCCATGTGCCATCATTTTTTTGTAATGCTCTATCAGTATCGTCTCCAAATAGAGTTGATTTAAAAATAAGTCTTTTTACCTTTTTCCAATCATTTGTTTTTTCACCCTTAGGGGGTTCAAGAAAACCCTCGTCTACAAAACTTTTATTTTTAAGTTTTTTTACTGCTTTATTCACTAGATCTTTTTTTACTATTTCGGTCTCTGAAAAAAAATTGTCGTGTATAATACCTAGTTTCTTTAGATCAATTTTAATTTGATTCATTGATTTTTCTAATGAGAGTTTTTTTAGTTCCTCAAAACATTCATCAAAATTTTCAAATTTTTTATCTTTATTATTTTTAATTATATCAAATGCTATTTCTTTAATATAATCACCTGGATAAAGATTTTTTTTTAGGATAAATTTTTCATTAAATTTTATTTCTCTAATTCTTAGAAAAACCGATTCTACAAAATTCTTTATTTGATTACCATAATCATTTATATAATATTCTTTGGTTACCTTATTGCCGTTAAACTTTAATAAGTTTGTGAGAACATCTCCAAAAATTGCCCCTCTACAATGACCGACATGTATCGGGCCTGTTGGATTAGCAGAGACAAACTCTACATTATAAGTTTTATTAGATTTCTTAGACCCAAAAAGATCTTTATCTTTTAAAATTTCTTTTATATTAAATACAAGACCTTCTTTAGATAGTTTTATATTTAAAAAACCTGGCTCTGCAATATCGATTAATTCAAAATGATCAATTTTTTTTAGTATAAGATCCTTAATTTTATTAGCCAAGATTTTAGGATTAATTTTATTTGATTTTGACAAAACTAATGAAATATTTGTCGACAAATCATAATTTAAATGTTCGGGAGGAACTTCTAAATTAACATTTTTTATGTTTTCTAAATTTTGAAGATTTAAATTATCTTTATTTTTTAAGATAATATTATTAATTTTTGACAAATAATTTTCAAATATATTCATTTTAGTTTTTTATATAGATTTATTGCATATCTATCAGTCATACCAGCTATATAATCACAAATTGTTCTAGCAATATTTGATTTATCGTACTTACTAACATTTATATATCTGTCTGGATTTTTATTTATATAATAAAATTATTTTTTGATAATTTTTTTTCCTTCATTAGTTTTTGCTTTAACGTCTGAATGAAAATACATTTTTTTTTTAAGAAATTTTTTATTTTTTTGTCAAATAAATCTATATTTTTTGAAAATTTTACAATTGGATATTTGCATTTATAAATATCATTTAATGTTTTAATTTTATATTTTTTTATGTTTTTTTGAGTTGTTATAATTATATCTTGTACCATTACATTTATAATTTCTCTTATCACTTGTCTAATAACAAGATCTATGGAAAATCGATTTAACTTTTTTTTATGTCTAAGAATAATTTGTCTTAAAACTGGAATATTTTCTAATTCTTTTAACTTAAATAAATTTGATTTTAATCCATCTTCTAAATCATGACTGTTGTAAGCAATATCGTCAGAAATAGAGGCTATTTGAGCTTCCAGTGATGGATTTGAAGAAAATTTTATTTTATTTTTAAAAAAATTATTTCCTAGAATTGCATTAAATCTTTTTAAATTTTTTATTGGTCCATTATGTTTTATTAATCCATCTAAAGTTTCTAGAGTTAAATTCAATCCTTTAAACTCATAATATCTATTTTCTAAAAATAAGATTATTCTAATTGTTTGTATATTATGATCAAAACCACCTAATTTTTTCATACAGTAATTTAGCGCCTCCTCTCCTGCATGGCCAAAAGGGGTGTGTCCCAAGTCATGGGCCAAACTAAGTGTTTCACATAAATCCTCATTTAAATTGAAAAATTTTGATAAAGTTCTTGCTATTTGTGCTACTTCAAAAGAATGAGTTATTCTTGTTCTAAAATGATCTCCAGAAGTATTTACAAAAACCTGGGTCTTATGTTTTAATCTTCTAAAAGCTGTTGAGTGAATTATTCTATCTCTATCTCTCTGAAAATCCGACCTAAAGTGAGTTTTTTTTTCTTTAAAAAACCTGCCCTTTGACTTTATTGGCACAGCTAATTTAGATAAAGTTTGAATTGAATTTTTTTGCATGCTTACTATATAGATTATATACTAAATAATTATGGAAAAAAAATTAGAATTTACAG
>MDTC01077605.1_pt1 | contig 14489 bp, 22 predicted proteins | sample 811181 | NCBI WGS metagenome assembly MDTC01 (sample SAMN05326644, study PRJNA326480) | marine metagenome | isolation source: seawater | place: Pacific Ocean: North | collected 2011 | reverse complement strand
TCATCGTCCGACACATAGTATTAACCATTGGGCTTACTTGAAATCTTGTACGACCATCAATTTTATCATCACAACTTAGTAGATTTTCTCTTGTAGAGAAATCTTCAAACATAAAATTCATATTACATTAACCTATCTTTCCAAGTGGTTGGGGTTTTATCATTTTCAATTTCTATCCTGTATGCATAGTCGAATGCTTTTGGTCCAACGTCTACAATATAATCTACTGTTTTCTTGACAGCTTCCTGCAATGTTGTAGAAGTTTTATAATCTAATAAACGTCTCGCTTTTGAACTGCTACAGGTTGCATACTTAACCTCTAATGGTCTTTCATCTTTGTATATTGGTTCTCCGTCAAACTTACATTTTTTTGCTACAAGTTTCGCTAATTCATTTATTGTAATCGTGTCTTCATCTGGTCCAATATTAATTACTTCATTCACTATTTCTTCATCTAATGCCATTTTAACGAGGCAGGATACACAATCAGCTACATAAGAAAAACAACGCTTTTGTTCACCGTCTCCATAAATGATTGCAGGTTTGTCTTGTAAGTTTCTATTCGCCATAATACTTACAACATTACGATATGGGTCGTCAAACTTTTGACGTTCACCAATAATATTATGTGGTACTGCAATATTGTATTCTAATCCATGAACATCGGCGAGGCACTTCAATGTATCCTCTGCTGCAACCTTTGCAATACCATAAGGATCTATTGGCATCGGTTTCATATCTTCTTTAAATTGATTGAGTGTTCCTGTTTGTTTACCATATCGTGCCATACTGCTACAAAAAACAAAACGCTTTACATTGTTTGCAATACTTGCACTTATAATAGATACACTCGCTTCATAAATGTTTCGAGTAATAAATGATGGACTAAAAACAGAAAACCCTTCGTGTGCAGTTGCAGCACAGTGTATAACAATATCTATTTCTTCGTGTGCCATCATGTCTTTCATTAAGACCTGATCACAACAATCAGCTTGATAAAATTTTACGTCGCGGTGAAGATTTTGTTTGAACCCACCAATAAGATTATCAACTCCAACAACATCATGTCCGAGTTGAATGAACTTATCAGCTAGGTGACTGCCCAGAAATCCTGCGACACCTGTTATAAAAATTTTCATATTCGGGAAATGTCTCCAAAAAATTTGTGTTTCTTCTGCGGTCGTGTTCATTGAACCAATTGTAGAAATCTTTGCGACCTTCGTTTAATTTTTCTTCACCGTAATCACTTGTTTGCATATAATCGTGAACACGTCTGAACTTCTCAAACTCAACAGTCTGAAACATAGTTGGATCGGAGTCGTCTATATTTTGTTCGATGAAATCTAAACTCTCTTTCATATACGGCATGAATTCATCTTTCGGTAAAATATTCATATCATAATGAAGTGGTTCTTTGAGGTATGGCGTATCGAATCTAATGGTTCTTTTAGAATCACTATCAGGAACAATAATTCCTTCATACTGTTTACGCCATTCTAAAATCTTTACCAATAATGTTTTGAATGTAGAAACAGTCAGTGCATTAAAGGTTATCATAAAGTTTACTGGTGTTTTTGTACCCATTGCATAGGTGTGGAAGTTTCTCTCCCACAAATCAAGTTTTAATCCAGTTCTGATATATTCTGCTCTTTCATTCCAACAATCAATACTTGTATAAAGAGCAAAACTTTTAACTCCCTTTTTCTCTCTGATCAGGTTTACATTACCTACAAGGTTGTCAACGAACTTTTCTTTAACACCAAGATTGGTATTTATGTTTAATTCTAAATGTGGTTGAGGATTTCTATGTAACTCTTCAAATAATCTCCAAGTTGATTTATGCATAAGTGGTTCACCACCAGTAAGTCTAAGAATACTCAGAGTCTTAACAACTTCTGGATACCATCTCCACCACGCTTCTACATAAGGGTTTTGTCCTTCTTCGTATGCTTTGAACCAATCAATATCGAGTCTATGATTCTTCACCATATCATATGGTCCAAATTTCTTAATCTCTGACATAAATCGAGAAGAAGAGTTGGGATGACAATAACCGCATTTGAAGTTACATTCGTTACTAAATGCTAATTCAATATAATCTGGATTAACATCCATATCCCAATCGGAAGCAATTATATTATCCATCCTTTCTTTTTTGAAAAGAGATGCACTTCTGATCACACGGTCAGAAATATAATCTTCTCCCATAGCTTCAACATTCCAACAGTAATTACATCCAACACATTTTTCGCCGTTTAGCATTTGCTTACGTTCATCTTTTTTATGTGGTGTGTTGTGTAACATTGAAGGATTCTCAGCCAATCCTTCTAATGGAATCTTATGTGGTGCTGGATGGTAACAGGAATGTGTCATACCTGTTTGTAAATAAATGGTTGTATGATACCATTTAGCAAAACAAAACGTGGGACTGAAGACATCGTCCATTGCATCGCGCAATAGAAGTGCCTTATCTAAATCACTCATATAATTTGTTCCCAGTTAAAATTAATAATATTATCACGTATCCATGTTTCAGGATTAGCGTTTCTATATTTTACTGTATCATCTATTTGTTTTAATTTTTCTTGATCAATTTTCGGATGAAGCATAGTATTATCATCAGGATATACAGTAATCCCGATATCTCTAAACTTGCATACTCGTTGAGAACGAGTCGACTTTATTATATAGGGTATATTTGTTGGTGTCAAGTACGAATCTAGTCGTTCAATGAATATCCTATCACCCATATGCATATTAACATATTCTTCATCATACCCACCAGACTTCCAAAAGTCCTCTGTTCTTATACAATAATCATTGTGTGTTACTTCAGTTGTCTTACCTGTACCGAGTAAAAAGTTATAATACTCATCATGTCTATGAGAATCAATATATCTACTTACAATCTCCGCACACGTACCAATACCATCTCGATCTATATCTGTTAACCACGCCCACTCTGTATCGACATGCTTCATTGCAAGATTGCGACAGCCGTGAGAGTTAAAACCTATATCCTTTGTAACTCTAAACAGACTTATATTTTTTTCTGGATATTCACTTACAACATCAATTGCAGGTTGACGAGGAGATCCATCATCAACAATAATCAGTCTTGAAAAAAAGTTTTCATTGAAGTTGTTTTCAATAAAGAACTCTAATCTATTTGGGTCTTCAAAGTAAGTTGTAACAAGTGTAATCATTTATATCCTAATATCATAAACCTTGAGAACTCAGAATTATTTGGACCACCACAAGGAAAAGAAAACTCTGTTTGTGTATCCTTGCAGTGGTTGATTCTTTTAAATTCTTCTATGTTGTGTGCACATCTTATATGCTCTGGGTCGTCCCAAAAATTGTTACCTTGTAATACATACAAAGTTCCTTCTGGTATTTTATCCCACCACGCATCGTATGTATCTTGCGTCACGTGTTCAGTTGCAGTATTGATTACAGTGTCTGGTACATGTGCATTTGAATAATTAAATGAGCCCATGTCTGCAGTGAATGGGGCTATTAATGTCGGTTTGCTGTATGTGTTTGAAATGACCCAATCACATATTGGATCTATATCAATAGAAACAAGAGCAGAATGAGAAAGGTTATCAGAGTCTTCTATAAGTTTTGCAAGAATACCATACCACCCACCAAAAATATATGTGTTACCTAAGTGTCCAATATTTTTTAATGCAGAAAGTAAATGACCTTTACTTTCGAGTTGACTCTCCCAAAAACAATCCATAAATCGTTCAGCTAGGTCAGGATGAAATCTAATAAACTTCATCCAGTCTGCAAGAGTTTGAGGTTTTATTTCCACTGGTCTTTCCATAACTAATTATCTCTCTTATTTATGCTAGAAATTCCAGCTTGATTATAAATAGTATCGTACTATATCATGTCTTGATTGTCAAGCATTGATATGTTAAAGAGAGAGAAAATATGGAAGAAATTTTTACCCTAGTGGGCGAGTTGGGATTCCCAATTGCAAGTGCCATTGTTGGTGGTTTCTTCATGTTCCTAACCTTACGATACATTATGGCTGGTGTTATTGATCAGGTGAATAGTATGCACGGGATCGTGAAAGCACTCGATAATCGTATCAAAACAATGAACCATGACTTAATTAGACTTGATACAACCATGTGTGTTGTATTAGGAATTAGACCGTCATTGAATCGTATCTCCAGAGCAGATGGTAAAACAGATGCAAGGAGAGACTAATGGATATCGTAACCGCAATTAAAGACTTCGGATTTCCGATAGTTGCAGCAATTGGTATGCTGTATATGGTTTACTATGTCTGGAAGACAATCACAGAGAAAATTGAAGCAAATTTAGAGGACGCGCAAACTACATTGATTGCATTAATCGATCGTGTGCGCATGTTAGATAACGATATTATTCGCCTACAAGAAAAGCTGGATACAGCTATCGAGGTGAAGGGGTTAGAGGATGAAAAGAAACCAAAGAAACGCTAACGTATATGGATTGATGTTTGTTTTTGTGATGGCACTATTGCTAATAGCAGTGCCTGCACACGGTACACCAAAAGAACATAAGTTTAAATCTCCATCGTTTAGCGGTATAAATCAATCGTCTCATTATTTGACGATTGAAAACCAAGAAACTTCTCGTAAAGAAGCACTGAAACAAGAACTGGAAGATATACAAAAACAACTTGAAAGAGACGCTGAGAATACTACACTCGCGAAATTCATTCGTAATGTTGAGAGCAGAATTTATTCTACACTCTCAAGACAATTAGTAGAGAGTATGTTTGGAGAAAATCCAAGTAGTGAGGGATCCTTCAATATTGAAGGTACAGGAATAAATTACGTCAGCGATGGCGATAAAGTGGAGTTAACAATAACGGATGAGAACGGTAAAGTCACTGTTATCACTATTCCTATTGGGGATTTTGGTATCTAGCTGTGCCAGTACTGGTTCAGGATGGGAGATACCAAAGGAAGAATCTGCTGAAGTACAACTTACTTTATTAGAAAAAGAACTTATAGCAATTCATCCTCCAGTAAGGAAACCGTCTGTTGCGGTGTATAGATTCACTGATCAGACAGGACAGAAAAAACAAAACGCTGGTGGTGGAACATCATTCAGCACTGCAGTAACTCAGGCTCCAGATGTATATCTGATCAGAGCGTTGACACGTGCTGCAAATGGTAACTTTTTCCGTGTCATCGATCGTCAAGTCTTAGACGATCTGACAAAAGAGCGTCAACTAATCAGGCAGACGCGACAAAGTTACGACGGAGAGGGTGCAAAGAAATTACCTGCACTCACTTTCGCAGGTATGATTATAACAGGTGGCATAGTCGGTTATGACCATGGCACTGATTCTGGTGGTGCTGGTGCACGATATCTTGGTATCGGATCTAGCAGAGAATTTAGTCGAGATACAATAACGGTGAACATTCGTTTGGTGAGTGTTGCGACTGGCGAGGTATTACTTGAGGTTCTATCAAGCAAAACTATATTATCCACGGCATACGGTGGAGACGTGTTCAAATTTATTGAGCAAGGAACTGAACTCGTAGAAATAGAGTCTGGTGTTGCCCAAAATGAAAGCGTATCAATTGCCACGCAAAGAGCAATAGAAACAGGTGTCTTAGAACTCATAAAACGTGGAAACCAACTTGGGTTCTGGACATATAACGGAGTAAGCAATGAATAACATTAGAAAAATATTTGTAATGTTGTTCCTCGTAAACGCAGGGACATCGCCTGTATGGGCTGATAATGCGATTTACATCGACCAAATTGGAGACGGTGTGAATATCGACATTACTCAAGATGGTAGTGGTAACAAAGTTGGAGGATCTTCTTCTGACACGACCAAAATGAAGTTGCAGGGAGATAATATTAATTTCTCTATCGACACAGTTGGTTCAACTAACTCTATCATCGGTGACATTGTTGGAGGAGGATCGGATATAGATATTGATATTGCTGGAAGTACCAACTCTATCAACTGGAATATAGACCCAACCAACACATACGGCGCAACAGATGGAAATTATACACTTGGAATCACAGGTGGTAATAATGAACTTGATTTAAACGTAGGAACAAATGATGCAGCAAGCAATGGAACATTCGATTGGACCATTGATGGCGACTTTAACACAGCCACTATCGACATTGATGTAGGTAGCTTTAGTAATATTGTTGACTGGATTGGAGACAACAATACATTAACATACGACGCAGACGGATATGACGGTCACGAAATGTCCTTAACTGGTGATGGTAATTATTGGAATATAACAATCGATCAACAATCTACACTGCAAAAAGACTTATTATCAGTAGAGGTAAATGGTGATGGAACTTCGCAAACGAATGCAGACGTGTGCATTAGCCAGTCTGATTCTGGTACTGCCACAGGTTGCAACTAGCGATGTCGGTTCAGTCGATCGTGCGGTTGGCTGGAGAGAAATTGTTAGAGAAGAACAATCATTAGAACCACAAAAAGGTTCTGATGTAATTACAAAAGACGACCTTCGCACTGGCGAGGGTCGTATGCAGGTCAGGTTTGTAGATGATAGCAAACTTAGAATGACTGAGCATACTCGTATCGTAATTGATAACGTAGTCTTTGATGACGACCCAACTAAGTCGGACTTAGCTATGACATTCGCACAGGGAACTGCTCGTTTTATAACAGGTTCACTGGGCACAATCGAGAAGGAGAACATTAGACTTCGTACTCCAACTGCATCGATAGGAATACGTGGAACAGATTTCACAGTAACTGTTGATGAGTTTGGAAGAACTCTAGTGATTCTCCTTCCCGATATTAATGGTATATCATCTGGAGAGATTATTGTATCAACAATGACAGGGGATGTCGTGTTGAACAAACCTTTCGAATCTACAACAACATCGGTAGCTGAACTACCGCCAACAAACCCAGCAATCCTAGATCTATCTTTGGATATGCTAGATAATATTCTGATCATAACACCACCAAAAGAAATGCAGTCTGTAGAAGATTTCTATGCATCAGCAAGTGCAATAAGAAATATCAATCCATTAGATATAGATTTCTTAGACGAGGTATTACTTGATGATGAAGAACTCGAAAAAGATTATCTCGAGTTTACTGAACTTGATATTAACTTCCTTGATGTTAACCTATTAGAAAATCTTCTTGATCAGTATTCAGATCTTGAGACTGAACTTCTAAAAGAAGAACAACAAACAGGTGAGATTAATATTGAAGGAACTACAGAAGGATTTGATACTGTCACACAAGTCGTTACAATCGTTGATGGCGAAAAAATTGTAGTGAGAAGAGAAGTATCAGACATCGTTGAAATATCTGTAGACCAAACTGCACAAACAGAAATAGTAATAGAACAAGACGGAAAACTACTCGACCCAATAGTCATTAATAAAGGTGACACCAACAAAATAAATATCTCTCAATGAAGATATGGCATGTCATAATCACTGTCGCAGTGCTCGTCGCGATCAGGCTCGTAGATCCTTTTCTCCTAGAAAGTGCAAGACTTTCTTGGTTTGATTTACAACAACGAAATCAAGACATTCAAACATCAGAACAAATTGTTTTAGTAGATATTGACGAGCAAACTCTTACAAAGTTTGGACAATACCCCATTCCAAGAAGTATTATGGCTGATGAAGTCTATAAACTTGGCGAATCTATCATTGCATTCAATATACTTTTCTCAGAGCCAGATCGACTTGGTGGTGATGAGATATTCGGTGATGTACTATTCTATAAGAATGCACTTGTAGCCATTGCACCATCTTCCAAAACCAATATCGAATACCGTCCAAAGGGAACTGGCTACGCGACATTCGGAGATATAGGTGCAGAAGAGATAAGACCAGAACTTTCAGGTATGTTATTTGCTCGTGAAGAGATTATGGACTCTGCAATAGGGTATGGAACAATATCTTCTACACCAGACGCGGATGGTATCACTCGAAGAATACCATTGCTTGAAAATTTCGAGGGAAGATTGTATCCAGCACTTGCATTAGACATTTTAAGAGTCGCAGCTGGAGATATTTCCTATCAAATCAAGACTGATGAACTCGGAATACGCTTCGTCAGGATTCCAAAGTTTGATGTTGTAAAGACTGACGAGATGGGAAATGTAAATATCGCGTTTTGGAATGATTTTAAGAGATATTCATTCACTGAACTTGACAAAATACCTAATGGAAGCATTGCAATAGTCGGTGCAACCTTTGAAGGTTCTAATTTAATCCCAACTCCAATGGGTTCAATGTACCCACATGACGTTCAAGCCAATCTTTTGAAGACTATGATTGGTGGTGTAACGATTTCAAGACTGCCAGAGTTTAAAATTTACGAAATTGGGCTGACAATTATCGGTTCATTGATAATTTTAGTCATGCTCAGCAAAATTTCAATCCTGATCAGTGGAATTTTATCAATTTTATTGGCTTCGGCTGCAATTTTTGGTGCAAATTACATGTTCAGCACGTATTTTTTGCTTTTCGACCCAATTTTTTACCTTCTAACGCTAATTTTAGTGTTCGCACACGGCAGTTTTGTTCAATTTTACACAAACTTCAAGCAAAAACAGATGATCAAAGGTCAGTTCGGTACATATTTGTCGCCAGATATGGTTGACATGCTTGCAAAAGACCCATCGCTGATGAAACTTGGTGGTGAGCGTAAAGTAATGACATTTTTGTTCATGGACATTTGTGGATTTACTCCTATCTCTGAACATTACAAGAATAAAAACGATCCAGAAGGGTTAGTGGCATTGATCAATGAATTTCTAGACGCTATGACTAAGATAATATTGAAGAATGGTGGTACGATTGATAAATATATGGGTGACTGTATCATGGCATTCTGGAATGCTCCACTAACATGCGATAATCATGCCGAGATGGCAGTCAAATCAGCAATTGAAATTGAATTAAAGACTAATGAATTACAGAAAAAATACGAAGAAGAAGGTTTACCACCAATCAATGTGGGAACAGGTATCAATACTGGTGACTGCATTGTTGGTAATATGGGTAGCGAATCTCGTTTTGATTACAGTGTCATCGGCGACGCTGTCAACCTCGCTGCAAGACTCGAAGCAACAGCTGCAAGAGGAGAATATGCAGAGTACAAAACAATCTATTCCTCATTTACTAAGGATAGACTCGGATTCCCTTATGCCTCCATACCCATCGGTAAAATTAAAGTAAAAGGAAAGGACGAGGAGATAGAAATTTACACTCCAGACTATAAATAGGTTATGTCAGTACAAAAAGGATTCGAATATGAAAAATATCTTTATGCCTGTCTCAAGGATTCAGGTATCGCTGCTGGCAATCCTCCAGCTGGTGCTGCATCGGATCGTCCAGATCTAGAAATCAAATTAGTAAAAGATAGAGATACATCTGCACAAGGATGTGAACTTAAACTTGCACCAACTGCTGGTGGTAGTTTGGTTATGAAATACAACAAAGGTAAGTGGCAGTTCGATCCCAAATCAAAAGGCGACAAAGAAAAAGAATTTATGATGGGTGTTGCAGATAAAGCAAACCTATTAAGGGAAATGAATACCAGCGGAACTTACGGTACGAACTGGAGAGGAAAAGTACCTTTTTTACAGAACGATGACTTAGGAAGAAAGGTACTAGCAGAAGGTGTATCAAATAAAAGAGAAGCATACGAAAGAGACATCAAGCAATTTGGTGGACAAAACGAAGTTAAGATTCCAGTAATGGCAAAGGTTATGTGTGATTATTATAATCTAAAAGACACACATTATCTAAATGTCGCTTCTCATGGATTCTATCTAATGAATTCTAAAGACCCATTGGGACTTAACAAAGGATTGACTCTTCCAATACCTGACTTTGCAAACAATGCAAGACTACAAATAAGAGTAAGGTGTCAATACAAAGGTGCAGGAGATTATCAATTTGTTATGACGTTAGAGTTTGGTGGTGTAACTGCATCACCATACAACATTGGTCCAATACAAAGTAAGAACAATGTTCAGATTGATAAAAGAGAATTGTATAAAAAAGAGAACATGCCTCTTTTAGAAAAATTTGGATACGTGGAAAAATAATTACTTACGAGTAAACTTCTGTTTTTCTCTTTTCATTCTAGCAAGTAACATCTTCCTCTGAGAACTCCACTGATTTTTAGATCCATACTCACAACTAATCCATAACATCTTTCTGCTAACTAGGAATGTGGGCATATGAAACTTATTGCCCCAGTGTAAGGCAATGTAAGGAACTCTGTATGGCTTGTAACCACTGATCAGTCCAAATGAAATGAAAGGCAACTTAATGCCTCGAAATCTTGAAACTCTATAAAAAGAGTTTATATACCAACCTTGCTCAACCCATTTCTTTCTTACAATGTGACACGGATGTGCCTCATTATAACTTCCAGCAGGATAATGCTTAGAGCGAAAGTAATAGTGTTTTTGCATTGAAGTTGGGGGAGACCGAAGTCTCCCCAATCCCCATTACTGAGCAAGGGCTGCATAACCTGCAGCAATCACTGCTTTGGTAGGAGTACCTAACTTGTAAAAGTCAGATTTCTTTCTACCTCTAGATCCAGCACGACCTTCATTCAAATGAATGGCGTAACCTTTTCTACGCAGATAATATACTACATTATGTGGATTGCTAACGCCGAAACGTGAAGCAATCTGAGTAGCAGTTAAAGTACCACCTGATAAAAAGGTGTCCAATGCGCGACTAGCAGCCGACTTAGTTGTAGATGTTTTCATAAATTTCTCCATTATAAAGTTTACATCATTTGGTTTTACGTCTTTACGACGATCAGTCACCACGACTAATTCAGTATGTTTCTGGGTCTACCTCTTCAATGTCTAATGCATTATGCAAATAGACTTCTAAGTCCATAGGGTAATACCCATACTTTTCCATAAGAGTGCTGAGAAAATCATCACCCTCGTCATATTCTTCGCGGATTGCTACTTCATCAGGATTGGCGTCACCATAGAACTCTAAGTCCTCTGAGCAACCATCCCAGCAATCCATAAACTCTACTTCTTCAAACAAATCTTGCGGTTCAAACATATCACCGTCATCGTGTTCTAATGCTTCCTGCAAATAACCAACTTCTTCTTGGGTATTTGGAGTAATCCGCATACTGCCTGACCGCCAGAGTGTACGAACACCAATACATTGTTTCGTAACCTCGTGTTCAAAGATTTCTAATTCTTCATACGACTTCTTCCAAGAAGGAGTCACTTCATAAGTTTTTCCGATTTCAATAAGCACTAAAATACTCCAATAGTCCAATAGCTAAAATTACGCTGATCACAGCATTCAATACAATAAGTGCACGGTCATGCCAAGCAATGGCAACAAACGTCCATCCAATCGTTCCAATAATACTAAACACTAAGTCCATCAGATGAAACCCTGATGACCGACAAATAACTGCAGCGATTATCATAAATGTAGCAAACCACTTTACATACCAGTCCAGCGTATACTTTGGTGTTGCAGATTTGAATATTCGTTTGGAGTTTTCTAACTCCTGTTTTGATACATTAGGATCTATTTTAGGCATAGTAGTGCTTCCTTCATAACTTCTTCTTCACGTGCATATGCATCGATCTCCCATGGTTGATCATCATATTTCGTATTGGTATGGGTTTCGCCGTTCCATATGCAAACATTGACCAGCGATTGACAATCGCCAGTTTGAACTAATTGTAGTCCGACGTTTTCGAGTTTACCAGTAATCATTTGCTCAGCGTGTATCATCTCGTGAGCAATGTTCCGATATATTTGTTCTTGTTCAAGTGGTTCTCCTTGAACGTGTGTAGCGATTTCAATATCAATCTCTTCATCATCACCAAAGCAGAATCCACCTGCATCTGAATCGCATTTCTTTTTTAAATCTACTCGTACTTCAGTCAACGAGTTATCAATTCCTAATACTTCACCGACAGCTAAGATATAATCTTCATACTTATCGGCATTATCCATAGTGAATATCATTAAACAGATCCTCTCTCAACTATACCTATATTCTACTACAAGCACAATGTAAAAGTCAAGCACTAATTTATAGGTAAACCCAATTAATTTCTTTATATAATTCAACAAGTTGCTCTCTTTCTGTTTCCCAGAGGGAGAGTCTATATCCTTTATCGTCCATTAAAGTCTGATTCGTAAGGTGTTCTTTGTCACCCATCCCTGCAAGATATATAGTTTTGAAACCTCTTTCAGCTGCATCCCACATCGCCATGGATCCAGAACACATTTCAAATGGGAGGGCAGTAGGGTAAACTGATAATACATTATCATCTGTATAACAATAAGTAAGTCTTTTCTCCGTACCTTGACCACTGATCACAGCTCCATCTGGTGTGAACTCATTGTAGTCTACCTCGTTAAAATCCTTCCCCTCCATCATCGCACTGGCGACCTGACTCGGAATAGGATTCCAATCAAGGAATAACTTATTGCCTTTGAAGTTTCTATAAACATCGTGTTGTGCGAGTGGATCTGTAGAAACAATCCATTCAAATGGTATGTCCTCTTGATATGCAAGATTACATCCATAGATAGCTGATGTTCCTATATATGGCTCGAGATCTAGATCTTTTCTCGATGCACCATTACCTAATATCAATGCTGTATCAAACATAGCCATATAATACCACAACTCTTATAAATAGTCAAGCATATAAAACGGAGAATAATTCATGCCACAATACGTTCAAAAAGTCACGCCAGTAAAAGCACGTGCTTCAACCCACTCAGAAGTGGTTAGTGGCGAAATGTCTATTGAAACAGGTTGGGAACAAATAAAAGGTGTGTGCCCATTGTTCACAGGACAGCCATATAGTGAAGCACATGAAAAATATTCCGAAGACATGACAAACCTCATAGGTTCAAACAATCATTTCAAAACAGCAAGTTCCGAAGAACGAGCCGTTTTCCAAAAAGTGCTCAAAGATTATATCGTTTGGCGTTACATCGAAGATACAGAGTACGATGAAGAGAAAATGATATTCTCATTTAACATCGTAGAGTATTACAAAAGCCAAGCCGATCTCGATAAGGCAGAAGAACTGCTCGAAGCGACAGAAACATACAAGCCAAGTGCAGTAAGAGGAACTGAAAACACTCCAACCATTGAAGTGGTTGACTTCCACAGACCTTATCCTAGCTAAGTAATATAACCTTGTTCGGAACAGAAGTAGTCGAGCCACTCGACTGCTGCTGTCTTATCTTTCTCGTCTAAAAATTCTCCAGATTCTTGTTCTGCCCAGTCTAATATTTCATAGACATTAATTACTTTTGCGGTGTTTGTGTCAACAACCTTCGCTTCTGCTAGTTGGCAAACTCGCTCAAAACGATTGCTCATTGTACTAATCCTTATTGTTGTATATTCCCCATGAGATTAATGCACCGAGTTTCTCAAACTTCTGTAGAGATTTTTCCCAGTCATTATCCATTTTGTAGTATGTGGTGATTTGCTCATCAGTAGGTTTACCAGTTTGCTCGTCTACCACAAAGTGATCAATGAACCATTTGAATCGATTGTTTTCGTCAGGGAATGGTTTCATATGATACGCTCTCCATATGTCGTAATCTCAGACATCGAAAGAGATGCACCCAAACGAGGATCTGCATTCTTCTTGCCTTTGTTCATACGTTCATATGCACGTTTCAGCTTTGGTGTCAGAAGTTTCAATACATCCTCACCAGATAGCTTCCACAATTCAACAACCTTACCACCTTCATATCTTGCATGGTAATGGTTTTTGTATTTAGCAATTTTCTTGTGTCTTAAATAATGCATCTGCTTACGCCATGTCGGTTGAACAGAGATCGCGTTATATGTTGCATTGATACGAGGTGCAATAGTCGATTTATATTCACAACCACCATCCTCATCAACACCGTCTGCACCAGACAATGTATCACTTACCTTATGACCTAACAATCCAGCCATATGGATCTCTTTCGACCTAGCATACGAGAAGGGATCTCCCCAACCGTTCTGATCACACAAGTCAAACATCTCTTCGTATAACTTACGAAACTTAGCTTCAGCACTCATATTTTTTCCTCTCTGCATAATTAATACCTATATCTTACATCAACTCCGAAAAAAGTCAACACTTATAACAAGTTTTTTTCAAATATTTTTCGAGTGTAAATCTCTTGGAGTCGAAATGCTTCTTTCTCCCATGGATGTTTTTCGTAGGGTATTCTTTCCTCGTTGTATATACGTTTCTTCCAGCGTGTTCTGTCGGATGATAGATCCTCCATTTCACCCAATACAAACTGCTTTACATGAACAAACTCGTGGCACAGTGTACGAATGAAATCAAACAACATCAAATCATTATGTATCTCAATTAGAAACTCACGTGGATCTTCTGTATCATGACAAAAGCCATCCACCATATGTTTGTCTAGATTCTTAATACGAATCCTTCAGAATTCTC
>MDTC01059713.1_pt1 | contig 14491 bp, 17 predicted proteins | sample 811181 | NCBI WGS metagenome assembly MDTC01 (sample SAMN05326644, study PRJNA326480) | marine metagenome | isolation source: seawater | place: Pacific Ocean: North | collected 2011 | reverse complement strand
TTATTCAACTAATCATAAAGATATTGGAACAATGTATTTAATTTTTGCAATTGTTGCAGGTGTAGTTGGAACAGCTTTTTCAGTATTAATGAGAATTGAATTAATGCATCCAGGTGATGGAATTTTAGGTGGAAATTATCATTTGTACAATGTTCTCGTAACTGGTCATGGATTAATTATGATTTTTTTTATGGTAATGCCAGCAATGATTGGTGGTTTTGGTAATTGGTTTGTTCCAATTATGATTGGCGCACCAGACATGGCATTTCCAAGAATGAATAATATTTCTTTTTGGTTATTACCAACTTCATTTATATTATTAATACTGTCAGTTTTTATGGATGGCCCCCCAGGTCAACAAGGAGTCGGTGGTGGATGGACAATTTACCCACCATTATCATCTAAAGCTGGACAGCCTGGTCCTGCAATGGATTTCGCCATCTTAAGTTTACACTTAGCTGGAGCCTCTTCTATTCTTGGAGCAGTTAACTTTATCACAACAATCTTAAATATGAGAACACCAGGTATGACCTTACATAAGATGCCTTTATTTGCATGGTCTATTTTAGTTACTGCGTTCTTATTGTTGTTATCACTACCTGTTCTGGCAGGAGCAATTACAATGCTACTAACAGACAGGAATTTTGGAACCGCATTCTTTGATGCCCAAACAGGAGGTGATCCAGTATTATTTCAACATTTATTTTGGTTTTTTGGTCACCCTGAAGTTTACATTCTAATCCTACCAGGCTTTGGAATGATTAGTCATATAGTTTCAACTTTTTCAAAAAAACCTGTTTTTGGTTATTTAGGTATGGCTTATGCTATGGTGGCTATTGGAGTAGTTGGTTTTGTTGTTTGGGCTCATCATATGTATACTGTTGGTTTAAGCACTGATACAAAAGCCTATTTTTTAGCCGCAACTATGATTATAGCGGTACCGACCGGAATTAAAATATTTTCATGGATAGCAACTATGTGGGGTGGATCAATATCATTTAAAACACCTATGGTTTGGGCCCTAGGATTTATATTTTTATTTACAGTAGGCGGAGTAACAGGAGTGGTGCTTGCAAATGCGGGAGTTGATACAGCAATGCACGATACTTATTATGTGGTAGCCCACTTTCATTATGTTTTATCTTTAGGTGCTGTATTTGCAATTTTTGCAGGATTTTATTATTGGTTTAGTAAAATGTCTGGATATGAATATTCAGAGTGGTTGGGACAATTACATTTCTGGTTGACTTTTATTGGTGTAAATTTAATATTTTTTCCTCAACATTTTTTAGGCCTAGCTGGAATGCCAAGGAGATATGCTGATTATCCAGATGCATTTGCTGGATGGAATTATGTATCTTCTGTGGGCTCATATATAGCTGTTGCAGGATTATTAGTATTTTTTATAAATCTTGTGTATTCATTTTCTAAGAAAAAAGCAGCAGCCCAAAATCCTTGGGGTGAGGGAGCTACAACCCTAGAATGGACAGTACCATCTCCACCAAATTTTCATACTTTTGAAGAACTACCAAAATTTGAAGATACTGAGAGTGCTGAAAAATCTACTAACTAATTACGTCTGAGATTTTTATAAAATATTAATGATAAATTCTAAATTAAAAAATAGAAACTTAAGTCAGGAAGATGTCTTTAATTTTTCTGAATTATTTAAATTAATGAAACCAAGAGTAATGTCATTGGTTATTTTTACATGTGCAGTAGGACTTTTAATGGCGCCAATCACTATTGCAACAAAAGATGCAATGATTGCAATATTGTTGGTATCAATAGGAGCAGGAGCAGCTGGAGCTTTGAATATGTGGTATGAATCTGATCTTGATGCTTTAATGACAAGGACTTGTTTAAGACCAATTCCGATGGGTAAAGTTAATAGAAAACAAGCTTTAATTTTTGGAACTGTGCTTTCTTTTTTTTCAGTTATTGCATTAGATTATTTTGCAAATACAATTTCTGCAGCATTACTATTGTTTACAATTCTATTTTATGTATTTGTTTATACAATTTGGCTAAAAAGAAAAACACCACAAAATATTGTAATTGGAGGAACTGCTGGTGCATTACCACCAGTTATTGGATGGACAATAGCAACTAATTCTCTTTCACTAGAGCCTATAACTTTTTTCTTAATTATATTTTTTTGGACTCCTTCCCATTTTTGGGCATTAAGTCTTTATAAATCTGATGACTATAAAAAAGCAAAAATTCCAATGCTTCCATTAACTAATGGTATTGAAAGTACAAAATTAAATATTTTAGTTTATTCTTTATTATTGTTGCCAATGATTATTTTACCTTATGCAATTAACTTTGTTGGTTTAGTATTTTTAATACCAGCCTTAATACTTACCTTGTATTACAACTTTTTATGTATAGAGCTTTATAAATTTAAAAAAAATAAATTTAATCCAAAAAAAGCCAAAACAATATTTGGATATTCAATTTTATACTTGTTTTTAATATTTGTTATATTTTTAATAGATAAAATATTATGATGATACCTGATAAAAAAACTAAAAGAAAAAATATTTTAACAGCTATAGGAATAGTTGGTTTTATGATTTTTTTATTTATTTTTACTCTCTATAATGTGGGAGTTTTTGATAGACAATTATGATTAAAAAAAAAACCCTTACTCCAATCCTTTTAGCAGGTATATTTTTTATTATGCTGGGATTATCATTTGCAGCAGTGCCTTTATATGATTTGTTCTGTAGAGTTACTGGGTTCGGAGGCACAACTCAAATATCAAAGGAAGCACCAAAAATTGTGCTAGATCAAAAAGTAAGTGTGCGTTTTGATACCAATGTAAATAAACTACCGTGGAACTTTAAAGTGAATCAAAATGTAATGGACGTAAAGATTGGTCAAGTAAACAGAATTGAGTTTGAGGTAGAAAATTATGGAAATGAGACCACTTATGGGGTCGCTGCTTTTAATGTTTCTCCCTCAACATTTGGGAAATATTACAGTAAATTGGGGTGTTTTTGTTTTGAAAAACAGTCTTTAAAAGCTGGTGAGAAAGCAAAATATATAATGACTTTTTATTTGGATCCAGAAATGGTAAATGATCCAAATACAAAAAATATTAAAGATGTAACTATGTCATATACTTTTTTTTCATCAGACTATTATAACCAATCAAAATTATAGACATGTCAGCAGAAAAAAAACATGATTACCACCTTGTAGATCCAAGTCCTTGGCCTATCTATGTGTCTTTCTCCTGCTTAGTTTTAGCAATCGGAAGTATTTATTATATGCATGCTGATGTTTCTTGGGGAATGTATCTAGGTTTAGCTTTACTTATATATGGTGCCTATATGTGGTTTAGAGATGTAGTTATTGAAGCAGAACATCAAGGACATCATACCCCAGTAGTACAATTGCATCATCGATATGGGATGACACTTTTTATTGCTTCCGAAGTAATGTTTTTTGTTGCTTGGTTTTGGGCATATTTTGATACCAGCTTATTTCCATCAGAAGCAATTGGAGGAGTATGGCCACCAAAAGATATCAAAACTTTTGATCCATGGGATATCCCGTTAATTAATACTTTAGTCTTGTTACTTTCAGGAACGACTGTGACCTGGTCACATCACGCACTACTAGAAGATGATAGAGAAAGCTTTATCCAAGGTCTAGTACTTACAGTTATTCTTGGTTTTTCTTTTTCTTTACTGCAAGCTTATGAATATCATCATGCAACTTTTGATTTTTCAGGAAATATTTATGGTGCAGTATTTTATATGGCAACAGGTTTTCATGGTTTTCACGTTATAGTAGGTACAATCTTTTTAGCAGTATGTTTGTGGAGAGGAAAAAAAGGACATTTTACAAAAGATCATCATTTTGGATTTGAGGCCGCTGCTTGGTATTGGCATTTTGTAGATGTAGTTTGGTTGTTTTTATTTGCTGCAATCTACGTCTGGGGCAGTTAATCTTAACTTGAAACATAAATTTTTATTTACAGTATTTGTATCATTTATTATTATTATTTTAACATCTCTTGGAACTTGGCAACTAGTTAGATTAAATTGGAAAGTTGAATTAATAAAAGAGATAGAAACATCTCTTAAAGACGAACCTGTAAGTTTATCTAATAACTCTTTAGAAAACTATTTAAGAATTAAAACTACTGGGACTATAAATTTTGAAAAGCAAATTTACCTTTATAATTTAAATGAAAAAGGTAAGCCCGGATTTGATGTGGTTAGTCCTTTAACAGTTAATGATCAAAACTATCTATTGAACCGAGGCTGGATACCATTTGGAATGAAAAACAATGAAATTATCAATGACGTTAATGAAAATAACATTATAGGCATTCTAAAAAAACAGAGAAAAGCTAATATGTTTAAACCAGCCAATAACATTTCTAATAATTATTGGTTTACACTTAATAGAAAAGATATCTTTGTATTCACAGGTAAAAAATTTTCTCCTTTTATAATTTATCTTTCAAATAATAAAAAATTACCAAAACCAAAATTGATTAATGCAAATATTTCAAATAATCATAAAAAATATGCCATTACTTGGTTTTCGTTAGCGATTTCAATTCTTTTACTATATTTATATTTTAGGAAAAAAAATTATTAAATGAAATATATTAGTACAAGAGATAACTCAAAAGAATATAGTTTTGAGGAAGTATTTGTTAAAGGCCTAGCAGATGATGGGGGTCTTTTTATACCAAGATCAGTAAAAAAATATACTAGAGAAGAGATTCAAACTTTAAGTACTCTGAGCTACCAAAATCTTGCGAAGAAAATAATATTTCCTTTTATGGGGGACTTTATATCAAAACAAGAATTTTCAAATGTAATTGATAAGTCATATTCAGTATTTAGAAAAGATAATGCTGTCAATTTGATAAAACTAGGTGAAACAAATATTTTAGAGTTATTTCATGGACCCACATTAGCATTTAAAGATATAGCAATGCAGTTACTTGGAAACTTGTATGAATATTATCTCAATAAACAAGATAAGAGAATAAATATAATTGTTGCTACTTCAGGTGACACAGGCGCAGCAGCTATTGATGCAATTAAAGGAAAAAACAAAATGAATATATTTGTACTTCATCCTCACAATAAAATCTCTGCCGTGCAAAGAAAATTGATGTCCACTGCTAAAGAAAAAAATGTGTTTAATATTGCAATAGAGGGAAATTTTGACGATTGTCAAAATTTAGTTAAATCAATGTTTGATGATAAAAATTTCTCAAGTTCAATAAATATGTCTGGAGTTAATTCAATAAATTGGGCAAGAATAATTTCTCAGGCAGTTTACTACTTCTATAGTTATTTTTTGATAAAAAAAAATGGGCCTATTAATTTTTCTGTTCCAACAGGAAATTTTGGAGATGTATATGCGGGTTATTTATCAAAAAAAATGGGCTTGCCAATTAATAAACTGGTTGTTGCAACTAATCAAAATGATATTTTACATAGAGCAATTTCTAATGGAAGCTATCAGGCAGAGACTGTCTTTGAAACTATATCTCCAAGTATGGATATCCAAATAGCAAGTAATTTTGAGAGATTAATTTATGATTTAAATAACTTTGATGATATAGAAACTAAAAATGTAATGCAAAAAATTAAGGAAGAAGGAAAATATATTATCTCAAAAGATAAATTAGAGAAAATTAATAATGACTTTTTATCAGCCAGTATGAAAGAGGATGAAGTTTTATCAGTGATTAAGGAAATATTTGAAAATCATAAAGTTATATTAGACCCTCATAGTGCAATAGGATTTGGAGCTTTAAAGAAAATTAATTTAAAAGGTAATAATATTGTTTTAGCAACGGCTCATCCATGTAAGTTTCCAGATGCTATTGACAGATCTATAAATATTAAACCTAGCCTTCCAAGTGAATTATTATATGTTATGAATGAAGAAGAAAATTATGATATAATTCCTAATAACCTAAATAAAGCAAAACAATATATAAAAAGTAAAATACAGTGAAGCTAAAAGAAAATAATATTATTACAAGTGCAGATGTTTTTATACTCAAGGATGGCGAACCATTAAAGATTAATATTAAAGAAATTTTAAAGGGTAAAAAAAGTGTTTTATTTGGTGTGCCAGGGGCCTACACATCAGTTTGTTCTGCAAAACATTTGCCGGGGTATGTAAAAAAATATGAAGCCTATAAGGCTAAAGGAATTGAACAGATTATATGTGTATCTGTAAATGACCCTTTTATAATGGATGCATGGGGAAAAAGTCATGGTGTTGAAGATAAGATTACAATGGTAGGTGATCCTTTTTTAAATTTTACAAAATCTATAGGAGCAGAAGTTGATAAAAGTGCAAGAGGCTTAGGTATTAGATCTAATAGATATACGATGTTGATTGATGATCTTAAAGTTATCAAACTTCAAGAAGAAAAAGACACTGGCTCTTGTGAAATTTCAGCAGCACAAAATTTTTTGAATTTAGTTTGATGCGGCTGCTTTTTTAGCTAATAAATCAACCTCTTCATTCAACGTATTGCCCGCGTGAGCTTTGACCCATATCCAACTTATTTGAAAAGATTTGGTTAGATCGTGTAATTGAATCCACAGTTCTCTATTTTTAACTGGCTCTTTCTTTGATGTTTGCCAATTATTTTTTATCCATTTGTTTATCCATTCAGTAATACCTAACTTAACGTACTTTGAGTCTGTATAAATTTCTATTTTTTTCCCTTTATCAATTTTTTGTAAAGCCATTATAGGAGCCATTAATTCCATCTTATTATTTGTAGTATCTTTTTCATAACCACTAATCTTCAGAATTTTTTCCTCATCATTTATTATTGCTGCCCAACCTCCGTTACCTGGATTAGTTAAACAAGAACCATCTGTATAAATTTTAATCATTATAAATAATAATCTTTATAATTATTTAGATTATTATGGATAATAAGTTTTTGGAAATACTCTTTTGGATCCTTAATCTTAATTAAAGCAGTTTTTGGCGTGTTAAAATAATCATATATTCTAGTTAAAAGATATCTAAGCGCAGCACCTCTACAAAGTACATTTAATGCATCTTTTTCTTTTTGAGAAATTTTTTTAACACTTTGGTACCCTTTAATTAAATTTTTAACTTTAAGACGATTAAGAATAAATTTGTTTTTTTTTTTATCAAAACATAGTGCATTTATACATATTGCAATTTCATACATTAAATAATCATTACATGAAAAATAAAAATCTATAAATCCTGCAAATTTACCCTTATTAAAAAAAATATTATCTATAAATAAATCTCCGTGAATAATACTTTTAGGTAATTTTTTTGGCCAATTTTTTTTTATTTCTTTAAGGTTTGCACTCAATACATTTTTTAGATTTGGGGCTATATTTTTTGCTCTAAACTTAATGCTTTTGAGTAAATCGTCTAGATTATTTATAGACATGGAATTTTTTCTAAATAATTTTATCCTTGTTGAGACTTTATGAAACTTTCCAATATTTTTTCCGATTTCAAAACAATCTTTTTTATTCAGTTTTTGTTTGTCTTTACCATCTAAAAAAGTAACTATACAAGCTGTCTTATTTCTTATTCTTGTTAAATAATTTCCATTATCATTTTTTAATGGTCTAGGGCAAATAATGTTTTTGTTTTGAAGATTATCCATTAATCTCATAAAAAATGGAATATCTTTTTTTTGAACTCTTTTTTCAAAAATAGTCAATATATATTTTTTATTTTTTGTTTTTAGTAAATAATTTGTATTTTCTATACCCTTTTTAATACCATCAAATCTTATCACTTTACCAAGATTAAATTTTTTACTTAAAAATAAAATTTCTCTTGAATCTATTTTTGTATATACAGCCATTCAGTTTAGTTTTCCTGGCACTTTAAAAACAATATTTTCTTTTACTATCTCAACAATATTTATTTCAACATCAAATTTTTTTTTAATTTGATTAATAAAATTTTCAACTAAAACTTCTGGTGCTGAAGCACCTGAAGAAATACCTATAGTTTTACAATTTTTAATTTTATCAAAAGGAATTTTACTTTCCGAGTGTATTAATTCAGAATTTGTGCAACCAGATTGCTGTGCAACCTCAACTAGTCTGACCGAATTAGATGAATTTCTACTTCCAATTACAAAAAACATATCACAATTTTTTGCTATATTTTTTACAGCAGATTGCCGATTTGTTGTTGCATAACAAATATCTTCTTTAAATGGCTCTTTTATTTGAGGATATTTTTTTTTAAGTGCATTAATAATATTTTTTGTATCGTCCACGGATAGCGTGGTTTGTGTGACATACGCAACTTTTTTTCCATCTTTTAGTTCATAATTTTCAACATCTTTGCTGTTTTGAATTAAATCAATTGATCCGGTTGGTAATTGCCCCATAGTTCCAATTACTTCTGGGTGATTAAGATGTCCTATTAACAAAATATGGTAACCTGCTTTGTGTAGATTCTCAGCTTCTCTATGAACCTTTGATACAAGAGGGCAGGTAGCATCTATATACTCCATTTTAAAATCACTAGCTTCTATTGGAACAGATTTAGGCACACCATGTGCAGAAAAAATCACTGGTCTTGATCTATCTTGAATTTCACTTAGTTCTTCAACAAAAATAGCCCCTATTTTTTTTAAACTGTCAACGACATGTTTGTTATGAACAATTTCATGACGCACATAAACTGGTGCACCATATTTATCTATACTTTTTTTTACAATTTCTATAGCTCTCTCGACCCCAGCACAAAAGCCTCTTGGAGCAGCAAGTAAAATTTTTATTTCTTTATTTTTCATATTTTTCAAATAAATACTCTAACAATATATGTGGAAAAGTTAATGACGCCAAACCAATAAATATGACTTTTATTATAGCATCGTTTAAATCATAAAAATTATTGAGAAAAAATAATGCTATAAAATAGAGCAATATTGTTAAAATTGTAAGAGGTAATGCTTTTTTTAAAAATAAGAACAATCCATTTTTAAAATTTTTATGATCAATTTCAACAATTAATGAAAAAGAATGTCTAATTGAATGTAAAAAACAAAAGTAAAATGTAAAAGCCAATAGTGGGGACAGGTAATAGTTTAATATTAATATTGAAAAAAAATCTAAAAATATTGTAAATTTAACAAAATTAAAATTTTTTATAAATAAATAAAAACTTGAGAACACGCTCAATAAAAAAATAATTGGTATAATTTTAAAATTTTCTAATATCGCCAAATATATATAAAATTTTTCATTTTCCACCATTAAGAGTTTAAAAATATTTATAGTTTCCTCAAAATGAAAATTTAATGGAGCTATCACTACAAGCAACCCTTTCAAGAAGTAAAATATTTGATTTAATGGGTAATTATTACTTGTCAAAAAATCAGTATCTTCTTTGCCAAAATGATAAGAGGCCACTATTAGGAAAGTTATAAGAGTTATCACGGGAAACATTAACCAAATTAAAATTAAAGAAACTCCAATAAATATATAAACTGAATAGAAAAAATAGATATTACTTATTTTCATAATGCCTAATAATTTTTTACCTTTAATATGGTCTAAAGATCCGTGTGAAATTCCAATTGTAAGTATCAACAAAAGACAAATCATTGGAGAGATTGTTAAGTTTTTAGTCTGATCAATAATTATTGAGAAAATATTGGCAGTTAAAAAAAAAATTAAAGAGTGATAAAGATTTAATTTCTGAATATAGTTTTTCATTTTATTTGAATAAAGCTCTTATAAAAATCCATTTTGGCATTTTTAAGATTATTGATAAATCCTCTAAAAAATTACTTTTATTTGATAAAAATTTTATAACAGTCTTTGGCGAACCCATAAACATTTTAAAGAATATATCTGGCATTTTTTTTGGATATTTTTCAAGAACTCTTAAAAATATCTTATCTAGGAACTGGTATTTTTTATCTATCCTAAATATTTTAGCATTTTTTATATTTTCAATATTTTTTCTTATATACTTACTATGTTCTTGAATATTTAAAAAAGTATATCCTGTACTTAACCTTGTCATGCATCCAGCAGTGCCAATGTTAATCTTATTATGTTCTTTTAAATAGGATGGGTAAAATAGAGGTATCGCACCTTCTTCTTTATAAGTTATTTTATAGTCTTTTAATCTTAATTGTTTTTCAATGTAATTTACAATTTGATTTTCATAATCTTTTTGTGAATTGTCATTCATTTTTGATAGCCAAGTCGTTTCAACTAAAGCTTTATTATTTGAATAAGGAAGAGTATAGAAAAAGTGAACACTTTGTCTTTGTTGACAATCAAAATCCATCAAATTAAAGATAGTATCATCAAAAAAATTATTTTTAGTCTCAATTTCAATACCATAAAAATGTTGCCAAAGATTATTATCACTCACTTTAAATGATGGAACACTATTAAAAATAAATGAATTTTTTGAATTGATTTCATTAAGATTTTTAAAAAAACTAATATTATTATTTTTCTTTAATCTATTATTAATTTTTTCATAAAATAATCCACTATCAATACTTTGATATGGATAATCATTACATTCTAGGTGATTGGTATTATTGGGGATATTGATTGAAAAATTCTTCCAATTTTTTTTTGTACAATCGTCAAAATTGTGATCTGAAACTTTCCAAAAAGACCAAGTTTTATCTTTTTTATATTCAGGTCTTGGCTCTATAATTGCTAAAGTTTTATTTTCTAATTTTTTATGGATTTGTAATTCGTAAGCCAAAGATAACCCAGAGCACCCTCCACCTATGATAATATAGTCAAAATCTTTCATCTAAGTTTATCTTTTCATTTATTATTAAATGTTCTTTTTCTCTAAAGTGCTCTTCATATTTAGTTAGAGATAATTTTATAAAGTCAAAAATAGATAAAATTGATTGGATAATCTTACTATAATTATTAACGTAAATTTTTCCAGAATTTTTATAATTTTCCATATTTTTTTTTTTGATAATATTATAGCCAATTTTTCTATAAACTCTTCTGGCAACTAATATAGAAAAACGGAAATTAATTGGAATTTCCTTGATTGATGCAAAAGAACTATCATAAAATAAATCAGCAAGTTCCAAAGTTTCTTTTATTGATTTAAAATTTCCAGGAATGTAAAACCTATTATTTTCAGCATCTTCCATAACATCTCTAGAGATGTTGGTTAATTGCATTGCAATGCCAAGATCGATTGAGGACCTAAGAGCATTTTTATTATTAACATTTAAAATTTTTGCCATCATTAAACCTACTGTACCTGCAACTCTGTAAGAATAAATCAATAAATCTTTTTGTGAATTTAATTTAACTTTTTCTTCTAAATCAGAGTCAATTCCATCAAATAAATCATCAATTATTTTTGTTGATATTCTAAACTCATTTATCAGGTTCCACATATCTCTAATTATAGATTCTTTATAATTTTTATTATTAAAATTGTTTCTAAAATTTGATAAGTTTTTTTTTTTTGAGTCTAAACTTCCTTCCTCATCAGCAATATTATCAACTATTCTACAAAATTTATAAAGTGTTGAACATTTTTGATAAGTTTTTTTGGGCAAAAAAAACCCCGCCCAATTAAATGATTTTGCATAAATCGACAGGTAATTTTTACTGGACATTATAATATCTTATCTAATACTTTCGCTGAAGATAGCACCCCAGGCACGCCTGCACCAGGATGTGTTCCGGCTCCAACAAAAAAAAGACCATCACAAACTTCAGATTTATTGTGAAATCTGAAAAATGCAGATTGTGTAAATTTGGGCTGCACTGAAAAACCAGATCCATATTTAGTATTTAATTCATTTTCAAAATAGTCAGGTGTTAAGTAAAAGTCTTCTACAATATTTTCTCTAAGATTTGGTAATAAAGATTTTTCCATTTTATCTATCACTAAATTTTTAATCTTATCTCCTTCTATTGACCAATCTATTTTTGATTGATTATTAGGCACTGGAACCAATACATAAAAACAGTCGTGATTTTTTGGAGCCATTGATTTATCAGTAGCTGAAGGTCTATGTAGATAATAGCTAATATCGTTGTTTAATTTTTTGTTATTAAAAATATCATTTAAATGCTCTTTATATTTATCGCCAAACTTTATTGTATGGTGCTCAACATCATCATATGTTTTCTTTGTACCAAAATAATAAACAAATAAACCCATCGAATATTCCATTCTTTTTTTTTTCCATTTAAAAAAAGAACTAAATTTTTTTTCATCCAGTAATTTTTCATAAACGGCTGGGGGGTCCCCATTACAGATAACATTATTAGCATTTATTTTTTTTTCATTGTTAAGTTTAACTCCCTGAATTTTATTATTTAAGGAAATTATATTTGTAACCTCATATCCTTTAATGACTTCAATTTTTTCTTCTTCCATTAATCTTTCTAAACCTTTTATTATATTACCAGTACCACCCATCGAGTAATGGATGCCCCATTTTTTTTCAAGGTATAGAATTAATCCATAGATAGAAGTTGTTGTAAAAGGGTTCCCACCAACCAGTAATGGATGCATACTTAGCATACGCCTTAATTTTTCATCTTTAATAAAAGAAGATACTAAAGAATAAACAGATCTATAACTTTTTAGTTTTAATAAAGCTGGTAATTGACGTATCATTATTGATGGTTTATCAAATGGAACATCAGCAAGTTCTGTGAAACCTTTATCAAATATTTTTTTAGTAAATTTTACAAGCTGTTCATAGCCCCTTACATCATCTTTATTTATTTTTTTAATTTGATCTATCATTTGATCTTCATTTCCAGAATAATCAAACTTCATTCCATCTTCAAAAATAAACCTATACCAAGTTTTAAGAGGGGTAAGCTTTATATAATTTTCTGCTTTTTTGTTAAATAATTCAAAAAGTTCATTAATTAAATAAGGTGCAGTAATAACAGTTGGTCCACCATCAAAAATAAAACCATTCTTTTTAAATACCCTAGCTCTTCCTCCAAGGTCTTTTTGTTTTTCAATTAAAGTTACATCGTGATTTTTAGCTTTAAGTCTTAGAGCTGCAGCTATACCACCAAAACCAGAGCCGATAACAATTGATTTCATTAACTCAATTTATATTTTTTTTCAAAAAATGTAAGGTAATTATGAGTTAATTTTTTTTAATGTAGCTTTTGTCTCATCTAAATTTTTATTGAAAAGATTATCAAGCTTAGATTTATCTACAGAAGTTGTTATAACTTTTTTAACAGAATCTATGGCAATTTTAATTGAAGCATCTTTTATGTCTTTCAAAGCTGCTTCTTTCATTTGATTTATTTTATTTTCAGCTAAATTTTTTTTTATTTCAGACGACTTATGAAATTTATCATTCATTTCAATTATTAGTTTTTCGCTATCTTTTTTTGCTTGATTAACAATATCTTTAGTAACTAATTGTGCTGTATTAAGTTTATTTTGAGCTTTATCCAACAAAATTTTAGACTCAGATCTAAGTTTTTCACTTTCATCTATCTCATTTTTTATTTTAGTAATTTGTGTATTTAGTAAATCATTAATCTTTTGAGGAATTTTAAAATAGATTAAAACTCCACAGAATATTACAAACGATATGGCAACCCAAAATGTTGCATCAATTACCATAATATTTATCCCTATTTTTTATTGAAAGATCTTCAACGATTGCAGATATACTACTATTATTTACTTCAACACCAATCAATTGTTTTATTAGATCTGAAGACGTCTCAATTGCAATTTTATTAATCTTTACTGGAGCATTTTTTAATAGTTCTTTTATTTCTAACTCTACTTCTTTAATCTCTTCATTTATTTTACTATCTAAGCTATCTTTTTTTACGTTAATATCTTTAAGTACTTTTTCTCTAGCCTCATTAAGATGACTTTTAGCTTGAACTTTGCTGTCATTCACAAGCTTATCATACTCTTTGAGTTTTTCTTCACTATCTTGCCTATTCTTTTCTGCAGCCTCAATATTCTCTAAAATTTGGGATTTTCTTATTTCAAGATTATCACTTATTTTTGGTAGAATAAGTTTTGATAATATAATGTACAATATTCCAAAAGTTATTGTTAACCAAAAAATTTGTGAAATCCAAAATTTTGGATCTAATTGAGGCATCCCACTGTTTTCAGCTGCAAAAACTTTCATTGATAACAGAAAGCCTAAAAATATTGACTGAAAAAATATTTTTTTAATCATTCAATTTAAAACGCAAATAAAATAATTAATGCAACAACTAATCCAAATAATCCTGTAGCCTCTGCTAAAGCAAATCCTAATAATAAGTTAGGAAATTGTTTTTGAGCTGCAGATGGATTTCTCATTGCTCCAGAAAGGTAATTACCAAAAATAATTCCTATTCCAACACCGGCCCCAGCTAGAGCTATTGCTGCTAGTCCTGCTCCGATCATTTTTGCTGCTTCTAATTCCATTATATCCTCCTTGTGTTAGTTAATGGTGTAAATTTAA
>MDTC01246444.1_pt1 | contig 14493 bp, 8 predicted proteins | sample 811181 | NCBI WGS metagenome assembly MDTC01 (sample SAMN05326644, study PRJNA326480) | marine metagenome | isolation source: seawater | place: Pacific Ocean: North | collected 2011 | reverse complement strand
TTTTCACCCATCATATTGAATGGAGCCATGATTCCGTCCAACACAGCCGATCCAAAACCAGCAAGCATATCAACAAAACTCATTAAACCATTATACATTGCCGAAGGTGCGTTTGTAAAGAAGCCTATAATGCCGTCGACGACGCCATTGACAGCCTCAGTGATACCACCATTCGTGAAAAAACCAATGACATTCCCAACAAAACCAAATAAGTCATCCTTGAGAAACACAAACATGTCGATAATCATATCGACTGCATTATCGAATGGTTCAACGATGTTAACGCCAAAGAAAGTTTCTGTTATCAAATTTACAATGTTTACGATAGCTCTCGGAATAAACATGAATATATCAACAATTGTGCCGACAATCTTTTCAAATATACCTTTCGAATCATCACCAAACCGATCAAAAATCCTTGTAATTGTCTGGAAGAAACTCATAACAGTTCCGTAGATCACTGCAGCGGCTGCAATGATTTTACCAACAAGGACTGCTGCGGCGCTTGTGAACACACTTACGAATGCGCTTGCAACAGAGCTCAAGGCAGCGCCAATTGCTGGGAGTGCTGTCCCTGTAATAAATGTGCTAACCGCAGAAAAGGCTGTTGCAAACCCACCTTTAAGCGAAGCAATTAGAAGCTGGCCACCGCCACCTGTTGCAAAGTAAATTTTGATTTTAGCCATTAGTGCTGGTAAAGCATACATAATAAAAAGCTGTGACAGACCCGCGATCAAGCCCTTAAGTATGCCCATTAAAACGGCCGGTCCAAACATAGCTGCCATTACTGCCGCAAAGATCTTAGGATTCTCCATAAAGAAATCTTTAATTTTGTTAAGAATTGTTTCTGCTAACCGAACGACGGCGTCAAGTATTTCGGGCGCTCTATCTGATAAAGTTTCAAATAATTTTGCGAGTGACTGTCCAATCTTTGTCGACATAAAACCATCAGTAGCTGAAGTGTCAAAACCGTTAGTAATTCCATCAATCAGTTTATCAATTAGTGGCGGCAAATTATCGGCAGCGTAAGTTACTGCTTTTGTAAGTCCATCAATAATTTTAGAGCCGAATGCTTGAAAGGCTTCACTGCCAAAGAACTCTTTCATCTTGTTATACATGTTTTCAGCGAACTGCCCAAAACTAATTCCACCAGCTTCGCCAGCCATGCCTTTTGCCAGCAAGACGACCTGATCGGACAAGAATCGGAAAAACTTTATGACCTCGTCCAAAGCATTTTGCAGAGTCTTAAGGTGTTTATTTGAGTTTTTACCAAAAACACCGTTGTCCCCAAAAAGCTTCTGCGCCAACTGGACACCAATATTAAAGACTTCGCGAAGAGCGGCACGAATCTTTCTGGAAGCACCCATGAATAGTTTTGTATATTTTAGACCTCGCTCGAAACCGCTAATAAATGCTTCAAAGAAACCCTTGACTGTTTCCATCGCGGACTCAATCGATTTTTGAATATTCTTTGCAGCGTCTGCCATTGCTTCTTCTGGTGACATTTTCTCAGCAGCCGCTTCTGACTCAGCCACAACCTCATCAAACGATAGGTCAGCGTTACTTGGATCAAACATTGCATATAAGTCATTTGCATCGACGCCCATCTGTTCGGCAAGGTACGCTTTTTCCTGTCTAGATAGATCATCAAGAGATCGGCCTGTTTCCAAGAACGCCTGTCGCATCATGTCCATTTGCTCAGCTGGTGACTCCGCGTTCATAAGTGCCATTGCATCCACATTCATGCCGAACGTTTCGGCAAGTTTTGCAGCACCAGTGGCAGCGTCTTCAAAGTTTGCAAACTTATCAAACATTCCTTTCAGCGAGTTAATTTCGACACCAAGTTTTGCTGCATAAGTTGCAGTTGCCGTGAGTTCGGCTGTTGACATGTGGCCGAAATCTGCCATGTTTTCAGTAAGCTGTGAGAGGTTTTTGCCGATAACCTTGGAGCTAACGCCGAATTTTTTCGACAGAACTGCAGCTTGGACTGCAACTTCGTTTAGTGCTTCGCTTGTATCCATCCCAGACTGCTTTGCAAGATCAGCTAAACCAGCGAACCCTTTCGCAGAAATACCGAGACCCTTATTTAAAACAAGTAACTCGGCTGCATTATTCTTAAAGTCTTCTGAAAGTCGGTTGAAGGAAGCGCCAAGCTCACCAGCAAGTGCACTTAAATCTTTTAATGCGCCAGCAAAGTTATTAGGACCATAGATTCTGCCTAGCGATAGCCCAGTACCTGCTAGCCCATTCCCTGATGATCGCAAAGATTGAAAGCTGTCTATAACAGCCTTACCTTCGTTGCTTGCTAAATTACCAAATTCACCACGAACAGCCTCCATTGCCTCCGCGACCACATCCATGCTTCCTGCTGTATTCTGCGCAAGTGTTAATATACCTTCATACGTGCCTTTTAACGCTCCAAAGCCACCCTTGGCAAGATTGAACATCGAGGTCGTCAAACTACCAACAGCATTAAATGTTGCTCCTAACGTTTGCTTAAAGGCTTTAAAGCCTGCAACAGCTGTCGTTACGGCAGCCGCCGCAGCCATTTGACCCTTGGTAAACTTCATGGTTGCTTTGTCGCCTTTATCAAGGCTGCCGGCAAGATCTTGTAAAGCTGAATCCATGTCGCTGATGTTGTCTGAGTTATCTGCAACATCATTAAGGGAGTTAGCCAAAGTGTTTAATGCGTCGCCTTGTGAACCAAGACTTGAAAGACTTGCGCTTAGTTTATCAACGTCTGCAGCAACCAAAGGCAGTAAATCCTTTAGTGATTGCGCAAAACCAACCTGTGCTCCAAGATCATTGTTCGACATTTAGATACCTTTTAGAGTGGCCACTTATATCCGGTCGCTGCTTCGTATTTCTTTGCAGCCTCATTCTTCTTAGATATCTGCTCAACGACCTCATCTAATCTTGCATTATTCTCTAGCAAGTCGTACAGACATCTGCATTCAAATATAACCTCTGCAAGCGGCTCTGCATGTGAGGCATTTTCAACCATAACGTTTGCATGTTTGTTTCCACGAATTGCTTTTACAATTTCCAACATAGTTTTTGGTGTCATGATATATCTCCGTTATAAGAATAATTATGTTCGAATCAAAAATTCAAAAAAAGAATGCCGCTCTAGGCGGCATTATCTAAGTGAATCTTCTTAATCTTGCTGGTACTGCCGCTCTTGAGTTGCCCATAAGGCTTCTTGCATCTGGCGTATTTGTGTGTGCGGCCCGAGATTGTGTTGGCTGATTTTTTTCGTTTGCTCTTTCAAACTCTTTATTGATTCTTTTGATGAACCATTTTCTTTGCCAAACAGGTATGTTATATGCTTCAATGTATGTGAAGCCCATGTAATACATGAGATTAAAAATTGCTTCTAGAATGTATTCCTTATCCGTCGGCGTCAGGCCAAAAAAACGATGCCCCTAACGGCATTCTAACCTCCGAATCTTCACCACAATGTGGACATTCCATCCAAGCCTTCATCTGAATACCAGGCTCAATGCCATCAATATGTTTACGCAATGCACGAGAATCCTTTGCTGGCATGTTTCTAATAAACATTTGAATCTTTGTTTTATCTGTGATATCACCAACAGCCTGTATCTGAAATCTATATCTCAAAGTAATAGCGTTACTATTTTTAGTACCAGACTTTTTAGACCGCTCTTGCAGCTTACTGATTTGGTTTTCATCTGAGCCATCAAGGAACTTATATTTAATTACTTTCTTTGTAAAAGGTAGCGTATAAGTAAATAAGTTCTCACCGGTGTTTACAGGATCTTTCTCAAGCATCTTGAGTGGAAGCTGCGTCAAATCGAAACACTGTTTGGACTTCTCAGTACAGTTAGGACACTCGACGTCAACGCTATAGTCAGAACCATAACCAGTAATCCTTAAAGACGTCATGATAGCGTTTCTGTCTCCAGAAACGAGCTTATCAGGATCGATCCTCTTATCTACCAAACAAGATCTAATTAGCTCGGTAATTACAGTACCCTTTTTAATCAGTGCTCTAGAGGTGAGAATGTCTTCTTCTCGTGCCGTCATAGGTCTAATTTCTACGGCTTCTTGACCGTGTAAAGGACTATCAGGTCCATAAACCTTACCGCCAGACGGAAGAGGGACGAGCTCGGTCGGAATATCCAAACCAAAGTCGTCCTTCATCGTGTTTCTAACCGGCATACCGGTCATCTTTGCGCGGTCGCCAGGAGCACCACCGCTAAAAATATCATTATTGCTTCTATCGCCAGACATTATTCCTCTCCAAATTAGTTATCGAGATAGCTCTTTATAATTTAGAGAAGATGTGCCTTTTGTAAAATAATAATTTATTAATATTGCAGTACGCAGTTGTCGAAGCGCATAGACAGTGAAATCTCTGTTCCGTCGTCCGTTCCGTAGTCCAAAGAACCAAAGTCAGCCGAGGTTAAGAAAGCACCTTTGATGTCCCAAAACTCTACAACAGTACCAACAGGATCCAACAGTTTAAGCTGAATATCTCTTTTATAGAAGTCAGCATAACCTGAACGGCCAGATACAGATTCATAGTGCGTTCTGATCCATTCCATTACCTGTTGTGCTCCAGATGGCGCAATAGGATCATGGATTGTTACATCAAAAGTACCAAGATCAGCCTTACCAGCCAAGTATCTCTTGGAGTTAATGTATTCGATTGTGGTTTCGTTGAAAGAAATTGATGGTCTCTTTGCGGTCTTAACCAAGAATGCGTCAATACCTTCTATAGCTAAAACCCACCTATTTTGTCTTTTTGGCTCAAACTTATTCGGGAGCAAATCGACGACGTCTAATGTTTCTGGCATTTTATTCTCCTGTTATACCATTAATTATGCAGTTTATAAAAACTTACCTCTAAATTTCTGCACCTTGGTTTGTTACGACAAAGTCAAGTGAGATGAACTCTACGGACTTAGTAGGCTGTAAGAAGATTTTACCTCTTACGGTGTTGTTTTCAACATCAAGCTGTGTAGTCGTGCTTGAATCGATAACAACCTTAAACCTGTCTAATCCTTGTTGCGCTTGGATTCTTGCCAAGATTGGCTGAACCGCTGCCGAGAATCTTGCCAATGTTGATTCACGGTTTGGCTCGAAAATAATCGTATTTGCAACATTTCTAACCTTACGACGAATATCAATCAAGAGCCTTCTTACGTTAACACGGTCCAATGCAGATTGTGCTTGCTGTAAAGTCTTCTGTCCGAACACAACTACACCAGGTGAAGTTGGGAACGATGTGATTGGATTAATATCAACCTCGTAAAGGGTGTCAAGATTGGCTCTGTTGAGTTTGACTTGCGTCTGCTCTGTAGTTGCCAACGCACCGCGTGTAAATCCAGCAGGCGCAAACCATGGATGTGCAACAGAGTCATTTAATGACATTGCTCCAAGGACAGCTACAGATGGCGGACATCTGACATTCGCACCAGAGGCCGGATCTCTTACCAAGCAATCTGGGAAGTATGCGGCCGCAAAGCTAGTGTCTAAGCTTCTTGCTTGCAGTTTTGCAGCAGTGTTAGTTACACTGATATCTTGAACGGATCCAGTAACAATACCTGCGGTACCAGTGTAATCACACTCTTCGATGTCCATAATGTAAAGTGCATCGAAACGTTCCTCAGTCTTATCAATCGCAAAGTCTGTAACGGCAGGCTCTCTCAAACCAGGAATTGCAAGCAACTGAATGTCGATTGAACTCTTTTCTGCTACAACTTCAAGTGCTTTTCTGTAAGATGCAACAGTTGGACCGCCTACACCGCCTTGTGCCGTTGAATCAGAGATTTCTCTAATCGCCGCAGCATTTAGCATTTGAGCTTTGTCAGAATCAAAAATGTTTAATCCATCAAAACCACCCTGAAGGATTGTTGTGAATTTGTAATATCTTCTTGATGCTTGTTGTCCGAAGTCCTTATCAACATTTAAGAATCGCATGCCTGCAGTACCAGGGCTAACACCTGTACGAACATATCTTGCGCTTGCCCACTGTGTCGGATCAACTTCGTCGGCGGCTGCTTTTGTCTTGACAAACACATCTTCAAGTGTGAACTTACCATTCAAGAATCTATCGGCATCTAATACCGCACTGTTTGCATTTGCTGTACCTTCGTTTGCACCAACCCAAGCCGGGAAACTACCTTCGTAGCCTGGATAGTAATATGTCCAATATTCAGCATTTGAGTTAATCGAAGTGCCGTCATTTGGAATATCAACATCTACCACCTTGGTGTTTTGAATACCCCAGAAAAGATCGCTCACAACACGTGCTCTATTACCTGTGCCGCTTGCAATCGACTTTCTATAAAGCAGCGGAGCTTGAACCATGTCGGTAAACATGTGTTGCTTCGGCGAACCACCCTCTGCGGGAAGGTTTGATGCGTCTGCACCATGAGTTTCCAGCATCGTTGATCCGGAAGTTACGAGGTGGAAAGGACCACGGAAACCAACAGGCAGAGCCTCTGCGTTCATGGTGCCAGCATCAACCTGCGCCGAAACCTCAACTCGGATATATGCTGATTGATTCGCATAAGAACCATCAACAACCAGTTTTTGGTTTGCTACAGCCTTTTCAAAGTCATAGAACACATTCCTGTCACCAATCAAACGAGAAATATATCTCGGACTACTTGGATCTAAACTACAGCCAATAAACTTTTCTAGAATTACTGGGTTCGTATCGGTGTCACCAAATCTTCTTACAAGTACATCAAAAGTACCATATTTGTTGTTTACATCTCTTGACTTTTGGATGTTTGCAATCGAGACCTTAACCTTGTGGTTTCCATAAACACCGGCATCTAACGCGTGGAATCTAAAAAGATTCTTCTCGGCATTACCAAGAGTCTGCGAAATAATAAATGGTGATTTTGCATGCGTGAATCTAAACTCGAAGCCTTCATAGTTTGGTACATAATCAGAACCACCAGCAAAGTCATTACGACCGCCAGAACCACTGTTTAAGAAGACACGTGTTCGATGCCCAACCAATCCATGAGCAGGTGCTGTAACTGCCAAAGCAGGATCTACATCAAAGTGTGAATAAAGAAGATGACCCTTTGTTTCGATAGATGCTGGATCCGTGTTAAGGACGTTTGCAAAATAGTTGCTTGACTGTGGATTTAATGACGCGGATATAACAGCGGGATATGTGCCACTGTATCCATTTAAGTACAGAGCAAAAGTCTCATTTCCGTTCGCACTTAAGTCGACCGAACCGTAACGTCCACCAGCATTTAATCCAGCACCATACGCAGCTGGAGAGCCAGTACCAGGAAATCCTGCACCAGCAGAGGTTGCAGAAGCAGTAGTCGGGTTAGAAAGACCAGAACCGGAAAGGCCTGGTAAAACTCCAGAGGGGAACATCAAGACACCGCGGAGCACAGATGCACTCATCGGTGTGTCAATACCTGCGTCTTGAAAATAAGTAGAGCCTAACGACTCTGACATTACACTAGCAAGGAAGAAAGTACGTCCCAGCGGGCCGCCTGCACCAGCTTTGGCATTGTGTCCAACGGTTCCGGCATCCTGTACCTGACGTGCTCCAACGACAAATCCTGCGTTTTCAACTCGACCAGTCGAAAGCGCCTTTTCGCCTTTACCAACGCCAAGAGTTCTTACATAGGCACCTGATCTTGCATTTCTGATCCATTCTGCCACAGCAATAGGCCCGAACTTTTTACCATCGCTCGGCCCAAAGGTTGATGTAAAATCATTGAACGTCGCAAAAGTAACAGGGACAAAAGCCGGCCCTTTTTCTGCTGTGCCAATGATAACGGCTGGCGTGCCTTGTATTGTTGTCGAACCTGGTTGACTAAGGTCAATTTCCGTTGCGGAAACACCAGGACTCTTAAGAATTTTTTCTGCCATTTGTATAACTCCTGTTTATCTATAAGTATTATTCGAACGAAACACCGGCGTTAGTAATAACGAAATCGATTGAAATAAATTCGATTGTTCTTGTTGGCACGATGATTATCTTACCATTTAATCTATTATTTTCTTTATCGAGCTCAGTATTATTAGTGTCGTCCATGACAATTCTAAATGATTCAATACCTTGTTGTGCTTGAATCAACGAAAGTCGGGGTGAAACCAAGTTGATAAATCGATCTCTTGTGGACTGATTGTTCTGCTCGAAAAGCAGTCTATCTGCAACACTTATTACTTGTCTCTTGAGCTCAAGCAACATACGTCGAACGTTTACGCGATCCAAAGCAGACTTTGCTATCTGCAACGTTTTTTGTCCAAAGATTACAAAATCACCACCAGGGAATGTTGCAATTGGGTTAATTCTTGCATCGTAGAGCTCGTCTCTATCGTTTGTAGTAAGTCTTGTAGTAACATTCTTTACAAACCCAAGAGAACCACGGCTAAATCCTGCAGGAGCAAACCATGGATAAGCCACAGAGTCAGTAAATGCCAGGGCACCGATTGCTGCAACCGAAGAAGGAACTCTTACGTTACGGCCGCCGTTGACGTCATCCTCGATAAACACATCTGGGAAGTAAACAGCTGCGAAGTTGTTATCCATGTTTCGACGCGTAAACTCTTCGGCGGTCTTCTGTACTCCAGGACGAGCGATTGAATCATCGAAGAGGCGGTTACTGTCTTCATCATAGTTTGGAATATCCATCAAGTAGATTGACATACTGTAATCTTTGTTGAGATCAGCTGCAAAATCAGTCACGTAAGGATCTCTAATACCAGGGATTGCAAGAATGTTGGTTCTTACAGTCATAGGATCAGTCATGATTTCGGCAGCAGCTCTGTATGAAGCAACAACATTATTGCTCTTACCTGCGCCGCTCATTGTACCGTCACCGGTGCCAACTAATCCCATACCACCTGTTACAGAGTCAGCAGCTTTACCACCGGTCTCAGTAGACGCGGCTTTATCATTCATTTTTGCGTTATCTCTATCAAGAATGTTTAGCCCGTCGAAACCACCGTGGAAGATGTTAGTAAACTTTGCAAAAGCAGTAAAGCGATTGAAAAGAAGTGAACTAGAGTTAATTAAAGTTGCAAAACTAATTCTGTTTTCATCTTCAATTGCATCGTGGACTGTGTAGTTTTTCTTATCAACGTTACCATTTCTAATGTAGACTGCTTCTTTCATGTGTTGTCCTGCAGAGCCAGTCAATGAACCGTTGGTATCTATTTGGCCATCAGCGGTCAATGTTTGTCTAAGTGCGACTCTTGCAAGGGTAAACTTATGATTGTTAAAAGCGTCTGACACAGCACCGTCAGCAGTTAATGCATCGAGTTTTTGTATACCGGTAAGCTTTGTATAAGTACGAACAAGATCATTAACACTCGAACCGGCGTTAGCATTTAACACATTTGCGCTTCCGCTAGCAATTCGGTCGGTCTTAACACCCCAGTAGAACCTTGCATCTGCACGCTCTCTCAACCCAGGCATTCCAAGGTAATTTGGAGACGTTGCCACAGCGCCCTTTGTTACTTTGTAACGGTAAGGAAGCGGAGGTACAATAGATCCAGTCAGCGTAGTAGCGTCCTTACAGAATAATCTTGCAGTACCAAGGCTGTAGGCTCCGTCGTCAGACGTTGGGTTTGTTCTGGTTGGAGAAGTGTTCAACGCGCCGATTCCTCTGAATCCAAACGGTAACGCAGAATCAGGTACCTCACCAGACTCGAGTTCTGTACTCATCTTGACACGAACATAAGACGATCGGTTGGGATACTTGCCAGACAATACAAGTCTTCTTTCATCCTCGTTTGCTTCATCAAAGTTAAATCTGACCTTGAAATCACCAATGACTCGTGCAATATATCTTTCATTGTTTGGATCTAAGCTCAGACCAGGGAATCGCTCAAGGATCTCTGGTGCGAGGTCAGCATCGTCAAAACGTCGTACCTGAACTTCAAATGTACCAAACTCATTGTTAGGATCTGTTGAAGCCTTAACGTCAGCAATAGAGATTTTGAACTTATCGTTTGCATGAGCTCCATCAGAGATACACTCAAAGTGGAAAAGATCAAACTCAGTGCCGCCAAATGGTTGACTGATGAACTTAGTCGTCTTAGGTGCAGCATACCTTGTATCAAATCGTCCGTACAATTCATTAAAGCCGCCCGATACCGTTGCACCTGCACCAGTAACACTTGCAGCAGAACCAGAGACAAGGGCAATACTTCCAGGTGCAGTTCCAACCTGAGCAAGTTCATCTTCGACTGAATAATCCCAGTATAATAAGTGTTGTTCCTCAGCGAACATATCTGGATCTGTATTCAATACCTTTCCAACATAGTAAGCATCGTTTGGATCGAGTGAAGCAGTGTACATTCTGTAACCATTTACGCCATCGTCATCGCCAAAGGTTTGACCCTGCGAAGAAAAGATACCAATCTTAAATCTTCTGCTTGCATCGTGCTTAGCAAGATCATCTGCAACACTGTTTTTTGCTACCGCAAACTCGTCGGTGTTAAAGATAAATACGTTTGATCCGGTTGTTGTCATAATACCAGCACGAATCAAGAAAGCAGTATCAGAAGCAATAACTGCGGCAGTGTCACCACCGGAAAGAGCGGCAGTTTTTACAAGTGTACCATTTGCGTTTGCAAGTGCAATAGAATTTCCTGCTGTACCCGCTGAGCTTGCCCTGAGGGTAATTTTTCCAGCGCTTGTTCCTGCAGAAGCAGTAATACCAGCGACACCACTCGATAAGTTACCGCCAATGTCAATTGTACCACTATCTGTTCCAGAGTTTATCGCTGCGATAATTGCAGCTGCTCTGATTTCGGCATGAGTTGAATTTAATGGCGCGTCGCCGCCGATGTCAATACCAATTGCGTCTGCGCTACCGCCACGAGCTGTCGAGGCGTCAGTAGTTGAGAACGTAATCGTCACAGCAGTACCTGTTCCACCTGCAGCTACAGGAACTGTAATCGTAAGCGAGTTTAAGTTATTTGCACTGTTGAAATCAATCGCGTCAATTGCAGATGCGGCAGTATCTTTTTCTCTTACACCAGGGAAAGTATCATTATCCGTAAATACTGGAAAACCAATATCACTGTTTGCTGGGATTGTGTGCTTTGCCGTAAGGAAAACTACGCCGCCAGGCTTTTGGCCGGTCAGAGTTGCCTTCGTTCCAGTTGATTGCACCTTGAATCCAGCATTTTTAACAATGCCGCCTAAAGATGTGTTTGCAATGTCACCAGTAGTTGAGTTTGCACCTGCGCCAAGTACACGAGTAAAGGTTACAGCATTTCTATGCTTTAAAAATTCTTTAACAGCGTATGGCCCAAATTGCTTTGGGTTAAGACTTCCAAATCTTGTTTCAAAGTCACGAAAGTTTCCAACAGTGACAGGCACAAAAGCCGGCCCAAAGTCGGAGGTACCAATGACACCAGCAGGTGTTCCTAATTGTGCTCCAGTTCTTGTCGAAAGATCGATTTCCTGTTCAAAGAAACCGGGACTTCTAAATGTTTGTTCAGCCATATTTGTATCTCCTAGTCATACCTATAAGTATTCGTTAAGTATTGATAAATTAGTCATTCAGTGTAATTAAATTGTGGACCTGCTCGCCGTGACGAGACTTTCTTGTTTTTAATAGCACCGGACGAAATGAAATTTCTCCAGTAAACGGATCGACGAACTTTTCAAGCCGAGTAAATTCTGTGCTTGAACCCTGTATTGCGCTTGTATTTGTGCCGCCGATAGAAAAATCTGCTGAGCCATCTACAGCCATATCGCCGGCGATTGGTGAAGCAGCACTTGAAGCACCTAGGCCAGCAGATGGTACTGTTCCACCACCTATTGCAGCACCCGGAAGAGGATCAGTGACAGACTCTAAATCTTCATTGATGTAATCTTTGGGTCGACCGCTTACGATAGCTACCACGCTTTGCTCATTGGAATTGTTTAATTTTGTATCAAACGAAATGTTTGGTGCTGACACTGTTCTCCTCACCGTACTTAAAGAACCAGGGAAATCAGGATTAATTATGTATCCATTTACGGAAATACTGAAATTGTACTTAACTATTCTCTCAGCTTCCGTCATTGAATCAAAATTCAAGTCACCATTTAGCCCTTTATCAACATAGGCAACAAACCAATATCCTTTGTCAGACTCAATTCTAAAAGATCTTCCAGAGTTGTGAGTGTAGCTTGTGATTAATGCCTCTAACATGTCGTTCATTTGCTGCAAGTACTGTGCCCAAAAAGTAATTTCGTATGTTGCACTGAAGTATCTTGGGTTTGGCATGCTAAGTATTTCTGTTACAGGCGAACTTAGTTTGTTTGTCACATTTTTCAAACCTAGCGCGTTTCTTCTATAACCACGAACAGATGCGCCAGTATGTTTTTTTTCACTTACAACATTTGGCTGGTTTAGAAGACCCTCCGCATTGTTTGCATTATGGACATCAACAGAATCAACAAACTTTCTTCTTTTAATTTCGATTTGGCCGCCGGCACCGGATGTACCAAAACCTGCAGGATTTGCAGCTTGTTCTAAGCCTGATCTTAATACTGAAACGAGTGGCAATATTAGAGCTCCGCTTCGATCAGTCAACGGTTTATTTCTTCGCAATATAAATGCTCTTTCACCGGTAGCAAAAATTACTGGTATTCGCTCTGTATTGTCTTTGACGTTTACAAACAACGGCAATTGTTGATCAAACAACTTAAATACTGCACGATCAACGTCCTCGATACCGCAAGATGGAAGTTCAAAACTATCAGGGATATTTCCGGCACGAAATAATGAGTTAGACGACAAAGGAGACATGTCTGGTTTGTTATATCTAGTAGCCATTATGAATCTCCATAAAACGATGATTTTGAAGGACCTGATGGCTTGACTTCTTTTGCACCAGTTTCTGGGGCGGGGATAACATTGTCTTGTACAAGCTCTCTTCTATCACCTTTGTTTGAGTCACCCCTTTGCTGCTCAAACCCTTGTTGTACTGCATCCGAATCAGTATATATTTCTTCAGTCGGGCCAATAGCTTTGACATCGATCTGACCTTTTCTTGCTGTTTTACCCATCAAAACATAACCAGTGTAATGTTCTATCTGTCCATATATCATAGAATCGTATTTTGTTGACACAATTTCAAAAAAGTTGTCACCAAAAGAGAAATAATCACCCTCTCTTATTTCCAGGCCGCGATCAATAACATCTCTGTAATGAATGTATGCTGAGATGTTGTAGGTTGAGTGATGACCAAAACGGTCAGTATTAATTTCTTTTGCAGACCATTCTAGTCTTGCATCGATTTCAATCGGTGGATCAAAAACTTTATCGATAGCTTCTTCGTAGACGTCATGCACTTTTGTAATGTCTTCCCTTACAGGATAATAATAAATTACCTGCCCAATAATGTCTTTGTGTATCTCTTTTGTTAGATCGGAAATCAAATCGATTTCTCTTGGTGTAATAAATAATCTTGCCATCAGGTATCTCCTAGCCTACGGTTATGCATTTACCTAACGGAATGGGTACTGTCTTTAAAATTGTCTGAATGTTTCCTGCTTCTGTTGCATGTGATTCGATTAGTTTGTCATAGGTCAGTGAATCAAACATTTCTCTTAGCTCAGTTCGCAGTCTTTCTTTCTCTTCTTTTCCGGATGATAACAAATCGGAACCATTTAAACTTAAATCTCCATTCGGAATTGGCACACTACTAAACTTAGATCTAACATGGCCGAGTATTTCTTTTGAACAGGCTAAAGTATATTGTCTAATCCATTGTCGTCCCATTGAGTTTATGGCACTATAAGCAATGTTGCCATAAGGTAGATTACTTGGATTTGATATACCATCCAATGTTTCATCTGTATAGGATGGATTTAATCCATCGTTTACAAAGCCAACCTGTAGCCAAAGGTTTTTTCCAGACGATGCTGAAGTTGGTCGTGGGAATATTCGGAGTTTAGTACCAATTAATTGATAACTAAAGTTTGATCTTCTGACTCTGTTGGAAATGTCCATTTGTTGTGCGCGCAGGACGTCCTCAAAAACGGGTAGTACATAGAACACAGTTTCTGGCGTAAAGGACTCAAAAGAAAATTCATTGTTTAGATAGTTGATTGCTGAAGTTGTATCGAAGAATCTATATGCAGCTTGTGGATTAAAGTGGTAAACTTCAAATATTCTCATCTTAGTTTTTGGTGAGTTGACAGAATTATCAACAACCAAATTACCATCACCATCCTTTAGCTCCGTATATATGTCATAATCTTGTTTTGACGCACTTAGAACTAGTGAACCACTTACCACATTATGTGAACCACCGATTGCGGCATGGGTTGCGTAAGGCTCTGCCTTGCGCATTAAAAACTCAAGTGTCTCCCTTGGAAAACGTGCTTCGGACCCCGACAAGGATCCAGTCGCACCGCCTAACAAGTTTGAGATTTGCGATTTTGTCATGTACTCGTTTACAAACTTGCCGTATTCGAATACCGATTCCTCAAAACATGCCCAAACTTGCTTCTTTGTTAATTCTACCGCC
>MDTC01065490.1_pt1 | contig 14493 bp, 10 predicted proteins | sample 811181 | NCBI WGS metagenome assembly MDTC01 (sample SAMN05326644, study PRJNA326480) | marine metagenome | isolation source: seawater | place: Pacific Ocean: North | collected 2011 | reverse complement strand
GATTTCGTCTTTGGCCTTCTTGATTTCGTCTTTGGCCTTCTTGATTTCGTCTTTGGCCTTCTTGATTTCGTCTTTGGCCTTTTCCTAGATTTATTCTTAATCCTTCTCATTGATTTCGTTTTGTATTTTCTCATTGATTTAGTCTTGTTTCGTTTCCTTGAGTTCGACTTGGATCGCCTCCTTCTACTTCGGATGCTAGGATCGAAAACATATCTAGGAGACTGGTTTATACTGGGTTGGGCATAATCGTAGTCTGTGCTCATTTGTTGATGTCAACATTTGTTTTAGCAATCCAATCTGAAGCAAAACGAAAATTATTTCAATAATGAAATGGAATCTGACTCAAAATCACAAGATAGCCATCGTAATCCCGAAGACGACTGCCAGTACTATAACGCAGATCAATGCTTGAATGATAAGCCACAATGTATTGGAACTACTAGGGGTCCTATTCGAGACGCGGGTGCATACTATACCTCGTGGTCTTTCTACGCAATATTTATAGCACTGTTTCTATTGATTGTTTCCTGGTTTGCTACACAAAATAGAGATCATAGTCCCAATAAAGCATTTAGTTATACAGTTCTTCCTATACTGATAGGATTATCTGCTAACAGCATTGGAGTAGCACTGGTATCAAGATTTCTGAAACTACTACCACCTGACAGCGCGAGTTACAATATACTTCTAACTGAGAATTGGTTCACAACAAATGCAAGACTCGATACAAACTTTCATATTATACCTATGTTTGTCGCATTATTAATACTACTGTGCGTCACTCCAATGAAATGGGCAGGTTCTCGGGCGATTTTGATTCTGATATCAGTGATAATACCTATACTTATGTTTGGTATCTGGAGTGTTGTGCCAATACCTGTATCGAGACACTCAAGCGAGAAAACCAACTTTATCAGCAAACCAAGATATGTCTATGGAAGACCATCTGGGTTTGCAGAAATGCTTCTACCGATCACAATAGTCTCGACTTGTATACTATACGTCATAGTAGTAAAAAAGTAAACCCAATAGTGCCCAACAGTAATAGTATGGTTGGAGAAGGCAAATAGACGATTGTCATCGTAGAAATTGCTACTTATAGAGATACAGCGTATCACAAAGATGAAAGTTTTGATTTTTCTCTTAGGATGGCTTGCGACAGCCTTTACATACACGTTCGGACCTTTGGATGCATATGGCTCCAACCTATTATATGTGAATAACGTTAATGCTCAATCGCTTTCATGGGAACTTGAAATGAACAGATTTGGGGGACTAAGTCCTTCGAACTTTGATAGCAGCTGGAAGGGATATCGACCATCAACATCACCACCAGTGATTGAGTACCATCTTACTGACCATAAGTCTTATCTGGATAGAATTGATTGGCGCTCGACGCCTCTAGTTGGAAAAGTCAAAGACCAAAAACAATGTGGGTCGTGTTGGGCGTTCAGCGCGGTAGCTTCACTTGAGGGTCAAGTAGCTAAACAAGAAAATAAGTCAATTTCATTGTCCGAACAAGATATGGTAGATTGCGTAAAGAACATTCCTTCTTCAGATGGATCCTCCGTGTGTTGTGACGGCTGTGAAGGTGGAGAGATGTATTCAGTTTATCAGTACCTTGCAAATTCACAAGATGGTAAGGACGACTTGGAAGAACAGTATAGGTATACAGCTAAAGACGGAATTTGCTCTCCTGTGAAGAGCAAATCTCCTGGTAGTAGCGTGAAAAGCTTCATTACTATCGAGAAAGGAGATGAGAAGGCTATGATGGATGCGGTAGCTAGAGTAGGTCCGTTGTCTGTTGGCGTAGACGCAAACACCGACTGGCAACTCTATAAGAAAGGTATCTACGCTCCAAATTCTACACAATGTAGTAGCGATCCTATGGATCAAGATCATGGAGTAGCTGTAGTAGGTTATGGCTCCAGTGTCCTATGTAATGTAAGTAGTTGTAAAAGTCTAGATTATTGGATTATCCGAAATAGCTGGGGAGAATCTTGGGGCGAGAAGGGATATATGAGGCTGTTAAGAGGTACAAATGCTTGTGGAGTAGCGAATTCTGCTATCTATCCTGTTCTAGACTAAACCGAATCTCTAACTTGAATCTGTAACCCAACCTGGTTATAGATTACTTTCCGAGGCTAATGTCGCCTAAAGATGGAACCCTTCTCATGATCACAATAAAACTTATAGCTTAAAGTTCCGTAATCCAACTAGTAAATCCTAATGAAGTTGAAGAAATTCAAGAATAGCAGATTTGCTGATTCGATTCGCTGCTCCATGGAAGGACTGATTAATATATTACAAGATGCACCCGGACAGCGTAGTCTAGGTTTATTGATATTCTCGATAATCTTCTGTATTTTTGCTAAGCCCTGTCTAACTCTTAAGGCGTGGCTTCTATCTCTTCCAATAATGATATTATGTATCGAAAGTCTAAATACTTCTGTGGAACACGCTTGCGATGAGATCACGCTTGAGTACTCGTTAAACATAAAGAAAGCAAAAGATATAGCATCGTGTGCATCGATGTTATTAGGACTGCTATACATAGGTTTTCTCATATTCAGCATCAAACAAATAGTATTCTAAGATACACTTATCGGAAATGTATTACTCTTTGCAATACATTTGTGTAAACATGTCAAGTTGAATTATCTACTCTTTCTTGTTAGAAGACTACTCTGAATATTCACTGTAACAGTTCCAGCACAATGCCTTAAAGATTTCCTCTCCCGCAATTACTGGGGTAGATGTACCTTCGCGGATTACAGAGAAGGTACCATCTTCATTACTCCTGTACATTGCGTTAAATACTGCTTTACGACTACAGCATGCACAGAGCATCTTGATCTCTTCTATTGAGTCCGCCAGCTCTAATAATCTCAGAGATCCTGGGAAGACATGTGATTTATAGTCAGTCCTTAGTCCATAGCATAAAACAGGGATCTTCTCTGCAATTACTCTTAACTGATCGATTTGAAATGGTTGCAAAAACTGACATTCATCAACGAGAACAGCAACCCAATCCGGGTTGATAGCAATATCATCCTGTCCATCTAGCAAAATGTCTACTGGTACAGACATTCCTGTACGAGAGGATACAGTGTCCGCAGTACGAGTGTCTATACTCGGTTTCAGTACACCCACTTTGTGTCCCAGAGAATGATAGTTATTGGCCGTCATAATCAGGTTGGCGCTTTTAGACGCTCCCATGGTACCGTAGCGAAAATACAGCTTTGGCATTTTGTTCAATGCTGTCATCCCCGAAACGAAAATCAATTCTGTACGGCACTTAGCAGCGTAATTAAATATGCGATGAAAGACTCAAATACAACATATCTGTCGCTTTGACTCAACTTAGTTAGTTCATAGATTGCCGAATGTACGCTATCACCATTAAGAACTTCCAAAGTCACGTATAATGATATCCAAAGGCAATACCCATGCCTTGCGATGGCGTCCATACATCTTTTCCTGGCACCAGCCAGATGAGCATATGCTGTCATCGGATCGATCAACATCCACATGTCCTGCCACCTAGATGGTAAAAGTAAATTACAATTAGGTGTGGAGAGGTACTCAACTGCAAAACCAAATTGCTTAATAAATAGTTCAAGTGCCCTAGCATTGAAGCCAAGTAACAATCCATGACTACCATTAGGGTCAAATACATATGTCTTTTTCTGATTAGAATCAAATAATAAGATTCCTGCGTGGGCTGACCCGTTACTAAACTGCATATCCAATTGTACTGCTACGATTTTACAACTTCTTAATAATCGTCGCAATCTAGATGTTGGATTATTCTCATCATTTACCCATACTATTGTATACGGTCGATCTCGCAGAAAGCCGTGTCGATTGGTCCCAAATAGGCTTCTAACTGTCATATCTTGAGCTATGTAAGTCTCCGCTTGATCCATAAGACTAGTTGGAGGTGGTGCCCACAGTCGTATCATATCATCAAAAAAACACTTATATACGCTTGACATATCCTTAATGAACTTACTAGTACAGAAATCATGTAGTCTTTGGAAAGCTTCATCTCTTCCTTCTGCTGTATTCCCGCCGAATTTAGAACAGATGTCTACACTCTTAGCAGGTGTACAAGTTTGCATCCATTTCTGATAGCTCTTCATGAGATGAATATAAGATCCATCTTTACCCATATCATTCATCTGTGGATTGACCACTTTTTTCTTCTTTCTGGACGACCCTCGATTATATTTGATTCTCCTCCTAGATTTGGTTTTTGGTCTAAATCGTGATCTCTTCTTCGATTCTCTCCTTGACTTCTTCCTTGACTTTCTCCTTGATTTCTTCTGTGATTCTCTCCTTGACTTTCTCCTTGATTTCTTCCTTGATCTCGTCCTAGTTTTCTTCTTTGATATTGACCTTGAATTCTTCTTTGGCTTTCTTCTTGATTTCTTCCTTGATTTTCTTCTTGATTTCTTCCTTGATTTTCTTCTTGATTTCTTCCTTGATTTCTTTTTTGATTTCTTCTTTGATTTTCTCCTTCTTCTTGACTTAAGCCGCGTCTTTCTTCTTATTTTTGTTCCTTTCCTTTTTGATTTTCCTCTTCGTGTCTCTGACATAGTTTTCAACCGCCTCCTTGTACCTGCTTTCCGTCTTGAAAGTAGTGTCTTTAATATTCTTGCTTTATTTGCACTCTTATTGATTCCTGTCTTGCTTATTCCCATTTGTAGTTGAATACAAAAAACTTAATTCACTCGAGCCCGCCTTCGAAGGAGAAGCCCACGACCCTAGTCGCCGTCAATTTTTAAATATTCCGAGAAATTCAATTTTTAAATATCGGGGTGGGCGATATTCGTTGGACTGACACCGAATCCAGGGTCGCTACAGAACCCTATGGACCAATCCGGGTCTCCCGATCTTCCGTGATTATAGGCGTATCGCATTCCGTACTTATCATCCGGGTTTTCGGACATTTTGCAACCGTTCTGGTCGGTGCATTGCACCCACTTCATGTGGGTCCGATCGAAGTTGCGAGTTTTTGGAACGTCCCACATACAGTAGTAAGCGTTATAGGGCACTTTTGTACCTGCATCTGAACACCATGTTGAGCAATGGGTGAGGCCTTCCGTTTCTCCATCCGTTACCATCATATTAGCATCCGATTGGAATTTTGCTAACTGACACGGCTGCCCTTCCCCGTAGTCGTCACATCCGGCTCTGGGACTCCAGCCTGCTGGGAACCCGTAGCGGTAACATTCGAGCTCATCCTCTTTCGTCCCGGCGCGAGCAAAACCTTTTGCACACTTTATATCTTTCAGCGCTGCTACGCATGCGTCTTTCGTCACAAATTTTGGTGCAACTGAGGTCATATTGTCCGGAGTCACTGGTATACATGATACTTTGCTAGGGAATTCATGGTCTCCTTCTGTTTGTATCAAGTACTGAGGAAGACATTCTCCATATGAATCGCAGATTTTGTAGTCGGGACATATTTGTCCAGTTGGTTTATTCTTGTCGTCTAAGCAAATGACACCTCGGTTATCCACGATGGCTTGATTGCCGGATTCTGCTTGCATATTCAACAAACTAGTCTCCCAACCAGGTTCACCATCTTCTGCTAAGAGTTTTGTGCAGTCAGCTGAAGTGTTAATGTTTTCGGAACAGTCGATCGTAGCTATACAGTTGCCTGTTGACTTGTCGTAGTTATCAAACATGGCGCCAGTCTCAGGCTTTAACACACCCCAGCAATCGAGCTCTGTACACTCGCCGGGATTTAGCTTTGTTGACACAGTACGACGCAAACCTGCCAAAGCAGGGGTCTGGCTGCCTTTGCAAAACCAGTTCTTACCTTGATTATCAACACCCACTGGAATACCTGCGTTAAGTTCCTTATCGGGTGGATAAAGATTTGCGGGATCAGGTGCAAATTCTACCTCAGCGTCACAGGTTCGTTTTGTGCATCCAGAACGACTTGCGCCATTGCCTAGCTTTACAGTCTCACAATACTCGGGATGTTCTGCATTTGGATCGCAGAAATCTTGGGGTTGAGTCACTGTTTCAGGGCAGGCGTTATTGAGGAATTGTGGCAATTCGTGACAAGTACGCTGTTGCGTACAACCGTACTCAGGACTGGGTAAGTACCAGAATTTTCCGCTTTCGCACCAAGTGGCGTTAGGCACAGTACTGTAATCTTTATAGTTCTTTCCTGGTGTAGGAGACTTGGGACATGGTATCTTACATATACCGTCCTTCGCGACCTCACCTTCTGCACAACAACGATTTGAGGATGTTCCACCACCTTCGTAGACACAGCATAGCTTCGTTTTCGTATTCAAGTTTTCTTCTGCGCAACACTTTCCTGATTCGTCACATACTTCACCAATGGGACAGCATTGCCCCTTGCAGCACATTTTATTGCTGTCGCAACACGTCTCGCCGCACGTAACGTGTGAATCATCACAAGGTACGCAAGTTCCATCTTTACCGACATAATGATTTTTCTCACAGCAGTCGTCGACTTTTGTACCCTGTCCGGGAGGTGTAGGTGTTGGCGTTTTATACACGGTCTTGGTACCGACACAGTTCTTGCAACATTGTTTATCACCCGAGCTGTCAGTATATTCATGTCGACAGTTCTCCTCTTTGGGACATATCTGGTCGTTGATACAGCTGGCAGAAGCTTTGTCGTAGCAGTCTACCCCGCATACCTCTTGTGAGACTGGACACTCTACAGCAATGCACTTACCTTTGCTAAAAGTTTGACCCGGAGGGCATTTAGAACATGCTTTCATTGAATCGTAGTATATTTCTCCATCGTCACATGCAGGAACGCATTCTTTCAAGTCTTTGTTATACGTGTAACCGGATGTACACTTGGACGCAAGAGCTTTTGCGGCAAAATATATACCAGTTGCTCCCGTAGCAGCAAACAAAAGAGTTGTTACTATTATAACAATCAATCTAGCTTTAGGGCTTAACATTTATGGTATACAAGCTAATAAATATTTCTACATCTAGCCTGTTACGTTTTCAACTCCTTCACTCTCTTGCTTCCTGTGCAAGACTAGCCAGTGCGACACTCAGGTTTTTTGCGCTAATATGATTTTCAAATAGATTTCGTAGTAATCCAGTATATACAGTATAATACCGTAGATGATCAGCTGACTGGCCTTGACGGTCTATGCGACCTTCCATTTGCTCCCTCGTTGCGTTATTGCTCGGGTATACACTTGTTACCATACAGTTTAATCTAGTTAGCGTATATCCTTCTGCCTTACGGATACGTACAATGACTACTTTATAATCGTGAATATCGCCCCTTTCCACGGAGCTATCATCTAGTACGATAGATTCTCCTGAACCTAGTACGAAAATATCTCTAGGATCTACCCCTGCGTTTGTGATGAGATGTCTTAACTCGGTCTGTTGTGCCACATCTTTGGCCACTACCATTACACCATTTCCATCATCTACTAACGAATTGGTCAGAGTTGCCATCCGTATCATAGAAGCTTCGTAACAGACTTCAGATGCACGAGTCCAGTCGTTAATAGTTGGAGATCCGTTTGTTCCTCCAAGAGCTGGAGGTACGTAGTTTCTATAATCGTTCTCTTGTTGCGTCGTCATCTCTGCATATATTTCCTCATAAGTTGTAGGTATACCTGTAGATACTTTACGGGACACCATTGCATTTGCTGCGACTAAGAGATTTTTGTCATTGACATCGAAATCTACTACGCGACTCAACCAACCGATAAGCTTATACGTGTTTTGATCTATGACGGGCGTTCCAGTTAGTACAAGGAAGTCTCGAGCAAGATCAGCTAGCTCAAGCGCTACCCCTGTTCTTTTAGTGTCATTCATAGCTTTATGCACTTCATCAACGACAAGAAACATGTCTTTTGCGTTTGTAGAAAACTGATCCTCACATTTCCTCATGTGATCGTGTTCAACTAAGTTAATGGTACCTGTCACAGGCACACACGAATGGCTTACGTCTATCCGGACTCCTAATCCGCGTATTTGAGAGACTTGTTGTTTTCTTGCAGCCGTCATTTTCACTGGAATAATCCAATTAATCTTTACCCCGAACCGATGCACTTCTTTACACACAGTGCTTATTGCGGACTCGGGTAAAGTATACAGAACAAATGGAGGAAGACGATTATTCTGTTTCAACTCCGATAAGAATGTCATAACACACGCCGTTTTTCCCAAGCCGACTTTAAGCCAAAGCATATTACCTTTCTGACCACTTTCATTGTTCTCTACGAGTTCGTTTACAATCTCACTCTGATAATCGTACAGCTCCCTTGATGTATCTGTAAATCGCACACCATGCCATGGATTAGCTCCTGTGTCGACATGTCCACAAACAAACCTCCTTGTAATAGAATCGATATCCCATAGTAGAGGTGAGCACATAATCTGGAATCTGGATGGCCCATCTGGACGCAGGGCTGCTGGAAATAGCACAGATATCTTCAGGAGGAACTGATAGGCCCCTGTATCCTGGATTGACACTATGGCTGCTGTAGATCCACCCTCTTGAGAAATACGATTGATCTCTATCTTTGGGCTGTATTGACCAAGATAGATCAAAGATCTTCTTACAAACGATATATCGGTATTGCGTAAAAGATGATTAAGTTGCTCCATGGCTCCTATTGAAACACCGCTAGAGTAGTGGGATAATGCGTATCCCATTGACAACATACTAGGGTCAAACTCTAACTCTCTAAGAGCTATTTCCCCTTGCGAGATCGTTTCCCATGTTACTCTTGCGCCAGAAGCTACACGTATAACGTAGCTTTCTCCCACAAGCTGAAGACGAGCACCAACTAATTCCTCAATAGGACAGGTGGCGCTTGTCATTGGAACTCCTTTACGAAGCAGAGTTCGTGTTGCTGTCATACCTTCAGCCACTTCTTCCTCTGTTAACGGTTCGGTTATCATTGATCGGGATGGTCGGCGAATAATGCTTATGTCATATGGGTCTCGAGTGGATAATGTTGCCAGCATCACTGGTTTACCTTTGGGCTTAACTTCGAGGGGTCCGACCAAAGCAGCTATCCAACAAATATCTATATCATATTCAACCTTGTATTCTCCCCCTGTCCTATTACGTTCTACGTTCATTTTACGTCTTGCTTGCATATAAAGATCCTGAGCTTGGTCTATCTCAAGTATATCAGCTGCAAATGTCTGCTCATGCAGAATGTAGTTGTATCTCCGAGGATTAAACCCACTTGAAGCATTCCAGACGCGGCTAAATAATGGTTCATATGGTCTGCTTGGAGTAGCGGTAATTGGCAGAGTTGAAATGTATTCCGTACTAAAGTAGTGTGCAAATCCAGGTGACCAGTGCTGGTCAACACATCGATAGATTTTCATTGTTTCTGGAAAGTCAGGTTGAGTAACTAGCTCTTGTATTCCAGGTACATCGGAAATCGGGCCAGGAGATGAGACGGGTATTGCCCATGCTCTCGCTAATCCTAAGTCGGTTGGAAAGGAACGAAGGGCATCGAGGAGAGCTGATATATTAGCCAGGTCAGAGTTATCTGTTGAGAAAACGAATGGCCTTAGAGTGACAGCTCCCTTGAAATCACATACAGCTGCAAATGTGGACCTATATGCTTCTAATGCGATTCCTAACCATGAATCTATATTCTCCTCTGACGGACCCCAGCTTTTAATCCTTTGGGCTACAATCGCTGCACCGACCAATGACAATAATTTAGACTGTATATCTTCTAGAAGGTAAGAATCTTCATAAACTATGATAGCTAATCTTTTTGTAATAGACTCTAAACCAGTCACGTATCTCTGGATATCCGGTACAAAAGAACCAGGACTATTTGCTAGATAAAGCACGGTGGCACGAAGTACTTCTGTAGCGGGTCTCATGACACCGTTCTGTAATACTTCTATTTGACCTGGTCTATACCGTATGATTTTTTGCAACAAAGACTTGAAGGCAGCTGGTGTAAATCCTCTGAAAACATTATCGTAAAACTCGACATCAATATGGTAATGACTAAGATACGACCCACGGATAGGATGCATATCGGTTACGAATGCTATATTCATGTCATTGTTTTCAGGGATCCATCCAGATTTCGGATTGTGTCCAGGTGTAGCTGTCTTGACACGCTTTGTAGGACTACGATAAGTCTGAATAAAATTCGGCAAAACAAATATTCTACCGGTATCGCAAGTCTCAAGAACTCTCCCTTCATCAATATTAACTATGCTACCTTGATAACTCTCTACTTGACTATAGTCAGTACATATCGACCAAAAACTTCTGATAAGGACTAGTGTATGACGTGAAGCTCCACTTCCGGGTTTTCTGGGGAACATACTTTCGATCTCAGAATAGGACCAGTATCCATCTTCACTAGATTGATTACCCTGCATAAGCACATCAATTTGTTCAGACGTAAGCTTGTCGAATATATCACCGTGACCAGGTTCTAAGAATTCTATACGACAGCCATCGTCATGTCCTATTGACTTTTCATTCTGAACTTCTTGAAATTCAAGACGTATTTGCCTTTGAATTCGCGAAAGACCACTGTACTCCTGTAATCCACCGAGCTTTAGTAGAAATGCATTCCATAAATCTGGGTAGGAGCGTATTGCATCTAGGCGTGATGTCTCGACCGGAATACGCCCTCCATGTATCCTTATGATTGCACCGTTTATTCCTGGGCTACAAGCTTTTAGCACGGAGTTGGGAGGTGCACCTGTTACGGCCACAGGAAAACGAGTGAAAAATCTATCTGCACGGTCTCGGGCATTATCTCCAGTTCTAATCTTGTCTCCTAGACTATTATAGCCGTAATGTTCAATCACTTCTTTAATGATATTTTGATTAGATGATGGATTACCTTGGTTGGCCAGACATACGTGAAGAAGAGTTACCGCTTCTGCCCTGGACATTCTATTCAAAAGCGACACATCTCGAGTGCTACAATATCTATGAATAAGTACACTTTCGCGTGCTGCTGTCGGTGGCATATCTTTAGAATTACGCTACTGATTTTAAAGATTTTTCAATTCATAGATCTATAACTCTATCAGAATATATTAGTGAAAATATTTGTACTTATCAAATCATGGTTCAAAAACATCATACTCTGAAGACCGCGGCTCTTAGCATCATACCAACGATAGTCTGTATTGTTGGATCAATCATAGGAGCAAACCTTGCTCTGTCAGAGGTTTCACAAGCTTTGTTATTCTCAGCTACTGCGGGATTAGTAGCAGGAGGGCTAATCACGGAGGTTGTACCAGATATAAATAGAGTAGAAGGTCACAAAAACAAACAACTTTATGCAATCGGAGGTATAATCGTGGGTGCAACTGTTATGTTGATTCTTGGTAACTATTCTACTGATAGTGGTCAGGAGGCTGGTGCAAAATTAGTACCTGAAGGAGAGATTATTCAGAACGCCAAGTTTCCAATAACATTAGTTGGTGCCGCTTACGCAGATGTAGCAGTAGGATCTTTATTACTTGCACATGGTTTAAGAGAAGGAACTAATCCTGCTGCAGTTATGTCAGCTGCGCTAGAAGTCGCAATGGTATCGGTGACTGTCATGGGCATTATGAAAGTTAAAGAATGTAACACGGCAATGAAGACACTCGGAGCTTGTATTCTCATAAGTGGGACAGTCCTTGGAGCATATGTCGGACTAAATAGAGAAGGTGATGGAGTGATGATGAGCACACCATTCTTGGCGGGTGTAATGACAAGTGTAGTACTATGGCTAGTTGTTTTAGATCTTGTTCCTGAGGCATTACATGCTGGTAACAAGCAATGGTGGGTTGGTGCACTATGGTTAGCAACTACTTCAGTCGGTATGTTTATCGGGTGGAAGGTTGAAGACGGCCGTCGCGTAGTAATTGAAGAGTTAGCATCATAAAACCAGCTTGTCAAATACCATAAAGCTCCTGACGAATAGTTCAGTATCGCTCCTCGTGAGACTTGTTCATTATTTAAAGTAATTTATTGCTCTTCTATATTCTAAATGATACGACCTCCAAATATAGCAAATAAGCTGAGAGAAAAATGCTCAACACGTAAATCAGAACAATCTACGTCAACGGATTGTCTCACCAGGTGGAAGGATCTATCTACTAGTAAATCTGATTTGAATAAGAGTAATTCTAGCGCAAAAAATATTGCTCTCACAACCAACGAAGACGTCTCGATAGCCGCTGACGAGATGATCGGAGGATTTGACGAAAACTCAAACTCAGATGTTGGATTTATTATTTTGCGTCACGTCAAATCTCCGTACACAAATTCGTTCTGGATTAGATGTTACGTCTCAATACGTAAATACCATCCAGATTCAAGAATATGTATTATAGACGACAATAGTAATATTGATCATGTTAAAAAAGAAGCTCTTCTGAACACAATTACTGTATTCACATCACACAAACGTCGTGGAGAGCTCCTACCGTACTACTATATGATCACTAACAACTGGTTTGATAAAGCAGTAATACTGCACGACTCCACTTTTCTGAATCGTCCGCTCGACTTTACTATTGATAGATACAAGTTTCTCTGGAGTTTTAAGACTGAATGGGACCGAAAAGAGCATGTTCGTCGTCAAATGAAGCATCTTGATAATAGTACAAAGTTACTGAAGTATTACGATAGCAATAGTAATATAGGATGCTTCGGTGCTATGACCATAATAGAAAGGGATTTCCTAATTCAAGTCGACAAAGTATACAATATTAGAAAGTTGTTAGATGTCGTGAACAGTAGATCAAGTCGAATGGATTTTGAGCGTGTGCTTGGTGGAATGCTACGAAGTGTTTATACTCCTAAGACTTTTGTAGCATTCGGGGATATACATGACTGGCAGAAGTGGGGCCGTAAATACGAAGCATTAAACAAAGTCGATAGAAATTTACCAATCGTTAAATATTGGTACGGTAGATGATGTCCTCTATTTTTAATCGGTCAGATATCGCCTAGTCTGACCAGTTAAGATTTTACATTGTCTATATGTAAAATCAATACGTCATAATGCTCCGAAGATACGTCTACACAATCTAGATAAGTATTCTTAGACAACGGCCCTGCCTTTATCAGCTTCCCAATCTTTTTCAGGACGGTCGATCGTAGCGTTTCGGCTAACGGCTGCAGACACGATAATTGGGTCTTTAGCCCACGTACACCATGAAGCTAAGTCTTTTGGAAAACAATGCCCACCAAATCCCTTTTTCCCATCAGTACCAGGCACAAAAGAATGACTATCTCCTATTCTTGGGTCTTCTGTGGACGTCACCCTTACCAATTCAAAGTCACAGTCGTATTCCTTGCATGTATCATAGACTTCGTTAAAGAATGATACTTTCAGTCCAAGAAAACAGTTCTTAACATACTTAACTAATTCTGCTTCTGATGTGGACATCTTAATCATTTCATTTGATGCGATCTTCCCAGCTTCATACGCATTATTTATAACTGTATCTAAATGAAATTCTTCCAACTCAGTATTCTGACCTAACACCCATAAACTACTGTTAATGAAATCGTGACGAGAGTTTTTCTCCGTAAGAAACTCGGGCATAAAGTGCGTTCCTAACCTTTTTGATGTACCAGGCGGAACTGTAGATCGAACAACGATATTTGCATTTGAATTAATTGTTTTAAGATTATCAACCACTCCTTCAAGAATATTGGTATGACATGTACCATCTGGGTTCTGTGGTGTAGGAAGAGCCACAAGTATTATATCGCATAGTGCAACATCTTCTAAGGTTGTACCTAGTGGAACACATTTATTTTCGTCCAAATCGAACATATGGATTTCATTATTATCGCATTCTAGTTGTAATGCAGCTCCGCCTACAAATCCGTTTCCTACCAATCCTAGTTTTACTTTCATCGTGTTTCATACAGTACTATTTTCCTTTAAATCTTCAAGAGACGATGTAGTCGTGAAGCCTTTCGAAAGAAGTAATGTAATCTTCGTTTCGTCGTACCTGTAATTATGGAGTAGGTCTAATGTGGATGGATCGTGCTTTCAACACATATCGCGAATGAGAAAACTAGAATTTCTTCTGACCAGAGGTTAAGACTTAATTATCCTCCTACTCCTTCTCCTAGATTTCCGCATACTTCTTCTCCTAGATCTCCTCTTGGATTTCCGCAAACTCCTCCTTCTAGATTTCCTCATACTCCTCCTAGATTTACGCGAACTCATCCTTCTAGATTTCCTCATACTCCTTCTCCTAGATCTCCGCAAGCTCTTTCTACGCGGTGACGACCCCCATGCCCGACCCCCACCTTTCCTACCACCTTTTCCAATACCTTTACCCTTTCCTATCATGCCCGGAGGTGATCTCTTGGGCGTGGGTTTCCGTATTCCCCTACTACTGTCCTTTCCACCTCTGCTTCTTGTAGACGGGGGTGGAGGTGAAGTACCGCCTAGTCTACCGATACTTTGATCATCTGGTGAATCCGCAGAGGAATTTAGT
>MDTC01003041.1_pt1 | contig 14494 bp, 7 predicted proteins | sample 811181 | NCBI WGS metagenome assembly MDTC01 (sample SAMN05326644, study PRJNA326480) | marine metagenome | isolation source: seawater | place: Pacific Ocean: North | collected 2011 | reverse complement strand
TGGATGTCCTCAACCCAGAGGGTCGCATCGGTGGCCCATATTGCATACATATCACAGCCTGTGATGGTGGTTCCGTGCATGTTGAGGGCGCCAGTGGCTCGGATACAGATGTCTGTCTGAGAGATGGTTCCATCGATGATTTCCAAAATACCGTTGTTCGATACTGTCAGTGGAGCATCGGTAACTGTCACAGAGGAAAGAGATGCTGTACCAGAGTCAAGGACTGCAATCGGACCTCCTGAATACAGAGTAGAGCCCATCTGTAAATGACCTCCTGAGGTCACAGAAATTCCAGCAGAATTGTAACCGCCTATCCATGCATCACCAGCAAGAGTGGTGCCTGCGATTTCAATGCCGATTTCTGGTGCAAGTGAGAGTTCGGTGTCAGCCATGATTTCCAATGTGGTTCCTGCACTCACGACCAAATCATGTCCAAGATGCCATGGAGAAAAGACTGATTCCAAACGTAGTGAATTCGTGGTCACTTCTTCCTTAATTGTTGAAATCATCACTTCCATTTCCGCATTGCTAGTTGGGATCCAAGACTTGTATCGATTCAGTTCACCATATTGGATAATCACAGTTCGTTGTGAATCAGTAATCGTTTCTCCCTCATCATCGACTGTTTTCCATGTGAACCACGTTTCAGCTCTACCATTCTGGTCCGTGCTCTGTATCCAACCATCCACAGCAACGTCGGCATCATCTGCAGGTTCACCGGCGTCCAACACGGTGACTGAAAGGTAACTCCTCTGTGTGAGGGAGGCGTCTTCTTCCACCGTCACAGTACCAGATGCATGGCCCCCTGCCAGGGTCAATTCACAATCTTGGTTGAGGTGTAATGCACCAGAGATGGATGTATTGACCCAAGTCCAAGGATCATAACAAATGAATGTGACATCTGTATTGAGAGTCAATCCCTGACCCTCACCGCGAAGTGGGACCCCTGCAGTGAGAGTGGTTGTCCCTCCGTCAAGCGTACCATTGTCTCCTTTCAGTAACCCGTTCGATTCAATGTTTAGAATGGCATCAGGTGGAAGATTGATTATCGCATCGACCAGTGTCAATGTTGCCGTACTTTCGATGGTAAGATTTCCATCTAGTACGAATACTCCTGAGGTCAATCGAGCATCGACTCCTGCAGGAATGGTCCAATCACCTGTTCCGGGCACTACAGCGATTTGGAGTGCGCCCCCGGGTGGAGATATCATCGCACTTGAGCCCATGCCGCTGGATGGTTCCTCTGCCGCGACGTGTGAGCCGGAGGAGAGTAAGGGCAAGGTGGCTTGACCAGAAGCATCTGAAATCTCAGAGTACCCGTGTGAAGTTACACTGGCGCCCACGATAGCTTGGCCCACCAAATCGGTCACTGTGATTGTCGATTCTGTGAACGATTCTTCGATGCTAATGGCAAGGTCAGGTGTTCCGATTGAACCCCACAACAGTGTGCCGTCTCCAAAGCCATCATGTGCTCCCGATGAAGTGTATGAGGGCATGCTTCGAATGGTGGCAGTGGCATCGTTTGCCAACTGAATACCATAGGTTCTGTGGGCCATATCTACTGTCCAATTCTCAATATGGACTGATCCTTGGATGATATCGATCCCAATATCTGATGCTGAGGTTTCAACAGATTGTAGCTGAATCGTACCCCCGTCAACGGTTAATCCGCTTCCACTGTTTCGGCCACCCCCACCTGAATTGACTGTTGTTCCCGTGAGTATGCACTCGGACTCACAACGGATCCCGTCGTTCCACCCAGTGAGGGTGACTGATTCCGTTGTAATATGAGACCAAACTGCACGTAGCCCGACTGAAGTCGAGTCAGACATTGAAAATGTTCTAGCAATTTGTGAATCAACAAAACTTGATTCGACATCAAGGAGAAGCAATCCATCGTCTTCAACCATCACGGTTGAAGTGGACATGTCAAGATCCCAACCTGAAATGGTTCCGATAGATTTTGCAGTCATTTGCGATGCATCAATGTCCAATTCACCAGCGCCTGCAATATCAAATAAGGTCGAATTGGTTGCGAGACTGATATTGTTCATCACAACATTACCATTGCCTCTAAGTCGAGCAAATACATCTGATGCAGTGTTCTGTTGCCCAAATGAGGAGTCTCGTAGAATCAACTCACCATCAATTTGTGCATCGATACAATTTGTTGTTCCGTCACAAAGATAGCTCACGGAGGAAAATTCGAGGCTTTCGATACTACCGATTAAGATAGATGAAACCGTGGCATTTGTGCTATTTCCGTTGATCAAATCAAGACCGGACAATGAACTTGCATCAACGAGAGTTTCACCAGATGTCGAAACAACTGATGTGACTGTGGCTGTGACTGAATCGCTCGCTCGAATCATTCGGGTAAATCCTCCTGCGTCGATTTGTCCAGTAAATGTGGAGCCGCCATCGAGAGCCAGAACGTCTGAATCTTGATTGGAATGAATGAGATCAATCGAGGCAATTCCTCCATTGGAAATGTGTACTGCGCTAGCACTGTTCGTAGAGGTGACTCTGTTCAAGTTGGCAACCCCATCGACTCGAAGGCAAGATGTTGTTGCGGCTTGGCACTCAAAGCCCCCTCCTGTGATCGAACCCTTGTTCCACACACCAATGATTGAATCTGCAAAAAATGTAGAATCGATGGTGAGGTCTGCACCAGACTCGACATCAAAGCCACCACGGGATTCGGAAATGATTGCATGTGATACAGTGGATACCGAGCCAGAATCCAACAGAAACCCTTGCCAACGGGCTTGGACCGAAGTTTCTGCAACCCAGGAGCCCCAGATATTCACCGGAGATTCAGGTGTACCCTGAATTTGTAAATCTCCTAGAATGGTAATCGTGATGTCTTCGGTCACATTAATGTGGGTTCCTGGCTGGATGAAGAGGGTAGCACCCGAAGCAATCGAAACATCGTCATCGAGGGTCATGTTTCCTGACCAAGTTTGGTCAGAAGTGTACACAACCCCCTCGTGTGTGTGTGCCCGCAGCGCCTCTGGCGCTGCGACCAAAATAGGAGCCAGGAAGAGTGCCGCGAGGACCAAGGAGCAGAAACACTGCTGTCGCATGGAATCGTGATGGTCTGGAAGAGGTTTGACCCCTCCCGTTCGCCGTCAGTGCCCACCGTAGGTGGGCCCGTCCGGATTTGAACCGGAGTCTGACGGCCCCCAGCCGTCAAGTATAGGCCAAGCTAACCTACGGGCCCGGGACATCTGTTTTCACAGATGTTCGGTGTTCACTCCTGTGCTCGAGTCACGCTGAACGGCGCGACGGAGTCGATGAGTTCGACGTGAGAGACGAACATTCTTCGACAACAGTATCGAGTTAGACCAATTTCATCTAACATCTCTCCGGCATCTCGGCCTTCTGCAACGCCATTCGCATAGCGCTGCCATAGGTGTCCGATTACGCGGTTGCAAGAAAAGCATCGTACTGGAATAATCATTCAAATCACCTCAACGGTAAGACTTCTGCCACTTGGCACGCGCGCCGCGACCCATTTGGTGTTTGGGTTCCTTTCGACGTGGATCGTTCACTAGCAGGCTTCGGTCAAATCGAAGGAACTCGTCTCTGAGTTCTTCGTCCACACCTTCTGCACCGTCATTGTAGTGGACCAAGCCACGTGCAATTGCGGTACGGATGGCGTCAACCTGTCCCATCTGGCCGCCACCAATGGTGTTGACGTTGATATCAACACGCTCTAGGCGGTTCATTGCATCAGCAATGACCAATGGTTCCATGGCTTTGGTACGGGCCATTTCAGGTTGTAGAATTTCAATGGGCTCTGAGTTTACACGGACGCGGCCCTTGCCTGCCTTGACGGTGGCACGAGCGATTGCTGTCTTGCGCTTACCAGATGTGTTAACCACCTTGGTCTGCTTCTTCTTTGCCATGTTCACTCAGCCTCCCATCTTACTTTCACGCCGAGCTCCTTGCTGATGTCACCCAATCGGACGAATCGCTCAGGTAGCGGACGGTCAATCTTTGTTGAATCTCCCCACTCACAGCCATCGGGTAAATCTCCAGAAAGATCTGAAGGGGTTCCGATTTCGACGCGCAATGATTTGAGGGCATTACGGCCACTGCTGTTCTTCTGATAGGGTAGCATACCGCGAACGGTGCGCTTGAGAATTTGGTCAGGCATACGTGGGAAGAACGGCCCTTTTCGTGGGTGATTCAACTCGTACTTTGCTCGATAATCTGATAAGACGCTGGAGCGCTTACCTGTGACGATTGCCTTCTCAGCGTTGACGATGATGACACGGGTGTCTTCACCAGCCTTCTTGGCTGAAATCAACTGCTTGGCGACGACACTCGCCAGACGGCCGAGGACCTTGTCCTCTGCATTGTAAACAAATGTTGTCGCCTCAGCCAAGGATGTACACCCCCTTGCCTGTTGGATTCGCTTTCATCAAATCGTGGATGCTGACTACTTCGCCGCCAGCGGCCTCAATCTTCGCTTTGGCCGAAGAGCTCACACTGTAGGCGGCGACGGTGTGCTTCCCCGATACTTCACCGCTTCCGAGCAACTTGCCAGGCACGAGGATAAGTTCCTCGTCTGATGCATATCGACTCAAACGACTTAGGTTCGGTTCAGCCCAATTGCTACGGCTTGATTCAAGTCGTAGCGCAACGTCTCGCCACAGTGGAGCACCATTCGACCGTGTTTGTGCCTTCAAATCACCGATTAAGGTGAGAAGGGTTTGGTTGGTCTTCCTGTTGTTCCTTGCCATATGACTCCCTCGACGTGGGTAGCCGCGCGACCAGCCGTTCCGTTATGAACCCCACGGGTGGCCACAAGCCCCCTTAGGGGGCTGTGAAACAGCCAAATGCTATGTTCTGGCGGCATTCCCCCGAGACTGATTGAGATGAGTGATGATTGGCGTGTATTGATGAACGAAGCAATGAAACTCGAGGGCGAAGATACCATTCAGGCCTTTGCAAAATTCCGTGAATGCATCGATGCGGCCATGGTCACTACCCAATCTTCTCTGGAGGCGGATGCAGCAGTCGGGGTGGCGATGGAATCCGTCTACGGTGCGCTTGCGGCCTATGCTCAGCAAGTAATGATGGAGTTGCGTGCCGAAGATCCGGGTGCCGGTGGTGTAGACCATGCATTCAGAGCAGGGCAAGCGTACGGTGTGTCCTGTATTCTCAATCATTTGTTTGACTCAATGCGTGATCCAAATGCAGATTCGTTGGCCGCACTTGATGAGTTTAGTGATCAGATGCACGAAGAAATTCTTCAGACCTGCAAGCAGGTGGACCTCGCTATGATTCTACTTGATGCCAAGGGCGATTATTGCGAAGAGTGAACCGTAATTTTGTCGCCCACATGAACTTGTCCTGATTCAATCACTCGGCCGTAAACACCACCCCTCCAATCCGGTTTGAGGGCGTGCTTCAATCCTTTTTTTGCGGCATCCATGACGTGGCATGGCACCACTTCACCCATGACTTCGACCAAGGCACTTCCCAAACGGATTTGACTTCCGACCAAAATCTGCAAATCCAAACCTGAAACCAACACATTCGAACGTCGTGTGGTCCAATTCAACTCAGCATCAACCTCAATGCAAGCGGCATTCCATGAGGCTTCATCAAGCAAGGATACCTGGCGACGACGACTTGTGCCATGATCACCGATCACTCCCGCTTGGGGAGAGAGTTCCAAGGTACCCTGGACGATGACTTCCTTACTCTTCACTGGGCGGAGAGCGAGTGCAAGGACTGAGCCTTGCACCCGTCTCACCTTGTGTCATTCAGCTCAAAGGCTGAAGTTGCTTGCGTTGGGGTCGTCGTCAAGTCCGGCTTGCTGGACGTTGCCCTCTGAATCAACGAACTCTCCGGCCTTGGTTAGGTTACCATGCAAGGCTGCTTCGTGCTCAGTGGTTCGTGCAATCATCGAGTCACCGAGTGCCATCGAGATGGACTGGGTGATGGCGCTGAGCGTGCTCATCGCCTGATCGCGCTGGGCGATTCCAATGTTGTGATCCGAATATCGGGCTTCTTCAAAGATGGCCAAGAAGTCGTCCAATTGCTCGGCTGGAACCATGTAGAACGCACTTCGAACAGCCCACTCGAATTCACGAGTGGTCTCGTAGACCTTCTTCATGAATCCATGCTGGCGGAAGAAGCGTACGAGATCCTTGTAGCAATTGAAAATCACTTGGATGTACTCGTTGCGCGCTTGCAGTGCCAACAGAGAGTCTGTGAGGATACCACGCAGGATTTCTACACGGCGTCGCTCACTGTATCGCTTGTACATGACTGCACCAATGATCGCCGCGAACAAGAAGGCGATGATGATCGGTAACAACACCTGCAAATTCCACGCACTGGCTTGCGCCTCAGGAGCATCTCCAAGGTTGATGGTTCGACTCCGATTTTCGCCGAACTCCTTGAACAACAGACTGCCTTCAAACATCGCAGTAATACGCCATCTACCCTCATCTGCAAATTGGCCATCTTCGGCACCCGGTACGTCGGTACCAAGGTATACCCAAGTGAAATTCGCTACACCTTGCTCGTCGGTGAAAACATATCGGATCTCATAATTGACCCAATCGCCGGTGCTGTTCTGGTAGTCAAAGACGAACGTCACAACCTCGTTTTCTACGGCCAAATCCAATCGGTCTCGCAGAATTGCAACTGCGCCCTCTATTTCGTCTCCTGGAAGGTATCCGTCAGCGTTATGCCATTGGGTCTTGATGACCATGTCAACACGGCTTCGAACCAGAACTTCGACATCCATGTGGGAGCCGTTGACAACAGCGTTGGTTTCACTGCGGCAACCTCCTGGAACTTCCAAATCTGGTTCATACGCGACTCTGAGTGTACGGAAGCCTTCGAGATTGTTTCCACTTGGTTCGATACTCTTGCGACTGGGGTTCTGATCTTTATCGCCACTATACCATTCCACGGTTCCAAACTCATCACCGGTCATCGCGGTGGCGACCGGCCGAGTATTCTGATCTGGATCAATGTAGATATTCAGGCACTTGCCACCCAGTGGGTTTCCGTTGCTCTGTTCTAGCATGGAGTGGACGTGGTAGTGCTCCTTGAGGTACAATACAGGATAAGATTCACCGTTCTGTGTTTCGTAGCGATCAACGTCCTGCTTAAGTGGTCCAACCTGTGTAATCAGTAGTGTTGAATTACTGAATACGGGGAACAATCGAGTAACACTGGAGTTCTTGTAGCGGTAGCGATCGTTATTGTCGTACGAATTGTACTCAACTGTAACACGAGCTTGTCCAGCCATCACGTCCTCTAGTGGACAGGTGACCTCGAACATACCATCCATGTCAGTTGTACCTGGTTGGCAAGAGATGACACCTTGTGTGCCACCCTGCATCTCATAAGAGACTCTGATGTTACGATTTGTGAGGTTGCTACCCAACTCATCAACAAGCTGTCCAGTAACGACCATTGGCTTCTCGATACTCTGTCCTGTGACAGGGTCAATTTCACTCGTGTAGACAATTTGGTCATTTACATCAAGTGTGGTTCGACCAATCAGAGAGAATCCATCCACATTGTACTGCATGACTCTGCGGTAGTGGTCACTACCTTGCACTGTGACACATGGGTCCCATGCGCCCTGAAGTGAGAGTTGGTACTCTTGCAACATTTCACAGCCTTCATGCGGTAAATTCTCTTGGAATCTCAATATGACATTGACTGGGCCAAATCCATCGGGTAAGTACGAGGAGGGGTCCTCTCGTAGAATCTGAGCATCCAATAGCAACTGTTCGTAGATGTCACCAGCATTGGGCTCCAATTCAAACATCACCTGACGATGTTGGACATTGTCAAAGTCTGTTCCTTCAAAGATGACCTGAACGATTCCACCTTCGGCATCGCCACCATCCAATGCTGCACCCGGATCTCGCAAAGCGGGTGTACTGTTGTCATCTGTCACCTTAGCAGAGAATTGCCAGACCTCGCCACTGCTTCGCAGGTTGGGGGTCGTAGAAATCAAATCCACATAGGTGCGGCTGACGACCCACATCGGTTGATTGACCAACGAACCTTGCAATATCGGGTTTCCTGGGAACGAGAATTGTAGACTGAAATTGCCCAACTCATCGGTTGAAGTGATGTTCAAATCAATCTTGAAAATCCCATTCGCATCGGTTTCTGAGAAGTTACTCTGTCCTGTGGCTGACCAAGTCCAATTGACTGGGGCATTCTTGACAGGTTGGAGTGCATTGTCGACGAGTCGTGCTTCTACGGTGGTATTCTGGTTACGATACAAGCGTGGCAATGTATTGAGTTGGAAGTCCGTAGTTCCAATCACTGAGATGTTGTTGTAAGCACCAGTTTCGGCCAATACATTGGTCTGATTTCCAGTAAAGTAGAATTCAGAGTTGGTGAAATCAACACGCACACCGTATGTGGATGCTTGGTATTGACTGTACCATGTCCAGTTGTAGTCAAAGCGTGCCTCGCCTCCATACATGGTGGGTACACGGGCGAATCCAGTTTCCTGACTGCCTTGGAAGACACCGTTGCTATCCAAGTCGACTTGTAGGGCCATTGGATCTTGGATCCATGGTGTGCCCGTACGATTAGTGACATTTCCAATAACACGGAATGTCTCACCAGTATTCATCTCTGGTACAATCTCACAACGCAATTCACTGCTTGGGTCTGTAGGATCGATTTGACCACACGGTGGTGCATCGAAGTCGCCACCGTTTTGCATGGTGATGAACCAGTGTGTCGAATTGACTCTGAGGAACGGTCGCAACTTGGCAGCCTCACCTTGTAATGATGCTGCAGTACCGTCCCACAACTCTGCGTAGGGTTTACCGAGCTTGGCTTCCTCATAGGTCACTCCTGCTGAGTTCAAACCTGGCTCGCTGAACAGGGCTCTCCAAGCTCCATAACTACTGCCTGTGAATTGTGTCGCGTCATAATAGTACACTGGATTGTGTCCAGATACAATCAACTCCGCTTCAACATACATTCGATGCATGCTTCGAATCATGAATGGATCCGTTTCAGCACCGGTCACATGCGGCCAGGGCCACTCGGAGGCAAGGCTTGGATCGACCCTACCTGTGAACTCATAGTCACCCACTGGTAAACTGGTGTTGGCGTAATCATAACTGCCCACAACATCGTGAGAGAGTGTGAAGTTGTTCCACACAATTTCTTCGTAGCCACCGGGTAGCATGCCGGGTCCGTTATCGTATGTTGAGTTCCAACGTACCTGCTTCCAGTTGCCTACAGCGCCGGATTGTTGGACGTAGGTCAGGCTCGCCCAACCTCCTTCATCAGCGCGGTAACCCTGGCCGAATCCAGTGTAGTTGGTCGGGGTCGTTCGGTTGCCGAATGGACCACCACTTACAGAGAATGTAATCGGTGCATGGACCAATCGCTGATCGAAAATACCGCGCTCCCAATCAGCGGTATAGTGAGTCTTGAAGTCTAACCAAAGTGGTTGTTCATCACTTCGGAAGTATGTCCAAGACACATAGTCAAGCGACAAATTAGCATGGACGCCAATTGGATATCGATTCGATTCAGAGCCATCATGGATGAACATCTCTGTGACTTCTGCCCACATTTCGTAAGTGGTGTTGTCTCCAACATGGATGTTCTCTGGGAACAAGAATTGTCCCACGCTGAACGAACCAAACTCATTGGATAACACATCGATTGTCTCAATCGCTTTCGTCCCATTTTGCACCCACGCAACGTGAACTTGAACGGGTAGGCTTCCAGCCGGATCCCATGTTCCTGTCGATAGATTCAGTGCAAATACAGTTCCAGAGAAGATCGCGGGGAATTGTGCGTCCAAATACAGTGTATCGGGTACCGTGTAATTTTGACCATCATAGACACCGAGTTCGACTCTTGTCGGTAATTTGTCATCTTCATCTGGGATACAATCGTTGTCATGGTCCCAGTCGCTAGATAGATTACCGTTGTAACAGGGATCAGAGTTGTAACTTTCCTCAAGTTGGTCAAAGTTTGCATCCTCACGGGAGTCATTGTCGTCGTCTAAATCGACTACGTCAGGACCAGTGTAGGGGTTGCTTGGATTTGCGATACCCTCACCATTTCCAAAGTCATCGTGATCCCACGGATTGGTCGAATTTCGAGCGAAGCGAGAGGGCCACAGCATGATTTCATCTTCATCGTACATTCCATCTGCATCGTCATCCAAATCGATGTCGTCACGTAGGCCATCATTGTCGTGATCCCACGGGGCAATCAGTGCATTGACACCGGAGTTTTCCTGCTGGTTTGTTCGGCCGTCACCATCCCAATCATTGTCAGCCCAGTTGAGAATACCATCGTTATCATGATCCCATGTGGATTGCTCTTCACCCCAGAAGCACTGTAGCTCCTGATCAACGTCGGATGTGCCATCATTGTCATCATCCCAATCTTCGCCATCAGGGATACCGTCATTGTCATTATCGACGTCATAGAACTCAGGGAACAAGAGGCCTTGTCCCTGGACTCCTTGATCCCAGACTGATTGGAAGAAGCCATCGCCATCTGGATCAGAATCAGTGCCGTCATCATCATTGTCTTGACAATTAAATCCAGTAAAGAAATTACCAGGTGGGTTGGTATTCGCATCATCGTCCCAATCGCTGTCGGAATCCACTTCTAGATAATCCCAGATGCCGTCGTTATCATCATCGACGTCGTACAAATCAAACAATCCATCCATGTCATCGTCCAAATCAGCGGTGTCATTGAATTGACAGGTTGGAGCATATTGGTTTCCTTGGCCATCAACGACAACCACGTTTCCACAATCATCGTCAGGATCCGTATCATCTGGATACAAATCTGCCAAGTTCTCGTCGGGGAAATCATTCCCGTTAATGTCTGCATTCCAATTCCATAGACCCAAAGTGAGGCCAATCCACGTTAGGAATAGGTCGCGATTATGGGCAACTTCGGAGTAATTGAACGCTGAGACTGGAGCCCCATTGAACGGAATATGGTAGCACGATGTTGAGGTGCAACCAAAGTTCGATGTCGATGAAGAAGGCGGTGTGAATGTGCCTTGAGTAAAGTTTGGATCTGGTCGGATAGAGAATGGTACGCTCAATTGTCCATTGTTGAATCCAGATTCAAGGGGTAGGCGGTATAGTGCCGCGTACTCATATCCACAGGTGTAACCACTTTGACGGGTCCATCCACATTCGTTGTTGTTGGTGAATGTTCCACCCATTTTGAAATCGTTGATATCCAATTGGCCATCGTTACCTTCGTCTTGATCCCACCAATCAGGCATACCGTCACCATCTTGGTCGGTATCCAGGCCGTTTTGCAAGCTGTCACCATCGGCATCGATGTCAACATCATTGCCACCATTCCATGGAGACCATCGGGCCAAGAGGAACCAGTAGAATTCTGGAACATTGCCGCTGGTGACTGGGTTTGTTGTGGAATCAAATCCATTGTAATCAAGGACGAAGCCTTGCTCAACGGTAAACGGATTCATGAGGAACGACATGTTCCAGTGTTCGCTGAGTCCGTTGGTGTACTCTTGCGCGTCATTGCTTCCATCAATGGCATCACCGTCGCCAGATGGATAGTAAGTCTGGTAGAACTGATCATTGATGTCAGTGTCGACAAAACCACAGTTACCGTCGTCTGGATCATACAAATCGTTAATCCCATCATTATCATCATCCCAATCAACATTGTTTTCCAAACCGTCACCATCGACGTCTGAGTCAACGTCGTTGGGTCCATCGTCGCGGAATTTACTACCGTTGATTTGGTGAATATCATCATCATTGTCAAAGTCGCAATCTGGATCGATATCTAACCAGTCAACAATGCCGTCATTGTCATCATCAATATCATCCCAATTGTTGACACCGTCACCGTCCCAGTCATTGAATCCAGCGTATGATGCACGCTGTGTATCACAACGAGGGTCGGGATTTACAGTAAGGCAGTTCCATCCATTGACTACTGAGGTTGGAGTAGTTGGATAACGATCTACTTCGTTTTCCTCACCATCGTTGTCGATATCCCAAGGAAGGTCTGACACGTTCCAACTGGGCTGGCCCAACGGGTTGTCTGGATTGGATGTGCCGCCCATGTCTGGATCAAACCAATCCCACTTGCCGTTGTAGTTCTGATCAATGGCTCGCCAACGGTCGTCGTCAAGATCGCGATCATAATCCATCTCACAATCGATGACTCCGTCAGAGTCTCCATCAGCACCAGGGACCTCATACGGGGCAGTGTTGGTCCCGGTGAAGTCGTTTAGACCGTCGTTATTGTAATCGAGATTAGTACATGTATCCAGAATACCGTCGTTGTCATCGTCTGGGTCCGACATGTCCAGCAGTCCGTCGTTGTCATCATCCGTATCTGCGCTGTCGGGGGTACCATCGTTGTCATTGTCCGGGTCGAGGAAATTGGGGATTCCATCACCATCAAAATCTCCATCGACAATGGTTGTGAAAGTTTCATTGCCTGGGTGGTAGAGAGATTCCATCTCTACGAAATTGACTTGACCACTGTAAGATGCGTAGTCGTTGTACTCCCAAGTTGTGTAAGTGTATCCTGTTTGCGGACTGTTGGTAGCATCATAGGGATGTGCATCAAGGCGATCAATGGTGCCATCGTTGTCATCATCGGGGTCCATGTAATCCTGCATCCCATCGCCATCGAAATCGCAAGGCCATGTGAATTGGTCAATACGACCGTCGTTGTCATCATCTTCATCGTATGAGCCAGGGCCGGATCCGTCAAAATCCTCGTCTGGGACGCCGTCGTTGTCGTGGTCCCATGGGTTCTGGTCAACCAAGTATCCAATCGGAATGGTTGCGCCAGTCCATGGGTGAGGTGTTCCAGGCTGTACATAGCGGTCGGTGGATACGTTGAGTGGGTCAGCCCCCTGAGTCATGTCAAGGGGACCTTCTAGGATGCCATCGTTGTCATCATCCCAATCTAATTCATCAGGGATCCCGTCGTTGTCATGATCAAGTGGCCCAGTTCCATAGCAACCATCGAATCGCTCAATCAGATCATAAATTCCATCGTTGTCATCATCGAGGTCGTTCAAATCATCGATTCCATCATTGTCGTGGTCATCACCAATTCTTTCCTCAAGATGAAGAGTCCAACCAGAAGCTCGTAAATCGAGCAGGGAGAGATCATTCACTTTGCCATACATCACGCCCATGTCGTTGTACTGGACATCATACAAAGCTGGATGGCTCCACGAAGTCGGTTGACTGTCGTAGACTTCTCTGTCTCTGAACGGTTGGTCGTCTTGATCTGCGGTCTGTACCGCTGTGCGTTGAACGGAGTCATCCCAGATTGCCTGGACTTCTTCCTCTGCACCAATTTGCAATGCGGCGAGTGTTGTTGAAAAAATCATCAATGTGACCATCATTAGTGACCAAGATGTTTTCTTCCACGCGCCAATTTTCCCGAGATATGTATCGAGTTCTGTCATGTTATCACCCAAGTGAAGCACCTCGGCACTCGCGCCCGATATATCAACGACTCGGCCGAATCGTGCATTTGCGTATCACGATACCCTATGGGTATCAATTCCAAGAATTTGAAGAAAAGGAAGTTGGCGGCCCCCCGCGCCCATCGGACGCGGGGGTGCCTGTCACCACGAGTCAATCCGACTGTGGGTCCTGCTTGACTGAATCTACTGATTCGATTACTGCTCGAGTTCATCGAGGATACCGTCACCGTCGTCATCGTCGTCGGTGTAGTCCTCAATTCCGTCGTTGTCGTGATCGAACTGACCAGTGTCATCGTTGCCATCGTTGGACTCGAACCAGTCGGTGAGGCCATCGTTGTCGTCATCGGTGTCGATGACGTCAGTGATGCCGTCGTTGTCGTGGTCGTATCGCCAATCACCGTTGGCACCATCGAGCTCGTCAACGTCTAGGATGTTGTCATTGTCGTCGTCGGGGTCGACGCCGTCATTGAGTCCATCGTTGTCGTGATCGCGAGCCGCGGACGAGCCGTTCTCATAGAGATCGTCGTCGTTGTCGATGCCATCGTTGTCGATGTCCAGGTCCATGTTGTCAGCGAGGCCGTCGTTGTCGTGGTCGTAAATGTCGGTGTTTGGATCGCCGTCATTGACTTCTTCTTCGTCGTCAATTCCGTCGCCATCGTCGTCACTGTCTTCCGCATCATCGATGCCATCGTTGTCATGGTCTTCTGGTGAACTGTCGACATCATCGGGGATGCCGTCATTGTCGTCATCGGTGTCGACGTCATCGGGGATGCCGTCGCCATCGTTGTCGTTGTCACCGTTTTGTTCCTGGTTGTCAAGTTGTTGTCCCTGTTGCTGGTCGGATTGCTGACCTTGCTGGCCTTGCTGACCGTTCTGAGTCTGTCCTTGCTGCTGCTGGTTCTGACCGTTCTGGTTTTCACCGTTCTGATCTTGCTGCTGGCCGCTATCTTGCTGACCACCTTGCTCACCACCTTGCTGCTGCTGACCCTGACCGTTGTC
>MDTC01079002.1_pt1 | contig 14498 bp, 13 predicted proteins | sample 811181 | NCBI WGS metagenome assembly MDTC01 (sample SAMN05326644, study PRJNA326480) | marine metagenome | isolation source: seawater | place: Pacific Ocean: North | collected 2011 | reverse complement strand
GTAATCAAGAAAAGAAGATGAATAAAAAAAACCTACAGGAATTCCTGTAGGTTTTTTAGTTTTTATTAAAGTGGAAATTATTTATTTAGCTTCTGCAGTGATTGCAGCAATTGGAGTCATATGATAAGCATATTCTTTTATCATAACATTGAATTCAATGTTATAACTTGTCAACAATATTAAGAAAAATTGATTCAATGAGATTTTTTTAATTGTGATGATTTAATTTTACACCTATGAAGTTTTTGAATGAGCTAAATCCGCCGCAAAAAGAAGCGGTAACCTTTACCGATGGTCCTTTGTTGATTATTGCCGGTCCTGGCTCAGGAAAAACAAGAGTATTGACCTACAGAATTGCCTATTTAATAGCACAGGGTATTGATCCATTTCGTATTCTTTCATTAACATTCACCAATAAAGCAGCCGCAGAAATGCGCGCAAGAATTGAGAAAATTGTGGGTCATGAGGCTCGAAATCTTTTCATGGGTACCTTTCACTCTGTTTTTGCCCGTATTCTTAGGAAGGAAGCTCCTAAACTGGGATTTCCAAGCAACTTCACCATCTACGACACCAATGATTCGAAAAGTGTCTTAAAGAGTATTATTAAGGCGCAAGGTTTGGATGATAAAATTTACAAACCCAACCAAGTTTTCTATAGAATTTCACAAGCCAAAAACTCCTTAATTGGAGCCCAAGCTTATGCATCGAACGTTGAATTAGTTAATGAGGACATTGCAGCAGGAAAACCTAAAATTGCTGAACTTTTCACTCTCTACACCAAAAAATGTAAGCAAAATGGAGCTATGGATTTTGATGACTTATTGGTTAATTTTTATCTCCTTTTAAAAAATCACCCCGAATCCTTGTACCACTATCAAAATAAGTTTCAATATATACTAATTGATGAGTTTCAAGATACGAATACCGCACAATATGCCATCATCAAAAAGCTAGCAGATAGAAATCAAAACCTCAGTGTTGTCGGTGATGACGCTCAAAGTATTTATGCCTTTCGAGGAGCCACTATCACCAATATTCTAAACTTTCAGAAAGACTTTCCTGATTATAAGCTAGTCAAGTTAGAACAGAACTATAGAAGTACGCCGCAAATTGTAAATGCGGCTAATCACCTTATAAAACACAACTCTTCTCAGATCGCTAAAGAAATTTGGACCGATAATCAAATTGGAGAGAAGATTAAAATATTTAAAACTGTAAGCGACAACGAAGAAGGTAAAAAAGTTGCCGATCTCATATTTGAATTGAAAATGAACGAGCAATTACGCAACAATGAGTTTGCCATATTGTATCGGACCAACGCTCAATCAAGAGCTATGGAGGAAGCATTACGGAGGCAGAACATTCCTTACAAAATATTCGGAGGCTTATCATTTTATCAACGCAAAGAAATAAAGGACTTGCTTGCTTACCTTAAATTTATTGTCAATCCGAATGAAGAAGAATCGCTGAAAAGGATCATTAACTATCCTAAACGTGGAATAGGGAATACCAGCTTTCAAAAATTAACAGTAATTGCGGACAGACAGGGCAAAAGTATTTGGGAAGTCTTGAATCATATAGAAATGTATGAGTTCCCTAAAAGGGCACGTCAAACCCTGCGTGATTTTGTGACGATGATTCAAAGTTTTCAGACTATGCTTTCCAATAAGAATGCGTATGATGTTGCGGCTCACATTGCCAAATCAACTCAAATTTTACAAGAGCTTTATAATGATAAAACTGTCGAAGGCGTTAGTAAATATGAAAATATTCAAGAATTACTTAATGGTGTTAAGGAATTTAGTACGGAGGATGTGATAGAGAATGAAGACGACATAAACAATGACCGTAGTTTAGGCGCATATCTTCAAAACATAAGTTTGCTAACTGGAGACGAAAAAGATAATGAAGGAGAAGAAACAGTTAAAATGATGACGATTCATGCTGCGAAAGGATTAGAATTTCCCGCAGTTTTTGCTGTCGGACTTGAAGAAAATTTATTTCCTTCTCCCATGTCCTTATATACCCGGGAAGATTTAGAAGAGGAGCGTCGACTGTTTTATGTTGCTATTACAAGGGCTGAAAAACACCTCTTTATCTCATTTGCAAATACAAGATATAAATTTGGCACACTCCAATATAGTGAACCCAGTAGGTTTTTAAAAGAATTGCCAGAGACCGAGCTTCATTTAATGGGTGCTCCAGCGAGAAAAAATGAATCTATTAATTCAGCTATTCGCCAGACCAGTCAATCTGGATTGGGAGAGCGAAGCTTAAAGCCTAGAAAAGCTCAATTGATAAGAAGGGCAAATGCCCAAGCCCCGGACCCCCATTTTGAGGCAGATGATGTAAGTAAATTAAAGGTAGGACAAATAGTGTTACATCAGCGATTTGGGGAAGGTAAAGTAAGTTTTATAGCCGAAGGGTCTAATGCCATTGCAACCATAAATTTCAGTCAAGAAGGCGAAAAAAAGATTATGTTGAAATTTGCTAAGCTGAAAATCATGGATTAAATGGTTCGCAGGAATTATACACTTTACACCCAATAAACTAAAATTAAAGAAAAATCTTAGTACCTTGCAATCGCAAAAGGCAGAGTATATGCCTAATTGCAGAGCAAGCTTCCCTAACAAATAATAAGCTTAACCGGAAGAATAGCATATTTTCAACCTTATCAATTTATATGGAATATAATTCCCAGCGAGGCTTTTTGCGCCTCAAAGAATATGGTAGACATATTCAAAATTTAGTAGAGTACGCGATTAGCATACCAGAAAAAGAAAAAAGGCAAGATGTAATTGATCATGTCATTCACATTATGGGGAACCTCAACCCACATCTGAAAAACGTAGAAGACTTCAAGCACCTGCTCTGGGATCATTTGCATATTATGGCTGACTTCAAACTAGATGTCGACTCTCCTTATCCTTTGCCGGACAAGGATGTTTTGTTTGCTAAACCAGAACAGTTTTATTATCCAATTAAGAATAGAAAATACAGGCACTACGGTAAAAACATTCTTAGCATGATTGAGAAGGCTAGCGAAATGGAAGACGGCGAGACGAAAAGTGCCTTTACCAAATGTATTGCGAATTATATGAAAATTGTTCATAACAATTGGAATAGTGATACAGTTACTGACGAGACTATAATTAATGACTTAGCCATTCTTTCTAAGCAAAAACTTCATCTTGATGAAAATATAATACTCAATAAGGTTGCTCCAAATAAAAAGAAATACGTTAACAGTAATCGTAATAATCGCCAAAAAAGCAAGAACTATTCAAACAAGCGAAAAAATTATACTAGAAGCAAATAAATTAGGATAGTGTTCTTTGTATTTACTTAATTCTATTAAATTTGAACCATGACTTTTCTGGATTTCGAAGAACCAATAGCGAAACTATACGACAAACGTAAAAAACTTGTGGAGATGCAAGCTCAAGGAGACTTAAATCTTGACGATAAAATCGCTGAGCTCGATAAAGTAATTGAAGAGAAGAAAGAGACTCTGTATTCTAACCTTACTCCTTGGCAGAGAGTTCAACTTTCAAGACACCCCCTCAGACCCTACACCCTTTATTATATCCATCATATTTTTGAAAATTTCATTGAGCTTCACGGCGATAGAAAATCCGGCGATGATAAAGCTATTGTAGGAGGTATTGCCGATTTAGATGGTCAAAGTGTGGTGGTTATTGGTCAACAAAAAGGAGTCAATACGAAAATGCGTCAATTCCGCAACTTTGGAATGGCTAATCCTCAAGGTTATCGCAAAGCATTGCGCTTAATGAAGCTAGCTGAAAAATTTAATAAGCCTATTGTAACCTTTATTGATACTCCAGGCGCGTTCCCGGGGATTGAGGCAGAGGAACTTGGACAAGCGGAAGCTATTGCACGCAACTTATTTGAAATGACGCAATTGAAAGTTCCTGTAATTTCGATTATCATCGGTGAGGGTGCTTCTGGTGGAGCTATTGGAATAGGCGTATGTGACAAGATGTTAATGTTAGAAAATACGTGGTTTACTGTAATTTCACCTGAATCCTGCTCCTCTATTTTATGGCGTAGCTGGGATTATAAGGAAATAGCAGCCAAGCAGTTAAATTTAACAGCAACGGACATGCTCAAAATGAAAATTGTTGATACCATAATAAAAGAACCTCTTGGCGGAGCGCATCACGATCCAGAAGAAATGTCTAAATCACTCAAAAGGAGTATCAAGCGTAACTTGACTGCACTTCATGAAATGACGCCCGAGCAGAGAATTGAAAAACGAATAGCGAAATATTCAAGCATAGGTACATTTGAAGAAAGGAAAGTGATTTAAATGAAATGGTTTAAAAACATTAAGCGATTTCTATTCTTAAAAAAACTACGATCCGACGTCAATTCTTTGACAAAGTCACCTCGTGAAATGCTAAATATTGGGCAGGCTAAAAAAATAGGAATTCTTTTGGATGCCAAACATGCAGAGGATATAATAACCGTTTCTAAATACGCTGAAAGTTTAAGTAAAAAAGATAAAGAGGTAAGTATTCTTTCTTTTCAAAATAATAAAGAAAAAGAGGATAACGATTCAAGGTTTCTAAATAAATTGGATGTTAACTGGTTTAACATCCCTTACAAAGAAAAAATTGATGACTTCCAACAGCAGAATCTTGACATTTTAATCGCTGCATTTGTGAATGAATGCCTTCCATTAGAGTATGTCGTGGCAACATCAAATGCTAAATGCAGAGTAGGCGCATTCAATGATTCTAAAAGCGATTATTATGAGTTAATGATAAACACAAAAAAAGATGCTAGTCTAAAATATCTACTGCAACAAATCGATCATTTTTTGCATACTATAAACCCCTAGAATATGGATCTTACTGGAACAGGTGTCGCTTTAGTGACCCCATTTAATAAAGATAAAAATATAGATTTCACCAGCTTGGGTCGAATTATTGACCATTGCATTGAAGGTGGAGTCAATTACTTGGTATGCTTAGGGACTACGGGAGAAACCGTTACTCTTACACTAAAAGAGAAGCAAGAGCTTCTCGATTTTACAAAAAATCAGACTGCCGGAAGAGTTCCTCTTGTTGCAGGATTTGGCGGAAATGATACCATGCGTATTTCTGAGCAAATAAACAGTTTTAATCTAGATGGGTACAGCGCGATTCTATCTTCAAGCCCAAACTATAATAAACCTTCTCAGGAAGGTATTTTTCAACATTATAAGCATATTGCTTTGAATAGCCCTTTGCCCGTTATTTTATATAATGTGCCGAGCAGAACGGGTCAAAATATGGAGGCTGAAACGACAATTCGATTAGCAAATAAGTTTGAACAAATCATCGGCATCAAAGAAGCAGCAAATGACATTCTTCAAAGTATGGAAATTCGCAGAAAAAGCCCCTCCACCTTTCAATTGATTGCTGGAGATGACATCCATGCCTTGCCCATGATTAGCTATGGTTGTACAGGAGTAATTTCTGTCGTTGCGCAAGCTATTCCTGCATCCTTCACAGAAATGATTAATGCTGCTTTAGTCGCGGATTTTGGCAAGGCTAGTTCTTTGCAATTTTCTTTCTTAGATCTTATCAAGCTAATTTTCGAAGAAAATAACCCTGCAGGTATTAAAGCTGCTCTGTCTAAACAAAATTTATGCTCGGAAGATCTCCGACTTCCTTTGGTGCCAATTAGCGAAGACCTAAGGACAAGAATTCAGTCTTACTTTGATTGAAATAATTCCATGAAGACCCTCGAAAATGTATGTAAGGTTTTAAATGAAGGTTTTGTGGCATACAGTATCAATGATGACCCATCACCTCTTTTAAGTTAGTATTGGATTTAAAGTAATGCTCGGGCATTTCACAAAATAAGCCCAGTTGTTTAGCTATTTCTCCTTATTTAGTCTGATTATTTTATACAATCGAATTACCGAAATGATAGCCGCACTAAATGCTGCAAGTCCTACCAGTCCATAGAGTAAGCTAATCTGCTGCTTTATAACTACCAAAAAAACAACGGCTATTAGTATAATAGTTGGAAATTCATTCAATATTCGAAGCTGAAAACTACTTAGGACAAAGTTTCCATTAGATTGATTTTTAAATATTATATGTAAGATAATTTGATAAATAAACAGTAAAAAAACAAAAACTAGTTTGGTCATTAACCAAATAGGGAAACTAGCATATTTAATTAATAATGAACAACCGAAAATTAAAGTCAATACAGCAGAAGGCCAAGTGATGCCAAAAAGCAAGCGCTTTATCATTATATTGAACTGAAGCGTTAAGATCTCTTTTTCTATTTTACTTTTATCTTGAGCTTCTCTGTTATATACAAACAATCGAACCAAATAAAACATCCCACTAAACCAGGTTACTACAAATATTATATGTAAAGCTTTGACATACAAAAACCCCATACTAACTTATTCCAATTTTTACTAAAGATTTAACCCAATCTTCACCACTATTTAAACAAGGAATTAACTGAAACTCTTTACCTTGGGCGTTTAAAAATAACTCTTTACCTTCTTGCTCAATCTCTTCAAGTGTTTCTAAACAGTCACTTACGAAGGCAGGGCATACCACTAATAGCTTTTTTATTCCCTTCTTGGGCAGATCTTCAAAGAGATCTACCGAATTTGGAGTCAACCATTTATCTAGCCCTAATCTTGACTGAAAAGACACACTGTATTGAGATTTATTCAATCCTAATTTTTTGGTGACTAGTTCAGTTGTTTTAAAAACTTGATGCCTATAACAGTATTCATGAGCCGGAGATTCTTGATTGCAACAATCTTCCATTGTTAAACAATGAGATTTAGTAGGATCTGTTTTTCGAACATGTCTTTCTGGAATGCCATGATAACTAAACAAAACATAGTCAAAAGGCTTTTTAAGATATGGCTCGATTGAAGCAGCTAATGCACCTACATACGACTCGTTATTATAAAACGGTTTAACCACTTTGAGTTGGAATTGATCCGCATACTGCGCATAATATTTACGCACATGTTCAACAGCTGTCTCATAGCTACTTAAGGCGTAATGGGGATATAGTGGAAATAAAATAAGCTCTTTTACATCTGGGTTTTCTTTTACTATTTTCTCAAGAATTAATTCAGGTGATGGCAAACCGTAGCGCATACACCAATAGGTGTTAATTCCAGATAAATCTTGCACTTTACTTACTAAATCTTTAGTATTAGAAACTAATGGAGAACCCTTATCAGTCCATATTTCTTTATATTTTTGGGCTGTTTTGTAAGGCCTAATTCGCGTAATTATTCCCTTTACTAACAACCATCTCAAAGCATAGGGTAAATCAATAACTCGCTCGTCCATCAGAAACTCATCCAAATAAGATTTTACATCACTCAAATCTGTCGATTCTGGAGAACCTAGATTCATTAATAATAGTACTTTTTCAGCCATTTTTATCCTTTAAATTTATACGTTACGTCTATAATCTTATCAAGTTCTTTTTTAGTTAAAGAATCACTAATAAACCATGATTCATAAGATGAAGGTGGCAAATGAATGCCATTGTTCAGAAAGTGATGAAAAAATCGGTTAAACTTTTCAGTATCACAGGCCTTTGCTGAATTAAAATCGACCACATTTTTCTTACTAAAATGCACACTCATCATGCTGCCTATTTGATTAATGCTGTGTTCAATTTTATTAGAATGAAGCGCTTCAGATATGCCTTTTTTAAGATAACTAGTTGCAGCCTCTATCCTTTTGTATATGCTAGGATCCTTTTGCAGAATTTTGAGTGTTTGGAGACCTGCGCTAACGCATATTGGATTCCCACTTAAGGTGCCTGCTTGATATACATTGCCGGAAGGAGCTACAAGCTGCATAATTTCTCGGCGACCACCAAAAGCTCCAATTGGCAGTCCTCCGCCAATTACTTTTCCATAGGTAACTAAATCAGCTTTTACATTCATCAATTGCTGAACACCTCCAATTGACAACCTAAATCCGGTCATTACTTCATCAAAAATTAATAAACAATTGTATTGATCACATAGCAAGCGAATAGCCTCTAAATAACCTTTATTTGGTGGGATACACCCCATATTCCCGGCAACAGGTTCAATTATTATTGCAGCAATTTCATTTTTATGCTCTAAAAGTGAACGATCTAGCGCTTCAATATCATTGAAAGGAACCAATATGGTGTCTTTAGTAGCTTCATACGTAACTCCCGAAACATTATCTATTTTTAGCGTTTCAACACCACTACCCGCACTAACTAAAAAGGCATCAGAATGACCATGATAGCACCCTTCAAATTTAATAAACTTATTCTTTTTTGTAAATGCTCTAGCTAGTCTAATGGCACTCATGCAAGCTTCAGTACCGCTGCAAACTAATCGAACCATATCTATATTTGCAATAGCGCATATTAATTCAGCCATTTCAACTTCTAATCTAGTGGGTGTTCCAAAAGAAATACCCTCTTTAGTTTTATCTATGATTGATCGGACAACTTTGGGATTATTATGCCCTAGAATCATTGGGCCCCAAGAATTTATCAAATCAATATATGCATTCCCATCTTCATCTATAAGGTAAGCACCGTTTGCTTTTTTAATAAAAACAGGTGTACTGCCAACATTTACAAAGGATCTCACTGGAGAGTTAACACCCCCAGGTATAAACTTAGAAGCTCTGCTGTACAAGTTGGTGCTTGTTAATTTTTTATCCATTTATAAATTATTCAAATGTTTTGCAATATCCTTTGAAAAATAGCTTATTATAATTCCTGCACCAGCTCGCTTTATCGCTATCAATGATTCTAACATAGCTTCTTTTTCATTTATCCATTGTTTGTCTGCAGCTGCCTTTATCATAGCATATTCCCCACTTACTTGATAAGCACATATTGGGAGAGTACAATATCTTGCGACCTCATTAATCACATCAAGATATGCCATTGCAGGTTTAATCAATATTATATCGGCTCCCTCCTCTATGTCCTTATTAATTTCTTTCAATGCTTCCTTTTTATTTCGAATATCCATTTGATAGGATTTTTTATCTCCAAAACCTGGAGAAGAATCTAAAGCATCTCTAAAAGGACCATAAAAACAAGAAGCATATTTAGCACTGTAACTTAATATACCTACATTATGGAATGAATTTAATTCTAAAGCTTGCCGTATACATTGAATACGACCATCCATCATATCACTTGGAGCTACAAAATCAACTCCAGCCCGGGCGTGGCTTAGTGCCATTTTACTTAGTATAATATTAGTTTCATCATTGACGACCTCCTTGTCACGCACAATCCCATCATGGCCAAAGGAAGAATAAGGATCTAAGGCTATGTCTGAAAAAAGTGTTATCTGAGGGTGTAATTCCTTAATTTTCCTAATACTTCTTTGCATTAAACCATCTTCATTAAGAGCTTCTTTTCCTTTATTATCCTTCAAATTATCCGGACATTTTACAAATAAAATAACAGCAATTAGCCCAAGATTTTTTAGCTCATTAATTTCATCAAGAGTTTTATCCAAACTTCTTCTATAATATCCCGGCAAAGAATTTATTTCTTCAACTACCTGATTTCCCTCAACTATAAATAAGGGCACTATAAAATCCGTTACCTTGAGATCAGTCTCTGCTACCAATGATCGTATTCCATGCGATTTTCTTAAAATTCTAAATCTTTTTTCCATTACTTTAAATTTAAAATTATAGGATTAGTCAAAATAAAAATAAGTTCTTCCTCCTTACTATTAACTTTGGGGATAAAATTATAGGTCCATTGCACCTTGGGAGGGAGGCTCATTAAAATGGATTCAATTCTTCCACCAGTTTTTAAACCGAAAAGAGTTCCTTTATCATGTATAAGGTTAAATTCAACATATCTTCCTCTTCTCAACTCTTGCCAATTTTTATGATTATTTTCATATTCTATCTTATTTCTTTTTTCTACTATGGGTAAATAAGAAGGTAAAAAATTGTCTGCCAAACTTGTTATGAAATTAAAGTAAAACTCCATAGAGTGTTTTTCGGACGGCCTTAAATAATCGATAAACAAACCTCCAATTCCTCTACTCTCTTTTCTATGGTGGTTGTAAAAATAGTCATCGCAAGCTTTTTTAAATTTAGGATAGAATTTGAGATCAAATTGATCACATACATTTTTATTTTCTTGGTGAAAATGAGTCGCATCAGCTTTAAAGTAATAATATGGAGTCAAATCGGACCCACCACCAAACCACTGATCAACCAATTCCTGTTTGTCATTGTATAACTCAAAGTATCGAAAATTTGCATGAACTGTCGGAACAAATGGGTTTTTGGGATGTATCACTAAAGAAATTCCACAAGCAAAAAAATTAGCTTCTTTTACTTTTAATTGATTCATTGCAGAATCGGGCAATTTTCCGTGAACGATTGAAATATTGACACCTGCCTTTTCTAATACTCTGCCATTGGAAAGAACTCTAGTTCGACCTCCTCCTCCTCCAACTCTATCCCAAGTTTCTTCAATAAACTTTTCTTTAGAATCTAATATTTCAAGATTCTCGGTAATTTTATCTTGTAAATTCGTAATGTAGCCTACGAACAAGTCTTTGTAGCTCTGCATTAATTATAATTTGAAATTTTTTACTGCATTTACAAATGCTTTAGCATTTTCTACGGGAGTATGTGGAAGAATACCATGTCCTAGATTAACAATATATTTTTGGGGACCAAAAGCGCGTATCATGTCCTCAACATCTTGCTCAATTTTAGGTATTGGCATTAAAAGTTTTGACGGATCAAGATTTCCCTGAAGGACTTTACTTCCCCCAGTTAATTTTCTCGCTAAATTTGGAGTTAAACTCCAATCTATTGCTAAAGCTGAGGCATCTGTTTTGGCCAAGTCCTCTAATGCGTACCAACTTCCTTTTGCAAATAAAATAATTGGAGAATAGTCTTTAAGTTCATTCGTTATTCTTTCTAAGTATGGTTGAGAAAATTCTTTGAAATCATTTGGAGATAATAGACCACTCCAACTATCGAAAATTTGCAAAGCATCAGCTCCTGACTTGCATTTTTCTTTAAGATACGCTATTGTCGCTTCTGTAATTCGCTCTAATAAATAGTGCGCTAGAACAGGTTGAGCAAAGCAAAATTGTTTTGCCTTATCAAATGTTTTGCTACCTTGACCTTGTATCATATAGCACAGCAGTGTAAATGGTGCCCCCGCAAAGCAGATTAAAGGAACCCTATTATTTAATTCTTGCTTGGTTAATTTGATCGCATTAAATACAGGTTCAAGATTATTCAAAGTGTCCGAAATCCCAAATAGATTATCGATATCCTCTTTTTTTTGAATTGTATTTGGTATTAGGGGGCCAAACTTTTCAATTAACTGAACATCCATACCCATGGCTTTTGGAATCACTAGAATATCAGAAAATAGTATGGCAGCATCCACACCAATTATGTCTACGGGTTGAATAGTGATTTCAGCAGCAAGCTCTGGTGTTTCGACCCGAGTAAAAAAATCATACTTTTCTCTAATAGCGATATACTCAGGAAGGTATCTCCCAGCCTGTCTCATCAACCAAACTGGAGGGCGTTCAACAACGTCTCCATTTAATGCTCTTAAAAATAAATGTTCTTCAGCTTTCATTTTTGAAAATATTCTATTACACAATTAATTAAATCATCCTCATTAGCTTTAAACGCTATTGAAATGTTTTCGTGGCCCATCTTCTTTAAACTTTTGGCAGTTGTTGGGCCAATACAAAACGCCGGCACTTTCTTATCTAAAAAATTAGACTTACAAAAAGAATCTACTTGCGATGCGCTGAAAAACATTACACCGTTGAAATTATTTACAAAAGAAGGTCTTAATGTTTTTTTATATACAATTTCAATCTTTATATCGACGCCATAGCTTTTTAAACACTTTTCAAATGGAAATGTTCTCATTTTACATGTAAAATACAAGAGTTTAGAATGTTTGTTTTCTTGGATAATCCTCTTTGCGAGCTCCATCGATGTGCTCGCTGTTTGGATAACATTCAGATTATTTTCAAATGCAAAATTAGAAGTCCTACCATCAATGCAATAACATGAATAAGATTTTGAGGATGTGGACATATTGTGGGAATTCATCAAATTAATAAAGCCTTTAATTCCATTTATGCTAGTAAAGACAAGTATTCTGTCGTTCAAAAAAGATAAAAAAGAAGCATTTTCAGCGATATTAAAATCAATAGATATAAAGTCTTTATCCATTATTTTAATTCCATGTAGTTTTGCTTTTTCTAAAACTCTCTTTGTTAAAATACGCGTACTGACTATTTTAGAATACATCACTTTATTTAGAAAGGTTATCTAGAATTTGTTGCGCACCTTTATCTAACAATTCTCCAACTATAACTTGAGATATCCCCTCTGGATAAGTGATTTGTAAAGATTTTTTGACCGATACTATATCTTGACCATCTTCACTTAACAAGGCCGCCTCTATGTTTATATACCCCCCTTGAATTGAGGCTTTTGCACCCAAAGGCATGGTGCATCCACCAAAACAACCTTTTAAAATACCCCGCTCTACCATTACCTCAAAGCTGGTTGATTCGTGGTTAATTTGTGAGCAAGTATTCTTAACAAATAGATCATCATCCCTGCAAATAAGGCCAATTGCACCTTGAGCCGGAGCAGGCACCATCCAATCCAGTATAATGCTTTTCTTGGGTAACATTTGTAACCTTTGTAAGCCTATCGCAGCAAAAATAGCTCCATCCCACTTTTTGCTTCGTTCTAGCTTATCTAACCTCAAGTTAATATTACCTCTTATATTCTCAATTCTGTGATTAGGATATTTATTAAGCCATTGCGCTTTGCGTCTTAGACTGCTTGTAGCAATTACAGAACTTTCGAGCATATCAAAGCTATCCTTAAAAACTAAAACATCTTTCGCATTGGTTCTTTCCAATACCGCTGAAAGCAGAAGACCAGCAGACAGCCGCGTTGGAACATCCTTTAATGAATGAACGGCTATGTCTATTTTGTTATTTAGTAATGCGGTGTCGAGTGTTTTGGTAAAAATACCTTGAATGCCCAATTCATACAAGGGTGCAATTAAATCATTGTCGCCTTGACTTTCAATACATATGATTTCTGAAGTAAAACCCAAATCATCGATATGTTTTTGGACTTGTTTTGCTTGAAAAATAGCAAGAGGACTACTCCGTGTGCCGATTTTTAGCTTCCTAGACACAAATTGCAATTTAAATGCTCCGATTCATTTGTGTAGTGTTTGACCAAACACGAATTTTGAACTTGTGATTTGAGAAAGTCCAAGGGCTGAACATTTTTAGAGGAACTATTAGCTTTAACGTATTTGACTAAATCTCCCGTACTTCTTTTTCGAATTAAATCTAGATCCTGATTGTCCATATTAATTAGAATATTACAATCGTTGGTGATGTCAGAAAAATTATTTTTCCATTGTTTTACATAGTTTTCATTGATATAATCCCATTGCTTAAACTCCTGAATATATTTTTTTAAAATTATTTCCGCATTTTCAATACTTGACTTACGCTGAATTAAGGTGGTATTGATAATTTCAGAAGCCATATCAATATCTATTCTCTGAATTGAATCGCTTTCAAACATTTCATCATTAAAAAAAGATGGCACAGATAAATCGATGGTCATTTTAATACTTTCATTATCTAATTTTATACTGAATTGATTATCGAATTCGCTGATTGCAGCTATAATTATATCGTAATTATTAATTCTATCGGCAATTTCCTCAAAGGGGAAAATAGAGCACTCAATTTCCTTAGCTATTGCCATACATTTATCATAACTTCTATTTGTCAAGGTTAATTTATTTTCAGGATAATAATGGCTTAAGTTTCTTACAAGACTTTTTCCAAAAGTACCCATACCAATCATAAGGATGTTTTGATTGCAGGATAAATTGTATTGTTTGAGTATTTGAATAACCGCATAGGAAAGGGAGGTTGTTCCCGAAGTGATTTGAGTATTTAATCGGACATCTTTAGCAGCATGAATAACCGTATTGGTTAACCTCTCCATTAAACTGCAAATATTATTATTGGATTTAGCAGCAAGAGTTGCTTTTCTAAATTGACCCAATATTTCTATATCACCCAATATTTTTGATTCCAATCCGCAAGCAAGACGAAACAAATATTCTATTGCTTGATCATTTTTCTTTTGATGAAAACAGCTTCTTATAGTTTCAAAGGAAGGAATTTCTTTTTGAAAAACTCTAATTAAATTTTCAATGTTACCAAAACCAATAACTTCAAATCTATTACAAGTGGAAAGGACTATTAAGCTTTCAAAACTACCCTTAGGAATAGTTTCAATTGTTGAAGTTAAGTTTGTTAGAAATTCTTTAACAATAACATTTGATGGAGTGTAATATGCACCAAAGACAAAAACAGAATTTTTTACTGACAAGTCTAAAATTTTATTGGTACAAAGATG
>MDTC01003944.1_pt1 | contig 14498 bp, 13 predicted proteins | sample 811181 | NCBI WGS metagenome assembly MDTC01 (sample SAMN05326644, study PRJNA326480) | marine metagenome | isolation source: seawater | place: Pacific Ocean: North | collected 2011 | reverse complement strand
GGACAGGTAACAAGTATAAGTTTGATGGCACTAATTGGACAGCAAATCCAAACTGGGTTGATCCAGACGCAGAGGAATAAAGATGCGTACCATTGGCAGAGATTTCGGCGACACGGCTAGAAAAGTTTACGCTGTTGCAAGCGGAGCTTTGGGTAATGGCAAGGCTGTAGTTGTTAAGTCTGATGGGACTGTGAGTGTTGTTGGAACTGACACAGTTTCTGCTAACTATAGTTATGGAAGCACCACAGCTACGAGTGGGGTGGCATCTCAAAATATTCATATTTCTGCTGATCCATTTAATAGCAATAGGTGGGCTTACATATGGATGGACGATTCTAGTAATAATGAAATACGAATTAGAATTATCACTCGCAGTGGAAGCTCTCTAACTCAAAGCTCAAACAGTGACGTAGACACTGATGGCAATGCCAATCGTCCTTATGCGGTCTGGGATACTGTTACACAAAACAAACTATTATTATTTTATAACGAAGGTTCTGCAAACAAAGGAGCTTGTAAGGTTTGCACATTTACAGGTTCTGCTGGAAGTGAAAGTTTTTCTTACGGGTCACAATTAATATATACAAACCATCAACCCAATGCAGGAAGTACGGGAGCTAACACTCCAACTCCACCTGTGGCTATAGGCACAACGGGAAGCTATCTTCATACTTGGCGGTTAGCTACGGGCAGCAATACAGGATACACCTACTCTCAGATACTTAGAGTAAATGGAACCACGGTTACAAAAAGCGATAACGGTGGTAGTGATGGTAATATTTTAATCAGTGCAAATCTTTATAGCGCAGGGCAAGTAGCTATTAATCCAACAGATGCCACTAAAGGGTTTATGACCGTTGTAAATGCAAGTGAAAAGTGGGTTATGTATCCATTAACATTATCTGGCACAGGTGATGCAATGGCTGTTTCTGTTGGTTCAGAGCAAGTGGTTACTCCAAATATACGGACTGACGGGAACGGCTACGCAAACAACGAAGGCTTTCAAAGAATACAATACATTGATGGCGAAAGGTTTTTAATTTTTGCTAGAGGTGGGGATTCGCCACACAACAAAAAAATAGTTAGTATAATGGTAAAGTATGTAGGCACTACATACACGGGTGGAGGTACAAGCAGTTCAAGTCCAACTTACCTACCACAAAACATATCGACTACTAGCAACAACCCATCTGCGTTTAATGTGAGCAATAATATTGTAACTGATCCCACAACATTTGTTACTATCGCTACATTTGAAGGCATGAACCCTAAACAAATTCTTGTTTCAGTAGGGAATGTTAACACAGGCACAGGAGCTATAACCTATGCTAATCAGGTGAGAATAGATGATAATGTTTCTAATACGGCGGCTTATTATATTAACTGTCCTCAACAAAGTGGCGCAGATCAAGCAGTTCTTACTGGTTGGGCTATTTCAGGTCAAATTCCTTCTGTCCGTTTAATGTTGTCTGGGTCTAGTGTTTTAAACCTCACCTCTGAAAACTTCATAGGCATAACTCCAAGCGCATATCCGACAGGTGCAGGGGCAGAGATACAGACCAAAGGTGCTATTAACGAAGAGCAATCGGGCCTAACCGCTGGTCAAAGCTATTTCGTGCAAGCGGATGGGACTCTAGGAACAACGGCTGGTGATCCAAGTGTATTCGCTGGCACGGCTGTATCTGCCACTAAGATAATCGTGAAAGGCTGACCATGAACTTCATTCCACCACAGGACGAAACACGGTTAAGGGCGGCGGCTAGTGGGGTTCTGCCTAATGGTAAGCCAGTGGTTGTTAATGCAGATGGGACTGTGAGTGTTCCTGCCTCTTCGGGAGGGCCAGCAGGAGGTGGAACGCCTGTTCAATTCTCTGGTGGAAATAGCTCCAGCATGGACGTTGTGTATGACTCAAACGCAGATAGAGTGGTTGTTGCTTACAGAGATGATGCGGATAGTGGAAAAGGAAAGGCCATTGTCGGAACCGTAAGCGGCAGTAGTATTTCATTTGGAACAGCCGTCGAGTTTTTAGGCTCCTCAATGTACACTCCTTCTTTGGTTTTCGATTCCTCTGCTAATAAGGTTATATTATTTTATGATAGTGGAAATGTAGGAAAAGCTAGAGTAGGAACGGTAAGCGGTACGTCTATTTCGTTTGGAACAGAAGCCCAATTTTCTAGTGACGCATCTTTAATGAGTGCATCTTATGATGCAAATGCCAATAAAACAGTTGTAGCTTTTCGCAATTACTCTTCTGGAAATCAAGGCAAAGCAGTAGTTGCTACAGTTTCTGGCACGAACATAAGTTTTGGAAGTGCGGCAACTTTTGAAAGTGGTACATTACATACTTCTTATAAACCCATTGCCACTGCGTATGACCCAGATTCTCAAAAAATAATTATAGCTTTTTCTTTAAATAACGACAATGCTAGTCTACGATACGGAAAAGTTAGAATGGCAACTATAAGTGGAACCAGTGTAAGTTTTGGAACTGCTGTGACATTCAATGATAACACTGACAGTAATGGTGTAAGTGTTGTTTACGACACAAATGTAAACAGAGTTGTGGTTGGTTACATTAACAATGGAAACTCTGGGTATCCAACTTCTATAGTTGGAACAGTTTCTGGCACAGATATAAGTTTTGGAACTGCTGTTGTTGTATTAAGTGCCGCCGCTGGTGACACTACTTTGGCTTTTGATACAACTCTCAACAAAACTAGTTATTCATATTCTGCGGATAGTCAAAAACTATTTACAACATTAGGAACGGTAAGTGGTACAAGCATATCTTTTAGTGCCGCTGTGACAACATCAACAGACAACTCAACTGTTTTAATGAGTACGTTTGACCCCGACACTGGAAACACTGTTATTGTTAGAAAAACTTCAACAGGGGGCAGCAGGGGGCAAGTAGTAATATATACAAACTCTGGGCCAATTAGCCTCACCGCTGAAAACTACATTGGCATGTCGGGTGGGGCGGTGAGCTTCACAGGGTCTGCTGCAACTTTAGGTTCAGAGGCTGTTTTTGAAAGTGCGACTGTAAGTTATACAAATGCTGCTTTCGACAGTAATTCAAATAAAGTAGTTGTTGCCTACAATGATGGCGGTAATTCCTCTTCTGGCACAGCCGTTGTCGGAACAGTAAGTGGGTCATCAATTACTTTTGGAACTCCTGCCGTATTTAACTCTGGTTCTAATACTGAATGGATTTCTGTGGCTTTTGACAGTAATTCCAATAAAATTGTAATTGCCTATATGGACGCAGGTAATAGTAGTTACGGCACAGCTATTGTAGGAACAGTAAGCAACACAAGTATTAGTTTTGGCAGTGAGGTCGTTTTTAATAGCGGCAGTTCAACCCGTATGGATATGTGTTTTGACAGTAATTCCAATAAAATTGTGATAGCGTTTGCTGACGTTCCTGCTGGCGAAGACGGCACGGCAATTGTTGGAACAGTATCGGGAACATCAATATCTTTTGGAAATAAGCAAGCTTTTCATAGTGAGCAAATCGAACATACTGCGATAACTTTTGATAGCAATTCCAATAAAGTTGTAATAGCTTACTCTGCTTTTGATGGTGGAGATAAGATGAGCGCAGTTGTAGGCACAGTATCTGGCACAAGTATTAGCTTTGGAAGCACTGCTTCAATCCTATCAGGCTCTTATGGTATTTATACCGGTGCTACATTTGATAGTAACAGCAACAAAGTGGTAATTACTTTTAGGCATCAAGGAAGTTCTAGTAATGGCACGGCTGTAGTCGGTACGGTAAGTGGAACAAATATTACTTTCGGAAGTCTTGTCGTGTTTAACGCTGCCGTTACAAATTACCCTGCACCGCAATTCGATAGCAACTCTAATATGGTAGTTGTTTCGTACTTAAACTCTGACACAAGTGTAGGTAGTTTAGTAGCAGGTACAGTAAGTGGAACGTCTATAACTTTTGGTAGCGCAACTGCTTTTAACACAGGAACAACTAATTACATCAAAAACACTTTTGATAGTAATAGTAATAAAGTGGTCACTGTTTATAGAGATGATGGTAATTCAAACTATGGAACGGCTGTCGTGTTTAAACCTGATACCAGAATTACAACAAGAGGCCAAGTCGCATCAGGCTCCAGCGCAAGCGTAGACATCATTGGCACAGTCAGTGAGAACCAAACTGGCCTAACAGCAGGGCAATCATACTTCGTTCAAACAGATGGGACGATAGGTTTAACAGCAGACGATCCTAGTGTCTTTGCAGGAACTGCGATTAGTGCAACAGAATTGCTGGTAAAGGCGTAATCTATGTCTAATATTAACTTGACACCAGAAGAGTTAGAAGATATGTTAGATCGTGCAGCTAGACGTGGAGCTAAACATGCTCTTAGTTCTATAGGTTTATTAGATAATGATGCCCATAAAGACATAACAGAAATGCGTAGCTTAATAGAGGCATGGCGTGATACACGTAAAGCTTTCTGGAATACAGCAGTAAAAGTATCTACAGTCGCAGTGCTTACATTTATAGCTGGTGCAGTGTGGATGACATTTAATAAATAGGTGATCTATGATTGATCCTATAACTGCAATAGCTGGTGCTACAGCTGCATTTAATGCACTAAAGAAAGGCATACAGGTAGGCAAAGACTTACAAGACATGGGTAGTCAACTGTCACAATGGGCAGGCGCAATGTCAGACATAGACTTTGTAGACAAACGTAATCAAAAACCTAGTGTGTTTAAAATATTAGGTGGTGGTGTTGAGTCAGAGGCCATGCAAATATTCGCAGCTAAGAAAAAACGTGACTCAATGAGAGCCGAACTTAAAGATTTTATTTCTGTAGTATATGGACCTTCACACTGGGAAGAACTATTAAAGATAGAAGCAGAAATAAGAGTGCAGAAAAAAGAAAACGAATACAGGAGACTAGAGTTAAAACAAGCTATAATAGAATGGAGTGCAGGTATTACTTTATTTTTTATATTTATAGGTAGTTTGTTTGGCTTAGTATGGATAGGAACTAGATAATGGTTGAGTTTAATTCACAACAAACATATACAATACTTAATAAATTACATGGGTACTCTGGTTCACCTCAATCAGATGAGATGGAGGCATTTATCATGTCTTCTCCTGCAGCCTCTGCTACTCTTCGTAAGTTTGATAGACACATAAAGAAAACTACATTTAAAAAATCTGGTGGTCTTATTAAAGGTTATAGTACAGGGGGTCTTGAAGAAGATAAGCCGGGATTTAATACTGGTGCTGGTCGTACTTTTATTGGTGAAGAAGGAATACAAGAAGGTCTTAATTTTAATGAAGAAGATATTATCAAAGCTGGTGTAGGTCTTGCAGATGAACAAAAAGGCATGGACATTAACAAAGATGGTAAAGTAACTTCTGCAGATGCACTTGCCTATGCAAAAATGGATACTGCTAAAGATAAAGCAACTGAAGGTGCTGGAGTCTTAGCTATGAAAGCTATGACAGACCCTTCAGCACTTGTAGAAAAACAAAAAGTTGATACTATAGATGTTGATGCAACTGGAACTAACTTAACAGAAACTACTTATAATGCAGATGGTACTGTCAAAGAATATGGTGTAGGCGCAAGAAAGTCTATGACAGAAGATGAAGAAATATCTGCATCTTCAGCTAAAGCAGGTACAGCTACAGCAGGTAAAGCTTCAGCTTCTAGTACAGCTGCCCCTGAAGAAACAACTTATAATGAAGATGGTACTGTTAAAGAGCAGGGCTTTGATGTAACTACTATTGCAGATGAAGATATTGCAAAAACAAAGGCAGACATTACAGCACAGAATTTATTACTTAAAGACACTAAAGGACAGACAGGTGAAGGCTTTGAAGATGGACTTAAAACAAGGTCTATTATGGATGCTGCTACAGCAAAGGTTGACCCAGAAACAGGAAAAATTGTTACTGAGGTAAGTGACATTGATGCAGCAACAGGCACATCTGTAGATGTAGATGCACCAGATGACAGGAAGATAAAAGAAACTACATATAATCCTGATGGTAGTGTTAAAGAACTTGGTGAAACAGTTGATCTAGACTCAATTAAAGGTAGAGCTGACAAAGCTGGTGAATATACAGAGGCAATACAAGCAGAGACAGCTAGCCCATCTGAAAAAACTTCTGTCGCATATCAAATGGGTCAGCTTACTGATAATTTTGATGCTAAGAACCCACCTCCTTGGGCTGCAGGTGCACTACGTGGTGTTATGGCACAAATGTCAGCAAGAGGTCTTAGTGCTTCCTCAATGACAGGACAAGCTCTAGTACAAGCTGCACTTGAAAGTGCATTACCTATTGCTTCTGCTGATGCAGCTACACAAGCAAAATTTGAAAGTCAGAACTTGTCAAACAAACAAGCTCGTGCTATGCTTGCAGCAGAACAACGTGCACAGTTTTTGAACTTAGAGTTTACTCAAGACTTCCAAGCTCGTGTAACTAATGCAGCTAAAGTATCTGAGGTAGCTAATCTAAACTTTACAGCAGAGCAACAAATTGCACTTGAAAATTCTCGTGCTGCTAATACAATGGAGCTAGCTAATTTAACTAATGAACAGGCTGTTGTTATGGGAGAGTTAGCTCAGATTGCTAACTTAGAATCAACTAATCTAAGTAATGCACAGGCTGCTGCAAAACAAAATGCTGAAGCATTTTTAGATTTAGATATGAAAGAGTTTGATAGTACTCAAGCAAACTCTGTTATAAAACATCAGACTGCTGTTCAAAGTATTTTAACAGATGCAGCACAAGAAAATGCTACAGAACAGTTTAATGCTACCAGTGAGAACCAAGGAAAGCAGTTCATTACAAACTTAAAAACTCAAGTTGCTATGGCAAATACTGCACAAGAAAATGCTATTAAGCAGACTAATGCACAGCTAGCAACTCAAGCATCTATAGCATCTGCAGCTGAAGAAACAAGAGTTGCAATAGCAAATGCAGCAGAAAAAAATGCTGTGAAAAAATATAATATGAATGTAAGTGAAGCTAGAGAAACTGCTAATGCAGCAAATGCTGTAGTTATAGCTCAAGCTAATGCAGTGTGGAGACAAAATGCAGAAACTCTAGATACAGCTGCACAAAATGATGCTAATAAAACCTATGCTCAAGAAATTACTAATCTAAATAATAAAGCTATAGATGAGATATGGCAAAGAGAACGAGACATAATGGATCAAGTTAATGAAAACAAAGAGTCTAGTAAAGACAGGGCTTTAAATGTTTTACTAGGTGATCAAGAAGTAGCAATGTTAGATTCAAAATTAGAGTTTGAAGATAATAAAAATGCAACTAGTTTTTTAACTGAGTTAGTATTTGATACTGTTACAACAGCAGCAACAGGTGCATAATAAAATTAAGCTATGCGAGTATTTTTTTTAGCAAGTATGCTTACATTTATTCCAAACAGTTTAAGTATAGAAATACATGAGGTAACAAAGATGGCAACAAAATATTCTCTAGGCAGACCAAGTGCTAAAAGTCAGCTTAGTTCACTAGGCTCTTTTAGGAAACAACTATCTGATGAGATAGATGATGACTCTACTAGTATTAATATGGATTTCTACAGAGAAAAGTTTAAAGAGGATAGTGATTCTTTAGTAAGTTTAAAAGAGACTAGGCAAGACTTATTTGATGATATAACAAAAACTAATAAAAAAATACCTATGTCTTCTAAAGCTACAACTTCTGTTGGTGGTGACGAAGAGCCATCTTCAATGTCTTTAACGTCAGGTAATATAGAAGACTTCATAGCTGACATAGAAAAATTTAGGGCTAAAGCATACCCTGATGCTGGAAGATTATCTATTGGTTATGGAACTAAAGCTTCCAGTAAAGATGAAGTTATCACTGAAGAAGAAGCTAGAAAAAGATTAAAGATAAGTCTTTCTGAAGCTATGGGTGTTGTTAATAGAGCTAATAACAAACATAACTATGGTTTCTTACCTCATCAAATGGATGCACTAGCAAGTTTTACTTATAATGCAGGTCAAGGAAACTTTAGTAAACTAATTGATAAAGGTAACAGAGGTATAGAAGAAATAGCAGATTCAATAGAACTATATAATCAGTCTGAAGGTAAGGTTCTTCAAGGTCTTATAGATAGACGTAAAAAAGAATATGATCTTTTTACATTAGGATATAAATAATGGCAAAATTTAACCCAGTAATTCCAATGCAGTCTCTTTCTAGACCAATTAAGAGTCGTAGTTTTGAGCAACCTCCTGAGATGACTCATCCAGAAGATGCTCTACAATACCATTTAAATAGGATTAATAATGTAGAGTACTTAGATAAGGCTATGACAATACTAGAGATGGGCTTACCTTTAAACTTCTTAGTAGATGGTATGCTACGTGGTGCAGTCATGGAAAGTAAACATGGTGTGGACATTAGTTTAATTATAAAAGAAACTTTAGTAGATTTTATAGGTGAGATAGCTGAAGTTACAGATACACCTTATCGTATGAATAACGAAGACGAGGCTGAAGTAAAAGAAAATACAGAACGATCTGTTACTAACTCTCTTGCAAGACAAAAGTTAGATGAAAAATTAATTAAGAGTGTTCCTAAATCAATAGGTGATAGTATGATAGAGGCTGATATAGAACAGGCAGGTATGGCACAACCAGAACCTGAAGTTCAAAAAGGTCTTATGGCGAGGGTATAAATATGGCAAGAGGTTTTTGGTCAGGCGCACGAGAAGGTCTGAGTAACATTAGAAGCAGAGAAGAGGCAGCTAAGGATAGAGCTGCAAGGCGTGAAGAGTTTATGATGAATCTTATAGAGAAAAGAAAAAGCATAGTCTTACCTGAGCTAATGGAAAGGTTAGGTCAACGTAGAGCTAAGATAAAGAAAACTCAAGCTAATGTTGAATCTTTTATGAACTATGACTTTAGTAAAGAGACAGCACTAGCTTTACATGCATCAGGTCAACTCTCTAGTACTTTAGGTATGTTAAGCAAACTGACAGAGAAAGGTGATCTGTCGTTTACATATAAGAAAACTCTAGAAGACCTTGCTAAAAAGTATGCTAAGAATAATCCAGACAAGTTTGCAAAGATAATGCAAGCAGGTATAGCTGAAGAGACAGGTTCACAAAATAAAGAAATAGAAGCCTTGATGAATGTTATTAATTCAAATACAGAAGAAGATATGTTAGCTGGTATGGCTGAGATAAGTTCTATGGGTAGACCTGATCCTGTTCCTGCAATACAAAGATTCATGCTTAATCCAGCCAAGATGGTTGCATTAACTCAATCTGAGATTGAAAGTATGAACGATGATATCACAGAAGGAATAGCTTCTACTACAGGTGATCAATATTTTGAATATACCCAAAATCCTGATGGTGGAGTTTATAGAACAACAAAGGATGCAGATATGGGGGTATTTTTAAGGTCACTCTTTAATGCAACTAGAAATATAGCAGAAGCTCCAACTGGAATCTACAAAGACTATAATATAAATGATGCAACTGAGTATGTGCTAGGACAATTTATGGATGACTTTAGAAATGGTATGACCGTACAAGAAGCTATACCTCAAATTAATCAAGCACTAACAAACCCTAATTACATTCTTAAATATGGAATAAAAAATGACAAGGATTCTCCACCAACTACGTTAATACCAAGTATGGAGCCAAAGCTTCCTTTCTATGGTAATAATTCAGGAGGTTAGCAGTGGAATATTTAAATCATGTACAAGATAAATACTTTGCGGAGCTGGTTAATCAACCGGGTTTTAAAGAAGACTTAGAAACTTTTTTTACTGGTGGTAGATACAACCATACTAAAGAAGAGTTAGAAAATCGTGGTGCAAAAGGTTTAGCAAATGACTTTGCTGAACACATGAGATTTCAATCTCAAAATGAAGTTAGTGCATTGTATGATTTTAACTATGTTAAAAACAGAGACATGCCTGAGACAGGGAAGCTAGCCTTTGGTCGCCTTATGCAAGCTTATGATATAAGTGAAGGTGGTGGTGATGGCACTTGGAGTTCTACTGCTGAAGGTGCTTGGGATTATGCAAGAGCTATAGGTTCTGCCCCTACAACTATAGCTAGTGTAGCTACGTTAGGTCTTGGACTTGGCCCAAAGATTATGGCACAAGCTGGACTTAAAGCTACACAGATGAGTTTACGTAATACTATTTCTAATATGTTAGCTAAAGAAATGTCTAAAGAAGCTATCAAAAAAGAACTTAAAAAGAAATATACTACCCAAGGTTTAAAGGCTGCAGCTGGAACATTTGCTCTTGAAGCAGGGGTAGGTGCATACCAAGGTGCAGCTGTAGGTGAAACAAAAGAAAGACTAGCTGGACCTGAAGGTTATATCGAAGGTTTTGAATATACAAATGCTGATCTAGTTTCAGATGCAGCTATAGCAGGAACAGTGGGAACTACTATAGGTACATTAGGAAGTATCTTTGATACTAAATCCTATAATAGAACTATTGATCTTATAACTGATGTTCAAGAAAGAGGTATGAAAGCAAAGCTTGAAGGTAGGCGAGCTGCTATAGATAAACTAACTGAGCTTGGTTCAGACCCAGATCAAGTTAGACAGTTGGCAGACCCAATCGTAGAGCTAGTCAATATACTTAGGAAGAGAGACCTTGGAACTAAAGCTCCACTTGATGCAGACTTAGTTGCAGAAGGTGACAAGATACTTAACGACATGATGAATCCTAGTGTTGATAAGTTTTTAACTCCTAGTTTACATATTGATACTGTTAGAGGTATTACTGCAGCAGCAGCTGATCTTAAAGATGTACTTGAGATTAGACCTAATGAAAGAATCTCTTCTGCTATAATGAGAGCACTGCAACCTCAAGGTAAAAATCAACCTCCCCTTATAACTACAATGGATTTAGACCTTATGGCTAAGAAGTATGGGTTAAGTCCTCAACAACTTTCTTACACTTGGTTAGCTGATTTATCTAAAGCCGGTGCAACACTTGGTGAAGCTGGCAGACTATCTCAACTAATGAAAAATGAACTTGGTGATCTTAATCTTTTAGCAAGAGCTGGTGTATCTACTATTGGTGAAGCAGAGGCAGAAGGAATTATGTCTATTGCAAGACAAGGTAAACATTCTAAGCATGCTGGTGGTAAAGAGTGGTGGCTTACTGGAGCTGCAAGAACACTTGATAGAAGTCGTATTGCATTCATGACATCTCAGCTTGGTACAACAGCAGCTAACACAATAACAACTGGTGGCTTTCTTGCTATAGATATGTCAGATCAACTGTGGAAGAATGTATTTAGAAGTACAGTAGGTGTAGCAGCACCAGACGGCACTGTAAAGAGGGGTTGGATAAAAGGTAATCTATCTACCCTAAAAGGCTTAACCTTTAATAGAGGAGAAGCTGATGCCTTTGCAATGCTAATGTCAGATGAACTACCTGAAACATACAAGACACTTTTCTTAGACAGCATGAGAGCTAGTGATGTTGCTGGTGGTAATAGCTATATTGCTAGGGCATCTAGAATGGCTAACTTTTTAAATACTACAACAGACTCTTTGTATAAACAAGGAGCTATGTATGGTTCTGTTGATAGGCAATTACGAGAGAATTTCTTTACCACAGGTGAAGGTTTTAAGGATTTAGCTGGCTTCCTTGCGGAAGGAAAGAGTCTTACTGAACTACCCCAAGGAGTAATGGCTAAAGCTGTAGACGATGCTAAACGATTTACGTTTCAAAAGGACTACAGAAAAGATACTTCTATCTTTGGTAAAACTGCTTCTGCTATACAAAGAATACACTACAAGTTTCCATTTGTAGTTTCGTCCTTGCTTGATATGCCTTTTCCAAGATACATGGCAAATCATTTAGAAACTATGTATGACTATCTACCCATATTACCTCACATAACTGCTAGTGGTGGTGTTGGTAAAGTATTTAAAAAAGCTGGTGTAATTGATGACATGTTTAAAACTGGAGCTGATAGACATGCAAGAGGTTTAACAGGAGCAATGCTAGTTATGGGTGGTGTTGCTGTTGCTGCACAAAAAGAAGGTAAGATAGACTACGACAAGATAGAAACAGAAACTAAATCTCGTGCTGATCTTAGACGTGTGCTAGGTCCATGGGCTTCTTCTGCTTTAATAGGTGACATGATCTATAGAAAAACTTCTGGCTTACCGTTAGGTCCAGACTTTTTTGAAAGTATTAAAGAAGTAATAGGTGACACAGGTTTAGTAAGTGACTTTGGTCAATTAAATGTAGACTTACTAAAAGACATACAAGAGTCAGCTACTAAATTAGAAATGACAGAAGGTTTAGCTAAACAACTTGGTGATATAACTGCTGTGTTTAGTTATCCAACTACATCTGCCAGAGATTTACAAGGTCAAATAAACCCCGAAGCTGCTGGTAATCCTTTTACTGAAGATGCTTTAAGAGGTGTAGGAGAACCTTATAAAAACAAGAGTTTCCTTGAGGATATTGTACATAAAAATACTTATATTAATCAGGCTATAAGATTCTTACCTGATTACATGGGTAGTATGAATGTGTTAGATAATAACTCTAACTTAGATGGTGAGCTTGACTTAAAGATATATGATTTCTTTAGCCCTTACCCAAGAGGTAGTTATAATCCAATTAACAGACAGTTTGGAATAGCCACTGAGCCACCAGCTACAGGATTACAAGCAGAGATAACACAGCTTGGACTAGTACCCTATAAACTAACTAGAAAAAATCCTAATCCTACTGTACATTACTTAGCTGATTTCTTAGCAGCTCGTGGTAATCCTTATGTAACTGATCCTCTCGACAAACTACCTATGTGGGAAAAGTGGGAGATATACAAATCAATTCCTTTAGAGGACAACAGGTATATGGGAAAAAGTTATATGGAATTGATTGATAATAAAGACAAGGCTTCTGCCTTAGAACAATTTATTGGTCAAGAATATAACGATGCTAATGAAGCAGCTAAAAATCTTCTCAATAAAATGGCAGAAACACCCGGTGGTAAACGTCAGTTTACAGCTTATATAAATAATACTTATATAATAAAACAAAAAGAATTACAAGCAGTCAATAGATCATACGATGATGTATTAAAGACATACCCCAAGTTGTTCCAAGGCTATACTTCAGCTGAAAAATATCTTCAGGATGCAGATGACCTTGGAACTTATGTTGATAGAAAGCAACACATAATGAAACAGGCTCAGTCTTTACTAGACTAATCCTCAAGCATTAGGTCTGCCCAATTATATGCCTCACGTTTTAGTTGGTCAGGTGTGTGAGACATTGCTGCTGATGTAGATAGTAATCCAGCAAGTGCTTGACCTGCTAGATACCTTCTAGCTGTTAAAGGCTTTGTAGTTTTAGGACTACGTTTCTTACTTGTGTATCTTTTTGCCTCGTTCTCTAAGCTGTTCATTCAACTTTACCTTTTTTAGATTGTCAAAGTAAGCTGTGTTAAAACCAAAGCCCCAACTCCTATTGTTCGTAGTGTTAATAGGATAGGGGTTTGTTAGCTTACCCACCTTAAAAGCTCCGTACCCTTCTCTGTAAGTATTCATTTGTATCTCTCTCCCATTGCTTCTAACATTTTGTTAAGATACCACTGTGCTTTTTTCATATCTTCTACAGGATTAGCTTTGTATCTGTGACGATGTTGATACTTAATCATATTACCGTGACAATATGAAATGAAACCATTAAGACCTAGTATCTGTTTGATGTAATCAATGCACTCAATACCATCTTCAAGGTTATAGTGTGCAGGTTTATTTACCGGATCGAACTCCATTATAACTCCAAAAGTTGGGCAGCAGTATAAGGAATATGAAAGAATCTTTCACCTTTTCTTATGTTTCTGCCACGAGCTTCTTTTAAACTGTCTTGAGTAAGACAGGTATCTTTTATTCTCCAGACTTGTTTCAAGTCTTTACGGAATACATAGAAGTTTAGTACTCCGTTTTCACCTTCGTACTTATCTAAGAGTCGTTGCTTTCTTTCAGGAATCCTAATCTCTTTCCAATGACTAGGCCAACCCCCATTCCAAGCTACCTTTACTTCAGCCTCGTTGAAGTAAGTGTAGCCTTTTTTTTGTGATATTACATCTACATAATAGTTCTCCTCTTTATTAACTATTGTATGACCCTTCTTTTTTAGAAGCTCGGATAACGTATCCTTAGCTGCTTTATCATAAGCTTCATACAAAGCTCTGTCAAATCTTTTCTTAACTACCATAGTTGTTTCCTTATACTAGGTCTACGATTTCACAAACGTCACCTGAGCAAGCCATGGTCTGACTGCCAGATGTATTGTCCTCTTGTTCATAACTGGAAAGTTTAGTCCAGTCAATAGCTTTCGGCATTAAAGATAATAAAGTTTTGTAGTCGTTCTTACCTACCTCTTGATAAGGTGCTTGCTGATAGGTATGCTCATTGTAAGGTAAGAATGATACACCACTCATCTCATCAAAGTATTCGTAAACAAATGC
>MDTC01137983.1_pt1 | contig 14501 bp, 15 predicted proteins | sample 811181 | NCBI WGS metagenome assembly MDTC01 (sample SAMN05326644, study PRJNA326480) | marine metagenome | isolation source: seawater | place: Pacific Ocean: North | collected 2011 | reverse complement strand
TGTGGAAGCGCAGTAATGCGCGCAGCTGACCAGTACTAATAGCTCAATTGGCTTGATTTATGCACTGAAAAAAATTTTTACTTACCGATAAAGATAAATATATATATTTCGTAAATTTAAAAAAAATGAAAATAATACCTTATGGATCTCAATTTATTGATAATCAAGACAGCAAATTAGTAAAAATATCCCTAAAAGAAAAGCTTATAACTACAGGAAAGTTTGTTGAAAGATTTGAGAAAAACTTAAAATTTTTTTTTAAGAGTAAGTACGCTCTTACTTGCGCTAGTGGCACAGCAGCCCTACACTTGTCTTTTAAGTCAATCAATTTAAAAGAAAATGATGTAGTGGTAATGCCAGCAATAAATTTTGTTGCTGCTTATAATCTTTGTTTATCAATGAAAGCTAAAGTTTATCTAGCAGATGTTGATAAATACTCAGGACAAATGACACCAGATTCACTTAAGTATTGTATAAAAAAAAATAAGCTTAAAAATATAAAACTTATCATTACAATGTATCTTGGTGGTCAACCAAATTATATTGAGGAATTTTATAAGATTAAAAAAAAATATAAATCCACTCTTATCGAGGATGCCTGTCATGCGTTAGGAGCATCATATAAGGTAAAAAATAAATCTTATAAAATTGGAAGTTGTAGACATTCAGATATAAGTATTTTTTCTCTTCACCCATTAAAAACAATCACAACTGGTGAAGGCGGTATCATATCCACAAATAATAAAAAAATTTTTGAAAGAACAAAATATTTTAGATCACATGGTATTGTGCGGCATCCAAATGATCATTGGAAGTATGATATTTATGATGTTGGTTTAAATTACAGATTAAGTGATATCAATAGTGCATTAGGTATAACCCAACTTAAAAAGATTAATTTATTTATAAAAAAAAGAAAAAAAATTTTTGATGTTTATTCTAAAAATTTTCAGGAGATCAGTCAGTATATAAATACAAATAATTCACATAATATTAGTTACTCTTCGGCATTTCACTTATTTATAATTTCAATTAATTTTTATAAGCTTAAAATGGATAAAGATAAATTTATGAGATATTTAAAAAGTAAAGGAATCATATCACAGTTTCACTATATACCTTTGTATAGATTTTTAAAATTATCAAAAAAATATGGATATAGATTTAATATAAAAAATTTTTCAAATAGTGAATATTATTTTAAGAGCTCTTTCTCTTTACCCATTTATGTAAATTTGCCTTTAAATAAACAAACTTATATTATTAAAACCATAAAAGATTATATTTTTAAAAATGTTAAAAGAAACTTTTAATAACAAAACAATCTTAGTCACTGGTGGGACGGGAAGTTTTGGAAAAAAATTTATAGAAATTATTCTTAAGCATCATAATCCCAAAAAAGTAATTTGTTATAGTAGAGATGAACTAAAACAATTTGACTTTAAAAACAATATTAAAGACTCAAAAAATAAATTGAGATTTTTTTTGGGAGATGTTAGGGATTTAAGAAGGCTTAATCAGGCTTTTGAAAAAGTTGATATTGTAGTACATGCTGCTGCACTAAAACAAGTAGTTTCAGGAGAGTATAATCCTTTTGAAGTAGTTCAGACAAATATTATTGGAACACAAAACGTGTGTGAAGCAATACTTACTTCATCAGTCAAAAAAGGTATTTTTTTGAGTACTGATAAAGCAGTTTCTCCTGTAAACCTTTATGGGGCAACAAAACTTACTGCTGAAAAGTTATTTATTTCATCAAATAATTACAATACTAAAAAAAAATTTTCTGTTGTTAGATATGGAAATGTTTTTTATTCCAGAGGTTCTGTTGCACCAATATTCTATGAGAACCGTAACTCACAACTAAAATTAACCCATAAAGATATGACAAGATTTAATATTACACTCGAAGAAGCTGTTAATTTTGTTATTAAATGCACTCAAAGAATGTGGGGAGGAGAAACATTTGTTCCTAAAATGGACTCTATTAGAATAATTGATTTGATAAAAACAGTTAATCCAAAAAAAAATTTTAAGATTATTGGATCTCGACCAGGAGAAAAATTGCATGAAGAACTTATAAGTAAAAATGATGTTTCTAATGTTATAGAATTTAAAGATTATTTTGTTATTTTGCCGAGTATATTGGATTTTTTAAGTTGGAATATAAAAGAATTTTCACAAAAATCTTCAGAAAAGAAGGGCATTATTAAACCTAAATCATTTGAGTATAATAGTACCAGTGATAAAAAATTTTTATCAATTAAACAGATAAAAAAATTATTAGATGTGCATTCGATTGCTCAATAATGAAAAAAAAAATACAATATTGTATAGAATGCTTATACCCAAACACCAAACCAAATTTATTTTTTGATAACAAGGGTGTTTGTTCAGCCTGCAACAACTTTAAAAGTAGAGAAAAAATAGATTGGGGAAGTAGAAAAAAAATTTTTGAAGATCTTGTCGATAATCTTAAAAAAAGCAAAAGTAATTACGATTGTTTAATACCAGTAAGCGGCGGAAAAGACAGCACCTATCAAGTTATCAAAATTTTGGAATACGGTCTTAATCCACTTTGTGTGACAGCCTCAACATGCTCATTATCTGAAATTGGTAGAAAAAATATAAAAAACTTACAATCTATAGGAGTTGATCATGTAGAAATAACTCCTAATCCTAAAATTAGAAAAAAAATAAATAAATTAGCACTAAAAACCATAGGTGACATATCTTGGCCTGAACATGCTTTAATATTCACAATTCCAATTCATGTAGCTATTCAACATGACATCAAAATAATATTTTGGGGTGAAAATTCTCAATTTGAATATGGAGGCCCTAAAAATGAATCTGAAAAGAAAATACTTGATTATAATTGGTTACAAGAGTTTGGAGGTCTTAATGGGTTAAGAGTATCTGATTTGGAAGGTCAAGAAAACATTACTTTAAAAGATTTAGATTATTATTTGTATCCAGATAAAGATTTATTAAATAAGAAAAAAATTGCTGGTCATTATCTAGGATATTATTTTCAGTGGAATAGTTTGGAAAATAGAGAAATTTCAAAAAAAAAAGGTTTTCAAACCTGGAAAACAAATGTAGAGGGCGCAATATTAGATTGTGAAAATTTAGATAATTATCAAGCTGGTATTCATGAGTATTTTTGTTTTTTAAAATTTGGATTTTCTAGAGCAACAGCACAAGCTTCTATGATGATAAGAAGAAAAGAGTTGTCGAGAAATGAAGCTTTAAAAAAAGTAAAAGATGTTGAGGGCAAATTTCCAGAAATATTTTTAGACAGAAAGCTAGAAGAAATATTATATGAAATTGACATGTCATTAAATGAATTTATCCAAGTTTGTGATCGATTTACTAATAAGAAAATCTTTCAAACTGACGAAAATGGAAATTTGATAAAAGATAACAAATTAGGATTAAAAAAAATTAATTATGATAATTAAATTTTAATGTTAAAAAAAAGAGTCGTTCCAGCATTATTGTTTAAAGATAATTCATTAGTAAAAGGAAAAAATTTTGATTCTTCTCGTAAAGTTGGAAGTGTAATGGAAGCAATCAAAACTTATGACCTTAGAGAAGTTGATGAATTGTTTTTTTTTGATGTTTCAGCTTCATTAGAAAACAGAACTGTAGATAGTGATTATATAAATGATTTATCGAAAGAGTGTTTTGTACCTCTGTGTGTAGGTGGAGGTGTAAATAGCTTGGACTCAATCGGCAGTTTGCTTAAATCTGGAGCAGATAAAGTTTGTATAAATTCTAAAGCTATTTCAGATCTCAGTTTTTTAGAATTAGCCTCTAAAAAATTTGGATCACAATGTATAGTTGTTAGTGTTGATTATTGCACTGAAAACAATTTGCAGTATGTTTACTCAAAATCTGGAAGTTTAAAGTCTAATAAAGAATTATTTAAATATTTGATATCAGCAGAAAAAGCAGGAGCAGGTGAAATTATTTTAACATCTATTAAGCATGAGGGATTAATGCAAGGGTATGACTATGATGTACTCAAAAAAGCTAAAAAAAAAATCAACATTCCATTAATAGCCAATGGTGGTGCAGGCAATTATAATGATATGTTAAAAGCATTTAATTTTTCGAAAGTAGATGCTGTTTGTGCTTCTTCAATTTATCATTTTACCCAAAAGACACCAAAAGAAGCTAAGTTGTTTTTAAAAAATAATGGAATCAGTGTGAGAATATGAAAGATAGTGTTGCAATAATTCCAGCAAGAGGAGGAAGTACAAGAATAAGATTTAAAAATAAAAAATTTTTTTTTGGAAAACCAGTTATAGCGCATGCAATCTTAACTGCAAAAAAATCATTACTTTTTAAAAAAATTATAGTTTCTACTGATGATCTGGAAATTGCAAAAATATCAAAAAAATATGGTGCAAGTGTTGATTTTGTGAGGCCAAAATTTTTATCAAAAAATGAAGTTGGAATACTAAGAGTTATTAAGCATGCAATAATGTTTTATGAAAAAAAAAAAATTAAGATTTAAAAATATTTGTTGCATTTTACCAGTCTCACCTCTACTTAATATTCAAAAAATTAGAGAAGGATATAAACTCTTAAAATCAAAAAATGTGAGTTTTGTATTTTCTGCTACAGTTTCGAATCCAAAAAATAAGAAGTTTTTTATATTGAATAAAAAAAAAAAAATCGAAAATATAATTTACAAGTTTAGAAAAGATGTATATTCAGATGCCGGCCAATATTATTGGGGTAAAAAATTTTCATGGATCAATGAAAGAAAAATATTTTCACACAAATCATTAGCTGTAAAAATGATGAGTGATGAGGCAATTGATGTTAATGATATGAAAGATTGGAAAAACTTAATAACTAGATATAAAAATAAAAAAGTATGAATAAAATCTGCATTTTAGATTATGGCATAGGAAATACTAAATCTGTAATTAATATTTTAGAAAATATTTCTATTCCATGGATATTGACAAATAATAAAGAGGAAATAGTAAAATCTTCTCACTATATTCTCCCGGGGGTTGGATCTTATAAAAATGCAATTTATCAATTCAAAAAAATTATTCCTCTATTAACTCTTGAAAATGAGATATTTAAAAAAAAAAAACCCTTAATGGGAATTTGTGTTGGAATGCAAATGATGTCGACTAATGGATACGAGTTTGAGAAAGTTAAAGGTTTAAATTGGATAGAGGGCGATGTCATTAAAATGAAAACCAAAAATTCACCTCTACCACATGTTGGCTGGAATAATGTAAATTTTGTCAAATCCTCACCAATTTTCGACAAAATTGAAAATGACTCAGATTTTTATTTTCTAAATAGCTATTGTTTTCAATTAAAAGATAAAAAATATTTAATTGGTAATACAAATTATGATAACGAGTTTAGTAGTGCTATACAGTGTGATAATCTTTTTGGAGTACAATTTCACCCTGAAAAAAGCCAAAAAAAAGGAAAAAAACTACTAGAAAATTTTTTTAATTTAAGTCAATAAAAATAAAAATGTCAATTTCAAAATTAAAAAATTATCTCAGGCACATATTAAATCAATTAACAAATTTCATAATTATACAAAAAATTGACAAAAAATTACAAATTGAAAAAACTCAAAGCACTTACAAGAATATTCTAGAAAATAATCAATTACTTAGACAGATTGAAGAAAATGGATTTTTGGGTTTTCCTAATTCATTTCCCAAACATTTATCAGATATGTGTAAAAATAATTTTTTGAAAAAAAAATCTTTGTTTTCCGAAGATATGTTGCAATTGTTTAAATTTTTTAATGATAATTACTATTATTTAGCAAAAAATTATTTAGGTGAAAATGCTTGTCTTATAAATTATGGATATCAAATATTAAATTCAAATAATAACGCGGTTTCAGGTAACTGGCACACAGATAATTTGGGTAATAAAATGAATTTTTTTTTAGTTATAGAGGGTTATGAAAATATTCCAACACATGTTATACCAAAGAGCCATAAAAAAAGATACTTTCCTAATATTTTTCAAAATTTGAGATTTATCAAAAATTTTAAGAATCAGAGTAAAAAAATTTATGAATTTCATATCAAACATAAGACGGGAGATGTAAATATTTTTGATGGCAATTTACTTCACAGAGGAGGATATGAAACTTTTAGAGAAAATAGACCTAGAGTTCATATTTCTATGGAATTTATAAACATTGATAAAATTGCTAAGCTTGGTTTTATAGATAATCCAAAATTTTTTTTTATCAAAAATACAAAACCGCCATTTAGAAAGCAAAATTGTAATAAAAATAAATATATATCAAATGATTTAATTGAAGAATATTTGAGATTTCCATTCATTAAAAAAGAATTTATTCAAACACAAGATAATTATAATTATTATAATTTATAAAATGAAAGTTTATATTATTTATGAAAGATTCAATGCTGAATTTTATGGTAAATATATTCTTGGAATTGAACTAATAAGAAATGATCCTAATATAAGTGAAGTTAAAATTGGATATTACAAAGATTTGATTTTTGAGTTGATTAATTTAGAGCCTAGTCATAACGAAAATATCGTAGTTTTTTATAAAGATATATGGAGAACATCTCAAGTATTGATAGATATTTTTAAAGAAAAAGGTTTTAAATTTATTTGTCATCATGAGGAAGAATTTACAATTTTTAGTCTCAATAATATTAACAATTATTTGGGTCAAATAATTGACAGAAAATATTTTAAAAAAATAGATTATTTTTTTACTTTAAGCAATAAAAGCAAAGATATTTTAACCAAACATGGTTTGTCTGGCAATATACATGTGACTGGAAATACAAAATTTGATTATCAAAATTTAGTTAAAAAAAAAGGTATGTTTAAAAAAATTGATGATAGCTTTATTTTGTTAACTTTGGGCGATTGTTATTTTAAGTATAAGGAAGATTATTTTTTTAACAAAGAAAAAATTAAAAATTATAATTTTGATAATTTTTTAAAAGATCAGAATAAAGATGCTTCATTTGATAATGCTTTATTTTCGAGGTGTATAAAAGATCAAATAAAATTTTTTTTAAAAGTTATTAAAAGATACAAAAATCTCAGTTTTATTTTAAGACCCCACCCCAATGATAGAAGTAGCGAGAAAAATTATAAAAAAATATTCAAAAATTGTAAAAATGTTAAAGTCTCATTTGATAACGACATAAATTTTTGGATAAAAAATAGCTCTGCGGTAATCTCAGGCCCATGTTTTACATCTATTGAATCTAATATTTTAGGAATTAAAAATTTAATTTATTATGATGAAAAAAATAAATTTCATAAAACTTTATATAATAAACATTTCTGCCTTAAATTTACACCTGAAAATATAATAAATAATTTGAAAGATCTTGGAAATCTCCTTGAGTCAAAAAATTATGAAAATAACTTTCTTACACTTGCAGATGAATATTATTCCTTAAAAGTAGAAAGTTATCAAAAAATTATTAACAAGATACAAAGTTTAAACTATAAAGATTCAGCTAATACTAAAAAAAATTTTTTGTTTAAATTCTTTTTAAATAAAGTCTCTAAAGAAATTAATTACGATATAAAAAATAAAAGGTTTAACCTGAATGCATACTTAACTTTTAAAAATAAATTTAAATTTTCATTATCAAGAATTTATTTCGCTATAAAATTTTTCCAAAACTCAAATAGATTTGATTTTTTAAATATACTATATAAATATATTCGAGGCAGAAATTTTAACAATCATTCTTTAGATCTATTAAGTGGAAAGCTAGATGAAATTAATGGTAAGGATTTAGAATTATTTACAAATTATTATTATAAAAATAAAATAAATTTTCAAAAACAGATATATATTTCGAATGACAATAGAAAATTATCAATTTCAACGTCTAATAAAAAGTAAATCTGGTAAATGATTTAAATTTTTTCTTACCACCTTTTGTTAAGAAAAATTTGTCTTTATTTATCATTTTTTTAATAAGTTTAAATTGATCATTTAACTTATAACTTAATATAAAACCTCTACCAATATTAGCTTTTTTTAAAATTTTAAATTTTACCATTGCGCCAGTTAAATCCTCATAATCCCCAATAAATTTTTTCTTTATTTTTCTCACAAATATAATTGAGTTTGTTTTAATTTTTTCTCCCTTACTAATTATTGTTCCTTTAAATTCTTTGTCATATCTGTATGGAACATTTAACTTTCTTTCAAAATAATGAACAAAGCAAGTTTCTGCTGGAAGATTTAAATTACAAACCTTTCCACCTGCCTTAAAAAATCTATCAAAAAATGAATTTTCAGCATAAGAATTTTTCGTAACATACTTGGAAAAATATTTTTTTTTATTTCCATATATCGCTATTGATACATTTGGATCATAATAATTTAGAACTTTTTTATTTGTTCTCATAAATTCAGAAAAAATTCCACAATCTGATTTTGTGTAAAGAGTGTCATAATTTTTATTTTGACCAAACGAGTAGGAATAAGTTGGAAAACATAAAGTACCAGATTTTCCCACAACTTTTAAAAAACAATCTAAAAATATTTTACATAACTCATCTTTATTGAATACATTGGTAATTCCAAAAAATGTGATGTTACTAGAAATAAATAATAAATCGCCTTTTTTTACCCCTATTCTTTTTAATGCTTTAACAATATCTTCCTTTTTATAGTCTAAATTAATCTGATTGAAATTTTTAATATTAGTTTTTTTTTGATTTTTTTTCGACTTTCTATTTATATGATCATCTAAATTCATTTATTTAATTTTTTTTGCAACTATATTTGAAATACCATAAATTGTAAGAAAATTTTTGTCTTCAAATTCTTTATTAGAGAATTTTATTTTGTAATTTTTTTCTAATGTTGAAATTAGCAACATCAATTGAAAAGAGTCTAATATACCTTCTTGAAAATAATTTTTTTTTAGATTTTTTGAAGATATTTTTTTATTGTTTAATTTTTTTTGTATAAAGCTTAAAATTTTCTTTTGCATAAACAATATACTATTTAGTATTGATAAGGTTTATTCTGTCTTTTAAGTGATTTATTTTTTTCTTATTTAAATTTTGTTTTTTATAATCAATGTTTTGCAGCTTTTCAAATTTTTCATTAGTGTTAAAAACACAGTTTTTACAAATTGTATTATCTAAATTTTTTGATAAATGTTTCTTCCTAAGGTACTTCATACTTTCACTGTTGTATTGCTTAGTTAGACTTTCTTGTGGATTATATTTAGAATAAATCAAATCGTTCTCAAAATCTCCGCAACATGCAGTAAGGTTTCCTTCTGCAGTTAAAACTACCCTTTCCCACAAATATTCACATGGTTTAGCTGACTTGATTTCTTCATCTTTCAATTTTACATTTTTTTTATCTTTTCCTTTATTGAAACTATCACCATCAATTCTTCCACCTTGATTAAATGTTGGCGTAACAAGAATATCTTCAAAGTATTTAGAGTATAATTTTTTAAATTCTGGTACTTCATTTTCTGTAATTTTAGTTGTTACAAAAGAGCAAAGTAGTTGAACCTTTTTTTCATTCTCATTAATATAGTTAAAAATATCCTCAACATTTTTCATTACTTGTTCAAAATCATCTTTTCCATGGATAAATTTATATGTTTCTCTTGAACCTCCATTGATGGAAAATTTTATACTGTCTAATCCCTTTTCAATACAACTCTTAACTTTTTCTAAAGTTGCCAAAGATCCATTAGTTGTAATGTAAACTCTTCTAACTCCTAATCTTTTTGCAGTTTCAATAAATTCGTCTAAATTTTTCGTCATAAATGGTTCACCAGTTGAATAAAGTCCTAGTTCTTCTAGACCATTTTTGACGGCATTTTTAACAAAGTCTTCATAAAGATTAATATCAATTCTTGTTATTGCTCTTTGCATTTTTGGATTAGCACAAAAAATACATTGATGATTGCAAGCATTAGTTAGTTCAATCAAACAATTTTTGGGAAAATCAGCTTCAATATTTTTTTCACTAATAAAACTTTTTTCAGCTCTTTTTTTAAAAAAATTATTTTCCATCAGAACTCATTACATTCATTATAACCAAGTGACAATACACAAATTATATGTTAATTGTGTTTTATATATGTTTTCAATAGAAAATTTTGGTTTAAATGGTGTCGCTTGGCCCTTCAGAATAAAGATGATCGATAAAATCCAAACAAATAAATTATCCGAGGAGTATTTTAGATTACAGGACAAAGCCAACATAAGCTTTAATAATAAGATAAGCTTAAAACCAAACTTGTTATCAACTTTCTTTGATGAAATAGCTTTCGATGAAAATATATTAAAAGAAGTAAAAAAATTGATTGGTGAAGATATTTATATTTGGTCTTCTGCTTTTTTTGCAAAAGCACCAGGTGAAGGTAAGATTGTAAGTTTTCATCAAGATAATCCCTATTGGCAACTTACCACGACCAATGTCGTTACGGCATGGGTGGCTTTAACCGAAAGTAATTCAAATTCTGGAGCACTACAGGTAGTGCCAAAATCACATAATATTGGACTTATCAAAAAATTAGATGTTAACAATCCTAGGGAGTCTTATTTAAATGGAGAAAAAACCACTCCAAGTAACGACCTATTATCATACAATCAAAATTTAGATGACTTCATTAAAAGAAATCCACCTGAAACATTAGAATTAGCACCTGGGGAATTTTCTCTACACCATGTGAATGCTGTTCATGGAAGTGGTATAAATAAATCTAATAATCATAGGATTGGATTTGCTATAAGATATGTTTCGTCTGATACACAGCACTTAAAGGAAAAAAAAGATACTGCAGTCCATGTATCAGGAAAAAAAAATGATTATTATACTGAAGAAAAAAGACCAAAGTCAGATTTTTCATTAGAAAGTATAGAAAATTATAAAATTGCAATGAGTGCTGCAGGAGCTTTTGGCAACAAATCTTATTAAATTTAGAATTGATTAAAAAATTTTATAAAAAGATATTTCAAAATTTATCATCAAATGAATTATTTTTCCGCTACAATCAAATAGAATATAGCTATAAAGATCTAGGTCACAAATACAATTTATTTTATAATTTCACAAAAAAATATGGTTTAAAAAAAAAAAGAATATGCGTAATTTCTGAAAAATCATTTGACTCATATTCTTTAGCAATTTCAATTATTTTAACAAATAATACTTGGGTACCACTAAGTAATAAATTACCAATTGACAGACTTTTTAAAATGATAAAATCAGTAAATCCAGAAATAATTATAACTGATGACAAATCTATAAAAAAAAAATTTCTTCAATTAAATATTAGAATTATCTTAACAGCTGAAATTAATTCACAAAAATTAAAAGAAAAAAGTAAATTAGAGCTATCACATCAACCCAGTGATTTGGCAATGATCTTTTTTACTTCTGGATCTACTGGCGAACCCAAAGGAGTGCCAATTACTAATTCCAATTTTTTACCTAGTTTATTTTCCCAAATTGATCAGTTCTATAAGAAAAAAAAGCACTTAGTTTTTGTTGATTTTCATGATTTATCTTTTGTAATTTCTTTGAATATTCTCATTCCTTGTGTTTTTTTAAAATCAACAATTGTTCCAGCAATAAAAAATTTTGATATAATTTTTCCACATGAACATATTATTAAAAATAAAGTTAATGTTTTAATTTCTGTTCCATCTTTTATCAATCAAATTAGATCTATTTTAAATTTGAAAAAAAAATTTTTTATGAATTTTAAAATAGTTATTATGTGTGGTGAAACTTTTCATATCAACATTTTGGATTTTATTTTAAAAAAATTTCCAAGAAGTGCTATCTATAATTGTTATGGTAGCACTGAATTGTCTCCATGGGTATTTAGTTATAGGTTCCAAAAAAAAGATTTAATAATGATTAGAAAATTAAAGTTAGTACCAATTGGAAAAAAATTTGAATTTGTAAAATTTAACATTAATCAAAGAAATAATTTATTAATCTCAGGCCCAAGCGTTGTAAGTGGATATCTAGATAAAAAATTTAATTTAGAAAAATTTATTAAAATAAATAAATCACTTTGGTATAAAACAGGGGATATTGCCTCAAAAAAAAATGATTTGGTTTTTATTAAAGGAAGAGATGATAATCAAATAAAGATACATGGATATAGAGTTGATTTATTGGATATTGAAAGTACTCTGAGGTTAAACAAAGACGTTGTAAATACTTACATTCATATTAGAAATAAAGATAGTTATAACAAACAAATAATCGCTGTTGTCGAGACTTTGAAAAAAATTAAAGAAAAAAAAATTTTTGAATTTCTAAAAAAAAGACTTCCAATCTATATGCTGCCAAAACAAATAATCTTTGTTAAAAAGTTTCCAAAAAATAAAAATGGAAAAATCGATAGAGTTAAAATTGCAAATTTAATTAATTCTTAATTTTTTTATAAACATTTTCATTAAAATTTATAAGTTCATTTTCATAATCTAAGAAAATCATAGATATACCATCATAAATCTTCCCAATTTCCCATAGTTCTTCTTGGACATTTTTGTAATTTCCATAAACTACTTTTGCACCACAAGAAGTTGCTATATTTGAAAAATTATCTCTTTGTAGTTTATTAAGAAGTTTATTTGAAGTAGCTCCTAAATAATTCTTTACGGCTTCTTTATCAGCATATTTTGTACCTAACTTCTCTTTGAATTCTTTTGCTTCTGCATGTGTATTTCTACAAATTACATGTAAAGCAGTGTAGATTTTTATTTTATTCTTATGTTTTAAAGCTTGTTTTTTTAGATCAAAATTATTTTTTTTTGTAATATGTAAATCTTTGAACATAGTGAAGAGTATATTGCAATTTTTTTTTGCAAAATCTCTTCCGTTTGGCGAAAATGCAGCAGAAACAATTTTTGGATGAGGTTGTATTGAGGATTTTGGAAAACACTGCGCATTTTTAATTGAAAAAAAATCTCCTTTGAAATTAATTGAGCTATATTTTTTATCTAATAATTTTTTATATATTTGAACCCATTCTTTTGCTTGATTATAATCAAATCTTTCAGTTTTATTGGCATCAAACATCTGAATGATTTTTGGATTATATCCACAAACTAAATTAACACCATGTCTGTTTCCGAGAAAACCATCTATTGTTGCCGTAGCTTTTGCGGCATAAATAGGATGAATGTGTGGCATGTGGACTGTTGAAAAAAAATAAATTTTTTTTGTTAATGCTCCTAGAATTGATGAAAAGGTAAATGTTTCAAGCGAATTTTTATTTGGTCTCGTTTTTCCTCCCCAGTCTTTCAACTGTGAGAGGGGCAGAATAAAATCGATACCTATATCATCTGCATATTTTACAAGTTTAACAATTTTCTTCCAATCAGCTTTCCATCTTTTATTGTGTGTTGTAAGAGATAAACCACTGCTACAATTTATTCCAAAAATACCAAACTTAGTTTTCATTTTTTTTTTCATTTTACAGGCATCAACCTACACTATATTATTAAAATGTGTCAAAAAATGTAAACTTATTACTAATAATAAAAAAATTATTTAAAAAACAAAAGTTTGTTGCTGCTGATATAAAAAAAAGAGATATCCTTGATTCCTTGCAAATGATAACCCTTATAGAGTACTTAAAAAAAAATTATAGTTTTGATGTAAAAGATTTTAATAAAAAACATAAAAGTTTAAATATTGAAAATATAATTTTATTTCTTAATAAAAATTAAATGTCTTTCAAATAACCTAAACCTAAAAATTTTATATCATTAAATTTTTTTACCAGAAAATCTGAAATTTTACTTTTATTTTTAAATTTATATAAATTCACACTATCTACTCCCAATAACTCAGTAGCTGTTCCTGTTACAAATACTGCATCTGAATTTATCATTTTTTTTAAATTAAAATCACCCTCAACGACTTTTATTTTATATTTTTTACAAAGCTTAATTACTGTTTTTCTAGTAATACCATTTAATATTGAGTGATCTTTAGGTGTAAAAACTGTATCTTTTTTAATCCAAAATATGTTGCAGGCTGAAGTTTCAGCAATATTACCTTTTAAATCAAGCATTAAACAATCATCAAATTTTGATTTTTGAAGTTTTTTTCTTTCAATTACAGATATTTGATAAGAACCAGAAGACTTTGCTTCAATAGGAAAGATGTTTTTATTTAGTTTTGGCCAGTTTGAAATACTTAATTTAATATTTTTATTTCCAAATAATCTATCCCATTCCCAACATGCAATTGCATAATTCGTTAAACAATCTTTTGTTTCTGGTGACATTGAATGACTAGATCTATAAATGATTGGTCTAATATAACCATTTTTGATTTTATTTATCTTTAATAATTTATTAGTTAATAAAAAAAGTTTTTTTAAAGGTAATTTGAAATCCAACTCCATAATTTTACAAGATTTAAATAATCTTAAATAATGCTCTCCTAGTAAAAATGGTTTTCCATTGTAAACTCT
>MDTC01205244.1_pt1 | contig 14503 bp, 13 predicted proteins | sample 811181 | NCBI WGS metagenome assembly MDTC01 (sample SAMN05326644, study PRJNA326480) | marine metagenome | isolation source: seawater | place: Pacific Ocean: North | collected 2011 | reverse complement strand
TTGCGCGGGCATTCTATTTTAATCGTAGTATTCTGGTCATGGACGAAGCCACCAGCTCACTTGATACAAACACTGAGGACCAAATCATTAATTACCTGAAAAATCTCAAAAACAAAATCACTGTTATTTTAATAACCCACCAGGCAAAATCACTCAGACACTGCGACCGTGTGTTTAATATTGAGCAAGGGAAAATTACCTACATTCAGAATAGTTAAATCCAAATACTGCGTTAACTGAGGGAATTGCAAATGCAAACAGGTTCATCTATTTTCATTACTGGCGCTGATGGTTTTATAGGGTCACACCTAACTGAGGCACTTGTAAATCAAGGTTTTAAGGTCAAGGCCTTAGCACAATACAACTCCTTTAATAATCATGGCTGGCTTGATAGTCTCCCAGCCGAAATAATCAAAGAAACTGAAATAGTGATGGGGGACGTTCGTGATACCCATCAAATGCGTCAAGAGATTGAGAACATGCATTATGTAATGCACCTCGCCGCTCTGGTTGCCATTCCTTACTCATATGTAGCCCCCCAGTCTTATATCGATACAAATATTTCTGGCACATTGAACATTCTTCAAGCGGCCCGTGATTTTAATATACCGGTAATTCACACCTCAACCAGTGAAGTATATGGCAGTGCCCAATATGTCCCTATGGATGAAAAGCATCCGTTAAAGGGCCAGTCCCCCTATTCGGCAAGTAAAATTGCTGCTGACCAGATTGCTTTTTCTTTCTTCACCTCGTTTGGTTTACCTGTAAAAACGATTCGCCCTTTCAATACCTATGGGCCTCGACAGTCGATGCGGGCTGTTATTCCGACTATTATTGTGCAAATTGCAAATGGTGTCCGGGAAATCGAGCTTGGGGACACCTCACCCTCAAGAGATTTTAACTATATAAGCGACACGGTATCAGGTTTTGTTAAAGCAATGAAAAGTGAAAACGGCATTGGTGAAGTTGTGAACCTTGGAAGCAATTTTGAAGTTTTCATTAAAGATACTGTCAGCATAATTGCTGATGTCATGAATGCCGACGTTAAAATTGTTTCTAAAAGCACCCGCTTACGCCCGAAGAATAGTGAAGTTCAACGCTTATTTTCGTCAAACAGTAAAGCAAAAGAACTGTTTGACTGGACACCGGAGCATGCCGGCCTTGAAGGCTTTAAAAAAGGAATAATCAAGACGGCAAAGTGGTTTACCAATGAAAAAAACCTTAGGCACTTTAAGTCAAATAAATACGTAGTTTAAATACTTTTCATCTCTAAATCGAGTTTAAAAATGAAATTAAATTCTAAAACTGTTGTCTGGATTACGGGCAACTCAAGTGCCGGGAAAACAACAGTCGCGCGTCACTTAAAATCAGTAATTAATGATGACGGCGTTAACTGTGTTTTTCTTGATGGTGACGACTTGAGATCAATGTTGCCCAATAAATGGGGTTACGAGAAGGAAGACCGTTTGGCACTTGCAAAAACATATCTTCAGCTCGCTAGCCACATTTCCTCGCAAGGGAATATTGTGATTATATCAGCTGTTGCAATGTTTAATGAGATCTTTGCATGGTTCAAAGATAACGTTGAAAACCCAATACTAGTCTATTTAAATGTACCACTAGAAGAACGAATAATACGTGATAAAAACGCAAAAGGCATATACGAAGAGCTGAAGAAAAAGAAAATAAACTATGACATTCCATCTGTTCCAAACCTCACGATTAACAATTTTGGTGATACAACACCGGAGATGTCAGCTGCAAAGATTCGTGAGTACTTGGCGTTAAACATAGGAACAACGCAATCAGACAAAGGACGCACAATTCATTGGAATGATTTTTATGTCAATGGAGAAGTGCCTGTCTATCCATCACCATTTGCTAAATCAGTAGCTAGTGAGCTAGATGCTTACGTCCGTATGGTTGATGTTGGCTGTGGCAATGGCCGCGACACCCTGTATTTCAACGCAATGGGCCATAATGTTACCGGAATCGATATCTCTAAAATTGCGATCAGCACAAACAACAAAAAAATAAACCATGGTGGTATCGTTTTTGAGTGCACTGACTTGGCAAATTTCACTTCAATAAACGAGCAGGCTTCTTTTGATGTTGTTTATTCTAGATTTAGCATTCATGCCATGACTGAGGATGAAGAAACAGCAACAATCTTTGCCGCCGCCGCCTTATTAAAGCGTGATGGTTGTTTCTACATAGAAACTAGGTCAATCAAAGATACGTTCGCACGGAAGGGTGAGCTAATCAGTCACGCTGAGCGTATTGAAGGACACTACAGGCGCTTTGGTGACAGTAATTTGTTATCTCAAAAGCTCAGTTCTGCGGGCTTTAAAATTGAATCATTGATAGAAGAGAAAGGGCTTGCCCTTTACAAAAATGAAGACCCGATTGTAATACGCATCAAAGCGCGAAAAGTTTAATCTTAGGATTTGTGTAATGCTAAACAAGACGCATCCTATTAAAACTAACATACTTATCACCAACACTATGCGGAGCGGATCTTCATATCTTTCACGTATCATTAGCGCTCATTCTAAAGTGTCGATGACTTATGACACGTTAAATTTCTTCCGCTTTGGGTATGGTAGATATGATGATATCAGCGATTGCAAAAATTTCACACGCTTGATCACCGATTTTGCATTTCGACTTAAAAACAGGTTTGAAATTAATATTAATGTAGACATGTGCTTAAGCCAAGCAAATGGGCAGCAACTAACTTATGCTCTAGCTAACAGCCTTATCCTTAGGCAGATTTATCCCAACCCCCAAAAGACATACCTAGGAGACCAGGAGTCTTTGGTTTGGACAAAAATACCACGATATCTCGAAATGTATGAAAACGGGAAAATAATCATCATCGCAAGAGACCCGAGGGATGTTGTAAATTCATTTCGAAAAATCACTATTGCTCCCGGAAGTGACTACCTCATTGCCTTATTCAACGCCATTGATATTGTAGACAAGGGGATGAGATACGCTGAAAAACATCCAAACAAGGTTCACTTTCTTACCTTTGAAAATTTGAAGCTGCATACAGAACGTGAGGTGCGCAAAATAGCTTCTTTCCTAGATTTAGATTTCGAAGATCAGATGTTAGATTCAGGCACCTACACAGATCATTTTGGCAAACCTTGGAATGACTCTAAAAGTAGATCTTGGCTAGACGAGCAAAACCCTATGGCGGCTGTTGGCCGATGGAAAAGCAACATCGACCCTGTTGATTTGTTTTTGGCTGAATGGCTTGGCGAAAACCAAGTGAAACAAATGGGGCTTAAACTTTCAAAAACAAAATTTAATCAAGACACATTTGAGGAAGGGATACGGCGCCTTATGAGTAGCCCGTTATTGAAAGAGGCTTTTCATAAATTGATCTGTTCAGGTGAAGGAAGTGAAAAATTTCCACTCAATCCCACTGATCCATCAAACTGGGACCCAAAAGGGGTCAAAAACAAGATGGCTTTTCAAAAATGATACACCAATGAAACTATTATCTTCAATAATCAGTTCAATTAAATTTGGCCCAGGTGAAATCAAACATTTCAAAGGCGGGCTTATACGTTATTACGTTGAAGATGCATTAGCTAATGAAATTGATAACCACATTGAAGATGTATTTAAAATTGATCTTCGAAAGATCAATCAATGCAAAAAAGCTGAACTTCACTTTCTTGTTTATTATAGAAACCTGACATTCTTTTTTAGCAAATTCACCTACATCACCTGGAATGTTTTTCTCGCTTACTTAAAAAATGACGGTAAAACCACCGAAGTTTATTTATTGCCGAAGAAATTAGCAATATTCAATGACGTAATGAGGTTTTTCTATTTATTGCTGTCAACAATCTATCGCGTCACGTCAAACTTTAGTTTGTTTGGAGAGCATAGCTTGAGCAAAAGCTATTGCAAAAAGGACACACTGGATGCTGTTAATATTGCTGTTCAGTATTATCATGGAACAAACCCAGCCAAGCGGAGTGACTTGTTTGTCTTAGAGGGGTTAAACAAAAACCTTGAGTACAAATGTTTTATTTTTACAAATACCAAAAGCAATTATAAAAAGCTTTGCAACGAACTCGCTCTTTTTGAAAATGACATAAAAAATAGTTATGGATTTAATATAGAATTAATTGCCGTTCATTTGAACACGGTGAAATTAAACTTTTTGTGGCGCTCTCTCATGTTATCACTCAAACTTTTCAAGAAATTCGATCTTAATTTAATACGCAATCCGCTGATATTACTGAGCATGGTTATCTTCAATCATAATAAAATTTCTTACCGTGAGTTTTTCAAGGCTTGCAGGATTGAGAAAGTTACTAGCACCAATTTTAGTTACAATTCCAGTGTGATAAGTGGTGCCGCTTTTGATGTAAACGTCACTTCAGTATTCAAGGAAGTTTCTGTCTGGGGGGATTGGTCAACAGTCAACATAAATAAAATAATCTGTAACGAATGGCTTTCTCTAACAAAAGGAAGTGCTAGCTATGCAAAAAACACGCATGTTTTCGTAGATAAGATCGGAGTTTCGAAAAGTAAAAAACTATTGTTCTCAAGAAATAAGAAATCACATTTATTTAGAATCTTTATCCTCGGTACGAATGCGGGAAAAAATGATTCTTTTTTCGCTCCTCAAACTATCTCATCAGAACTCTACAGTAATAACTTAAATGCTTTCTTTAATTGGGGTATCAAAAAGAATGATGTCAAAATAACGGTAAAAGAAAAAAAAGCAGATAGTGATTTTTACTTAAACACTCTCAAAAAAACTGAGTGTACTGAAAAATCAAAGCATGAAAAAATAGAGTTTATCGCCAACCCCTTTGGAAGAGCACTTTTAGAATGCTGTGATGGTTATGACTTGTATATCGCATTGGGAACGTTTTATCCGTCATCTATTTATGAAATAAGTGATTATGTCTCGAGAGATCAACTGGTTTTTTGGGACATAGCTGGATTGAGCCAAGCATTTCCCATGATATTAGAAACAACAACGATGAATGTCTGCACATCTTTAGATGGACTTATCAATTTTTGCGAGGGTCGTTATCACGATCACCGCCAAGTAAATACAAAAAGTACAAGAAAATTATTTTAAGATGACAAATAACCATTCCTATATGAAATCTTTTTCAATCGGTTCACACACAGTATCAAATCAAAATTATCCATTATTTTTACCTGATATAGGAACCTTTTTTAATCAGGATATCAGCCTGGCAATATCGATGATTGATGCGCTTCAAAAAGCAGGCATAAAAACAATCAAAGGCGAGATTTTGCATACTGCTGACATCTGTCTCGCTGGGGACCATACTGAGAGGTATTTATCGAGTGATCAAAAAACAATCATCTCTGAGAATTACCTTAAACTTATTCAACGCAAAATTTTAAGCTTAAATGATTATCGCAAAATATTTGATTATTGCCACAAGCAAAAAATGGATATTGTTGTTTCTGTATATGATGATGAGGGGGCTTTTTTTGCAAAAGAGCATGGTGCTGTTGCTTTAAAGGTTTCCTCTTCAAATATCACTCATAACCCGTTGATTAACTCCATCGCAGCGCTCGAACTTCCTATCATTATTGATACTGGTTATTCAACAATTGCAGAAGCCGTTCGTGCTGTGGAATGGTGCCGTTCATCTAATGAGAATAGAATAATTGTACAGCACAGCCCTCCTGCACCCCCAGCAGGGGTTGAGGAGCATAACCTAAACCTGATGCTTAATTTTGGCTCGTGTTGTAACACCTTTTATGGTCTCTCGGATCATCATTCAGGACCAGAGATGCTTATCACCGCTTCGGCGTTGGGCGCTGTAATAATCGAAAAAGGTGTCTATCCTAGAGGGAAAACAGACGAACAAGATTTAAGTCATGCCTTATGTATAGATGATGTAGAAACCGCTCATAAAGCAATTCAATCTGCTCATGCTGCTCTGGGCACTGGTAACGACAGAGACTTGACCGATACTCCCCAATATATTTCAAGAATGTGCCTAGTGGCCAAATGCGATTTGAGTTTCAACGATACTATTTCATTAGAGAATGTTACTTTTGCATTTCCACCTTTAGGCATTGGCTGCGAACACTGGCCAGAAGTCGTCGGCAAAAAGATCATTAAAGCAGTCAATAAGGGCTCTGTGGTCTCCTGGCAGGATATCGACATCTAGCCATGATTAATAGACCCTCTGCAAAATCAATCGCATTAGATCAAGCAATCTGGATACCGGTAAAACGCGATAAAGCTTGCAAGCTGCAGGCACTTACTGGATTTGAGGGCTCATTTTATCAGCTAAATGTGAGTGATGACCAGTTAATTGGAATTTACAGCTTAAGAGCCAAGTCCGAAAAACTTTTCATAAAAATTTTAGATGCAAGTGTGCTGGAAACACAGCTTTACGCAGAAAAAGTTGCGCGTCATTTATTTGAGAGATCTATAACAACAATTCGATGTCTTGAGGGATACCCAGAGTATAACCAAAGTCATGATGTAGTGGTATTGGTCTATCCATTCATAAAAAACAAATATATCGATACTTCAGCTGATAATATGCGCCTACTCGGGGCTGAATTAGGTCGCTTGCACCAGGCACTTAAAACTTTTCCTGACGAAGCTGTAATAAAGAAAAACTCCATGTTGCATTTAGAACGATGTCTCTCCAATAGAGAAACCCTGATTAAAAACCTAACCAGTATTGGCGCTGACACTCAATTCTTAGAAGAAACTATTGAGTTGAAAATTGCTGATAGCTTCATGTCTTCTCCACAAATCATTCATGGGGATCTAAACTATGGCAACATTTTGCAATCATCTCGTGAAAAAACGTCTATAATATTCATCGATTTTGAAGAGACCACCCGATCATATTTCAGTCCGATGGTTGATGTTGCCATGGTTATTGAACGCTTTATCAAGATTAGCTTAGTCCAGCATGACGACCGTCTCGCATCATTTAAGAAAGGGTATATTAACGAGACTGGCGCATGGTTTAATACCCCAGACCAGTTTCCTGATATCCTGAGAAGTTTGTCCGCGCGCGCGCTATTATTGTTGGCGGCAGGTTATGAGGAGACAAATCAGACGTGGAGATTAAAAGAACAGTCAAAATTTTTAGAACTTCATCATGATGCTATGATGTATTTTAAGCGATCAACTAATTGGCAGTAACCGTGGGAAAATAAATTTTGCGTCTTCTTACCACATGCAGAGACGCTGGTAGCGCCATTTCAATGGCACCAGTTTTGTCACTTCTTGGACTAGACAGCAGCATACGTATGCGTATCGTCGCTCAAAGCCCTGCATATGAAATCCTTACCCATAACTACAGCCTTCATGAAATTGAACATATCAAAAACAAAACACCAAAAGACCTTCAGGATTTTGCGTATTTAGTTCTAAAGGACTTTCAGCCTGACGCTGTGTTTTGTGGCGTTTCTAGCCCAGACGCTGGCATTGATGAATTTGTCCTTGGCGCTGCAAAAAGAACCTGCGTCAAACGATTTGTGTTCCAAGATTACTGGGGATACTTAAACCCAGTAAATATAGATAGTCATGATACAATTATGGTTGTTGACGAGTATGCGGCATCCATCACGGCCAAACAGTCTGGTGCTCGGATCGCGGTTGTTGGCAACCCCAAATACGACAGATACTTCAAACTCAACATTGATGAATTACGAACCAACTTTTTAAAAGATAACGCCCAACCTGGCGACAATAATGTTGTGTCATTTGTTGGACAACCGCTTGGTCACCTTAAAGGATATTTCAAAACAATAAACGCTCTTGCCCGCTCTATATCAATTTTAAGTGAGATAGGTCCCGTGATATATCGCCCCCATCCGAGAGAAGATCAGGCTACCCAGCATGAAGTGAAGAATATATTCAAACAGTACAATCAGGCGATAAATATTCATCATAGCGAGGAACCTATCGAAAAACTTTTTTTACGCTCAAACATAGTCGCCAGTCTTTTTTCAACAGCTGTGTTTGATGCACAAATACTAAATGGGTTTGCGAAGGTACCATTTTTATCTTTTTTATACCTGATGATAGAAGAAGACATTAAAGATTTCTTCAAGAAAGAAAATTTAATAGGGCATATTCCCTACTCCTCCCCTCCATTTGCAACCACAGTCTCAACAGAAGACGGAATAGCATCAGCTATAAGAAATTCTCTAAAAAATAAAAATCATCGTTTGCAGCATGGGTGCGTTGAGGGTCTGCCATATCAAATTAGCAATTCTTCTAATTTAGTTGCTAAGATTATAACAACAGATTTCGAAATACCTAGGTAAAGCGAAAAATGGAAAAATTTGATCTCAAAAATTATTGCGCCTCAGAGAAAATGAGTATTCGAGCGATTGCTGCGCTTCTGAATACATCCAAACAAAAGACAATCTATATTTTAGGCAGCACTAATAAATTGGTTGGTTCTGTGACTGATGGTGATTTACGGCGTGCCATCGTGAATGGCATGTCCCTTGATCAAAACGTAACCACTATAATGAACAAAAACCCAAAACATATCCAAAGTGGCGATAATGAAAAAACATCTGCGTTAATTCTTCTAGAAAAATTTAATTTAAAAACGATTCCCGTAGTGGACAAGCGTTTAACTTTGATCGACATAATTTCATCAAATCAAACAAAATCAAGGATGAAAATAGACAATCCTGTTGTTATCATGGCCGGCGGCTTGGGTTCGCGCTTGATGCCGCTCACCAAGGGCACCCCAAAACCAATGCTTGAGGTTGGTGGAAAGCCAATTCTGGAACGAATAATCGAACAGTTTGTTGAGCAAGGGTTTTATGATTTCTACATTTCAGTGTATTATTTATCAGAGCAAATCAAAAACTATTTTGGAGATGGGCGTAATAAAAATATAAATATTAGATACCTTGAAGAAGAAAGCCCAATGGGAACTGGTGGGTGCTTATCACTGCTACCAAAACCCCTGTCTAAGGTACCATACGTCATCACCAATGGCGATATCCTGACAGCTATTGATTATCTGAGTCTAATTGATTTTCATGAAAAAAATGACTCACTAGCTACAATGGCAACGCGAAATTTGGAAATAAAAGTTCCATTTGGAGTTATTGAAAAAAATGGTACTCACCTCAAAAAGTTAGTAGAAAAACCGTCTATTGATGTCATGATTAACGCTGGCATTTATATGATGGATTCTTGTGTAGTCGAGATGGTTAAAAATAAAGTTCAAATTACTGATGTGTTTACATCATTGCTAGAACAAGGAAGATCAGTTCACTGTTTTCCATTAATAGAGAACTGGACAGATATAGGGCATCTTGATGATTTCAAAAATGCGCAGTCAAAGTATTAAGAGAAATCACTAATGAAAAAAGTTCCCAATTTTTTAGCCATAATTCCAGCGCGGGGCGGAAGTAAACGGCTTCCTGGTAAAAATATCGTTGATTTTATGGGTAAACCACTGATTGCCTGGACGATAGAAGCCGCGCTTAAATCAAATTATATAAATGACGTCATTGTATCAACAGATGATCAAGGCATCGCCGATATTAGCAAGGAGTTTGGTGCGGGAATCCCATATCTTCGCCCCCAACATTTGGGTGGTGACCGAGTATCAGTAGTTGATGTATTGATTGATTTCCTTCAGTCGCTCGACAACATGCCTGAATATGTCATTGTTTTGCAGCCAACGTCTCCGCTTAGGTCATCATTCTACATTGATGACGCTATTAATAAGATGGGCGAGAGTGATGCCTCTGTCAGCGTTACAAAAGTTAGAAAACCAAGCGCTTGGTCAAACAGTTTACCCAAAAATGGCTCGATAGCTAATTTTCTCAATAAATCAATGCACAACCGACAATCACAGGAACTTGAAAATTGCTATTCCCTTAATGGAGCTATATACATTTGTAAAACAGATAGATTACTCATTGAAAAGACTCTTCTTCTCTCCTCAAAAGCTGTGGCTTATAACATGCCGTATAATGCTTCCATCGATATCGATGATGAAATTGACTTACTTATCGCAAAAGGTATTTATTTAGGAATTTCAACGGCCATTCAAAAGCTTGAAAAATAGCCAAAAAAACTTGGAAAGCGCTCCCTTAACCTACCAGATAGGAGACACAATTGCCCGGTAATGTTTACATCGTTCATGCAGTTGATACTGAAGGGCCCCTTTATGAAGGGCTTGACGGCTTGTTTTCTGAAATTAAAGAACATTTTGATATTTCACTTGATGCGACTCAAACTAACGTTGAATTACTCCGTGAAAAAAAGATTGATTTAGGCGGCAAAGAAGATTTAGCAGCTTACTTTGTAAGACCAGATCGTGTCGAACGATACAATGAGACTTGGGATAAAATTGACAAAATGCATTCGACATTCATGGATGCTGGTTGGCGGCAGAAACTATCGGATGCAGATGGCAACCCATATGTAGTTTCATGGTTTTGCATGGATCATGTGGGATTTAATTACAACCCACGCCGAAGGGTGATGGGTTACCATGAAATTTTTCAATATTACAAATCCAAAGTCTCTGAGTATAAAGCGAACCGGGATGGAATATATTGGCACTACCATCCGGCAAGTTTTTCAGGTAACGCACATCGGATGGGCTACAATTATAGCCATTCTGAAAACTTGCATAATGAAATTATTGCGCGGCGTATAATTGATCATCATTGGTTTCCAGCGTCCAACCGTCCAGGCGGTCATATTGAAACATACGATATAAACGCATGGTTAGAGCAATGGATACCATTTGATGTAGCCAACCAAGCTATGGGTGATAATGACTCACTTCAGGCCGAAGAAGCCGCTGGCCGGATCCCGGGAAGGCATGGAGATTGGCGCGGGGCGACGCATACATGGGACATATACAACCCTTCTCTTTACGACTTTCGTAAAAAGGGAAATCTTAAACGCTGGATTTCGCGTTGTTTGAATATTAACTCGCGGCATTCCAACATCTCCAAACAAGAAATCCGCAATGCTTTTATAAAGGCCCGCTCTGGTGAAGATGTTTTCATGAGTTATACAAACCATGATTTTCGTGACATGATTGAAGAAACAGAGACACTATATAGTGATATTAAGCGCGTCTCAGAAGAATTTACTGACGTTAAATTTTTGTGGGCGAACTCAGTTGAAGCATTCCGTAAGGTGTTAAAACTCCCGCGACTACCAACACCGAAATTTAAAATTGATATCAATGACAAGAGGTTGAAAATCAACCTTAAGGAAGGAACTGTGTGGGGCGTTCAACCCTTTCTTGCAATTAGAACACATGACAACAGATATTATCATGATAACTTCATTCTAGACGATAACAGCCAATGGACATACCCGTTTGACAAAAACAGTATGGAATTGCATAGTTTAGATAAAGTTGGGTTCGCTTGTAACGATCTGGTCGGCAACACCACCGCAACCGTGATTGACGTCAAAACCGGTGAAGCATCTGTAAAATGTCATCATACCAAAGACTGGATTTAAATTTTAGTGTTGAGGCAGGGTAGGTGACCAACTTAAATGAAAAAAACATTCCTACATCTGAGATATTTATTGTGGGCGGCGGTGGCCATGCAGCCTCCTGCATGAGCGTAATTTTAAGCTGTGGTAAATACAACATCGGTGGGTTTACTGATAATAATAATGAGGCGCTTTTGTCTAAATTGGGCCTCGAGCATCTTGGAAATGACAGGCAATTCTCAAACCTTTTAAAAGCTGGGTATTCTGCGGCCATCGGGTTAGGGCAAATACTTAGCCCTGATTTGCGTGTTAACGCCTACAATAAACTCAAAAAATTAAATGCTAAACTACCCACGATTATCGCATCTTCAGCACATGTTTCAGCCGGTGCTAAAATTGAAGAAGCTTCGATTGTTTTCCACAAATCCGTGGTGAATATTAGCGCACACATCGGGAAAAACTGCATAATCAATACGTCTTCAGTGATTGAGCACGGCTGTCACATTGGCGCCCATACGCATGTCGGCCCTGGGGCTATTATATTAGGTGATGCACATATTGGCTCCAACTGCTTTATTGGCTCTGGTTCGATCATATTTCAAAATATTAAGATTCCCGATAACAAGGTGATACCCGCCGGGTCTATTATAAAATGTTCTCCACAATGTGAGTGATGTTCTTAACATGACAAATACTGTCCAAATTATTGCTGAGGTTGGGGTCAACCACAATGGTGATATTAACCTAGCAAAAAATTTGGCCGCAGCAGCACTTGATGCTGGGGCAGATATTGTCAAATTCCAGTCATTTGATCCTGATGAACTTGTTATTCCGAGTGCTAAAACAGCACAATATCAAAACAAAAACACCGAAGAATGTTATCAAATTGAGCTGTTACGAAAACTTCAACTTTCGGAACAAGAGCAAATTGAAATTTTTAAATATTGCAACGATATAGGCGTTGAGTTCCTATCAACCGCCTTTGAAAAAAAATCTCTGATCAAACTTTTGAGACTAGGTATTAAACGCATCAAAATTCCGTCTGGAGAAATTACAAACACACCTTTCCTAGAATTTATTGGGTCATTGAACCTGCCCATCATTCTTTCAACAGGCATGGCTAATCTAGAAGAAATTGAACAGGCACTGAATACACTCAAAAAAAATGGCGCCACAAAAGAGACAATTACAGTACTACATTGCACTTCAAATTACCCTGCAACCGATGCTGAGCTTAACCTCCGGGCATTAACTACTATTGCAAACTCATTTGACACTGAAATAGGGTACTCTGACCATTCACTAGGAAAAGAAGCGTCAAACGCGGCCGTTGCCCTTGGAGCAAAAGTAATAGAAAAACATATTACGTTAGATAGGTCTATGCTTGGCCCTGACCACATAGCAAGTATGGAAATCAGCGAATTTCAAGACTTCGTGAAATCTATTCGCAGAACGGAAACCATATTAGGCGAGCCAATCAAAAAACCAACGTTTTCGGAACAGTTAACGCTGAAGCTAGTTCGCAAATCGATAGTGGCGCTTACAGACGTGAAAGCGGGGGAGTTGTTCAGCGCTGATAACGTTACTACCAAGAGACCGGGAACCGGCTTATCCGCTGTTAAATGGCAAGATCTGATTGGGAAAAAATCTGAACGCAATTACCAAAAAAACGAACTTATCGATGACAAAGAAATATAAAATTTGTGTTGTTTCAAGTTCGAGGGCTGACTTTGGAATTTTAACACCATTACTGAAAGCTATTGAAGCAAGTAAGCATCTAAGCTTATTTCTCATTGCTACTGGCGCTCACCTCAGCAGAGAGCATGGCTTCACAATAAATGAGGTCGAGTCATCTGAAATTAAGGTGAATTGCAAGATAGATATTTCAGTTGACAATTCATCAGCAAAAACGATTGCTGACACCATGTCGCGTGCAACATCCCAATTTGCAAATAAATTAGTTAAAATCTCACCTGACATCGTCCTTTTACTTGGTGATCGTTATGAGATGTTGGGAATTGCGTCAGCTGCGATGTGTCTAAGCATTCCTATTGCCCATATTCATGGTGGCGAGGTCACAGAAGGCGCAAACGACGACGCAATTCGTCACGCAATCACGAAATTATCGCATCTTCATTTTGTCTGTCATGATGTCTATAAAAATCGTGTTATTCAATTAGGCGAAAAACCCGAAACTGTATTCAACACAGGTGCTTTGGGCATTGATAATATTTATAACACCACCAAAATAAGCCGAAGCGATTTAGAAGCTCAACTTAATATTAGATTTTCAGCAACAAATATAATGATCAGTTATCACAGCGCGACACTCGACAAAGACAATGAAAAAGCCTGCTCAACTATGCTTGAAGACCTCAGCAAACTAAAAGAAACAACATTAATATTTACAATGCCCAACGCTGATTTGGGCGGGAAGAAAATCGCATCACTTTTAAGGAACTTTTGCGACGAACATAAAAATGCATATTTTTTTGATAACCTTGGGTTACAACGGTATATTTCGTGTTTATCGCAAGCCGATTTTGTCATCGGAAATTCGTCTAGTGGCATACTAGAGGCTCCTTTTCTTGGGTGCTATACCATCAATATTGGCACCAGGCAGAAAGGTCGCTTACAACCCAAAACTGTAATTAACGTTAAACCCTACCCAAGTGAAATTCTATCACTTGTCATGAAGTTGAAAGAGGAAATACGCATTAACGGCCGGCCACCAGCAAGTCATCTATTTGGTGATGGCTCTGCAAGTAAAAAAATTGCTTCAATTCTGGAAGATGAAGTATCGATGATAAGCACCAAAAAGTCTTTCCACGATATTTATTGATCCACAACTAACCTTAAAAAGTATGTTTAGCAGGGTATGCACCATGGAAAAATCTTCATTTTTGATCCCAAGGCCAGAAAAAACATCCTCGGATGCATCGTTCAAATTTTCAGACAAAGAGGCCAAATATGGCCTTCCAAAAAATATAAAATTTTGTTCACGCTGTGTCA
>MDTC01033102.1_pt1 | contig 14503 bp, 14 predicted proteins | sample 811181 | NCBI WGS metagenome assembly MDTC01 (sample SAMN05326644, study PRJNA326480) | marine metagenome | isolation source: seawater | place: Pacific Ocean: North | collected 2011 | reverse complement strand
TACTTGTCTATGTGCTGGTGTTGCTGTTGGGCGGTTTGCGCTGGAGGCATATCTACCGCTAAGTCATTTTCACGGCATGATTCAGCGTTATAATTCCGGGCACGCAGGGGTGGATGGGTATGCAGGTGTGTGGATGAAAAAAGTGTATTCCAACAACAATGTCGCCCTGGTATGGCATGTCAAAAATATGCTGGAACAGCAGTGTATAGATGTGGTTACCCGCAATGATCGTCTGTACAGCATAGCCGGGGAAATCCCTGTTACTGAATGCATGGGTGAAGTTTGGGTAGTAAATGCAGTCTACTATAAGTATGCGGAACGCCTGGTCAAAGAAATGGAAAAGCCTGAGCCAGAGGAAATTAAAGATTGGACCTGTGATGCCTGCGGCGAACATATCGCAGGCACTTTCGCTGTGTGTTGGAACTGTCAGTCAGTGCCGGGCTGTGAGCCGGCTTCGGATCTGACTTGAGTTTCGGTATGCGAGTGACTGCCATTTTTTTGCTGTTCTTATCCCTGTGTGAGAATAACCTGGCAAGCGACAAAAACTGCGTAGTGCTGCTTCATGACCTGGCTCGCATCTCTAACTCAATGGCGGAACTTGAACGAAAGTTCGACCGTGCTGGGTTTGTTGCGGTGAGTATCACCTAACCGTCGCGGCGCAACAAGAACGAGTTTCTTGCCGAAGAAGCCATAGGTCGCGGTTTGTCTGCCTGTGATGAACAGGAGGTGTCCAAAGTGCAGTTTGAGCTTAGTGTTATCGCTGGTGATGTCAACGTCAATCGGGTGGCAGCGCTATTCTTACAGGGGAAAATGATAGCGTAGTCTCGGTTGAAAGCACCCGCGTCGCAGGCATGGACGAGTATCTGGTGCTGCCGGTGATGCACTCAGTCATAATGCGTAATAATCTATTGATTGATCACATTATCCGTTACTTGAAGACCGGAAATTTTATTCCACGATAAGATACAGGCAAGACATGACAGTTACTCAGGAAATCAGTCCACAGCAGGCCGAGCTTGCAAGTTCGCTCGGCATCAGCCTGGATGAGTCAACCAGCTTGCGGCAACTGATGCTGGAGTTGGACAATGCGCTGGGTCAGCAGTATCTGTTGGAGCAAGCTCGCTTCTTTATAATTTCTATATATAGGCATCTGACCAAAGCCAATTGGGACTCCGTCGCTGAGAGTGGTCTCAGCCTCGAGCAGCAGTATGAACTTGCAGATATTTATATTAGCAGCGACAAATTCACAAAGTCGCTAATCACGGTACTGAGAGATCCGAGGACGCGCTTCACTCTACTAGAGTTTGCCACGTCCAGAAATTTGGAGAAACGGACTTTATCGACGACGACCAAGGCTTACCATCATGCAAAAGAGATACTTGCCGGCAAGGAGTTGATAGCTACGAAGTCGGCCGCAAAACGGAGGAAGGCTTCCGTAAATAGCGACAGTCATTCGCAAACTGATGCAGGCAAGAGGCCAGGTGCTAATCCTGCGGTAGGCTACAGTGTCATAAATCGCCGCGCTGCTAGAAGGGGATTTTGGGCTAGCGGTCATGCTGGCGGCAAGTTGTGGATAGGGTCAAAATCGGTTAGACAAGCTACCCCTGAGGCACGCGAGACGACCATGTCTGAGGAAGAATTTGCTGAACTAGAAGAAGATCTCAGCAGCAGCAAGAAGCCGGAGGCCACCAACTGGACCTATGAAACTAATGAGGAGCGGCTGAGTCTAGCGCTTGGGCTTGTTGCTGGCGGTGTTTTCTGTACCCTGGTAATGTGGATGCTTATTTAGGATTGTAATTTTCAAGTTATACTCTCGACATAAATCTTCCTGTGTTGGTATTTACTTTTACTGTTTCACCTGGCGCTAAATACTCCGGCACCTGAATTTCGAGGCCGGTTGCAAGCCGCGCCGTTTTAGTCCGGTTAGTGGCGGAGGAGCCCGTCACTGCTGGTGGTGTGTCTATAATTTGCAAATTTACGGATTGAGGGAGTTCGATAGCGGCTAGGTGTCCGTCCACAATTAGAGCGATGATGTCCTCCTGTTGTTCCATGAGATAAGGGATTTGTTCATCCATCTGTCCAGCACCCAGGCCATGCTGGGTAAAGTCGACCATGTCCATGAAGTAGTAGATGTCGCCGTCGAGATATGAGTATTGAACTGATGCTCGTATGCAGTCTGCTTCTTTTAGAATTTCCTCGCCCTTGAAGGAGCGGTCCAGTTTTTGTCCCGTGGTTAAATTGTTGAAGCGCACTTTGTAAACGGTAGCTGCGCCTCGCGAAGAAGGTGACCTCGCTTTCAGTTGCTTGACAATATGTGGTGATCCATCGATATCTACAATCACGCCTTTCTTTAGTTCGCTGGCTTTGGGCATTTGTTCTCCGATTAGGTTTGATGCGGGCGTCGCAATCTGATGTTGTTTGCTTCAGCCTACGCGTGCTTACCGTGGCGGAAATTTAATAGAAACAACGGGCTAGCACAATAATTTCAGCAAGATAGCCTTAAATAATTTTGAGTTACGATGCGGATTCCACCATAATTCAAGCATCTAACAAAGGCTGGAGCCATCATGGGTAAGGAGCATAAAAAACACAATGGAGAGATTCATAACCTGCACATAACAGGTTACGAGTTGTTGCCGCCGCCAGACGCTCTGAAGAAAGAGTTTCATATTGATGGTGAGGCCCTAAAGACAGTGAGAGAAGGGCATCGCTCAGTCAAGGGGGTACTTGATCGCGAGGACCTGCGTCTGATTGTAGTCGTTGGTCCGTGCTCCATTCATAACCCGGAGGAAGCGCTGGAATATGCGCGTCTGTTAAAACCTCTGGCAGATGAATTGGCAGATGATTTACTCATCCTTATGCGTGTCTACTTCGAAAAGCCGAGAACATCAGTTGGTTGGGAGGGGTTGATTTACGACCCGTTTCTTGATGGCAGTATGCGCATCGATCAGGGCATACGAATTGGTCGTAAACTAATGCTCGAGATAGCCGAGCTCGGGCTGCCCATCGCCATTGAAGCACTGGACCTCATCTCGCCACAGTACTTGCAAGACCTGGTGAGCTGGACCGCTATTGGTGCGCGTACCACCGAGTCACCTACCCATCGAAAACTGGCTAGCGGTATCTCCTCCGCCATCGGCTTTAAAAACAATGTTGATGGCGATGTTATGGTCGCGATTAATGGTATCCGCTCTGCCTCTGCCAATCAAAGCTTCATCAGTGTGACCGGCAAAGGGCAGGTTGCAGTATTTCGAACTGAGGGTAATCCCCATTGTCATCTGATTCTTCGCGGTGGTAAATCACCCAATTACGAGGCTCATCATGTGCGCGAGTGCGAAGACATTTTGCGCAAGACAGGTCACAAAGAGAACATAATGATTGATTGTAGTCACGGCAACTCGCGCAAGGATCCTGCTAAGCAGCTTGATGTACTTAAATCTGTTGCAGAACAGATTCAGCAAGGCAATAAATCCATCATTGGCGTAATGATGGAGAGTAATCTGATGGAAGGTAATCAACCGATTCCCGATGACCTTGAAGATATCCGACCCGGTGTTTCAATCACTGATGCCTGCGTTAGCTGGGAAACTACTGCAAAAATTTTGCGAGATTTCGCGGCTGAGATTGGACCCTCTCTGAAATCTCGTTCAGCTTGACCTAGATTAAGCGCCATAAGTTTCGTCTCCCTCAGAATTCTTTGTCATTGGCAGGCAGTGTAGCGTTTCTCTGCGCGGTGTCCCCGGGGATTCTATCTTGGCGAGTTTCGGAAAATTACTGCTAGCAATCGATCTTGGGCCTGCAGCAGAGTCCTTGATCCGGCGGGTGTTTCAAACTTGCCCTGACGATCTCGATAGACTTCATGTCATTGACGTTGTCAGGCAGGGTTTGCACGACATTGATCTCTATCCTCGGGAAATGAGCGACGCATGGCCGACTGCGCATGCGCAACGCTTGCTAGACTATACTGCCGTTAAGGTCAGAGATCTCATGCAGCTGGCAGGGCTGAACATTCCCATTGATGGAATTCACCGTTGTCTACGATGAACCTTCTAAAGAAATCAATAAGCTCACCACTGAGCTAGATGCGGATGCGGTGTTTGTTGGCAGTCATGCTAAAAACGGTGACTGGCTGCAGCTACCGTGTGCGAAACTAACTGCGTGATTCAAGGCATTAGTTCCCATGTGACTGCAGTTAAGGTCTAGACCTTAACGCTTGCGCTGTGGTTTTCGCTGCTAGCGTTCCTCTTGCTGACAAATTCAAATTGAGAGGCGATTCGAATTGGCCCGCTGCTCCGAGCCAACAAACCGTATTTCATGTATATCACTTTCCCAAATTCAAATTCAACTCTTGAGCACAGCCGCTACGCTGTCGACGAGATAGTGAAGGTTGTTGTCATTAATGCTAGCGACATTGATACGGCTGGACCCGACCAGGTAGATGCTGTAGTCATTAATCAGTGTCTGTATTTGATCCTTGTTGACGCCTAGGAATGAGAACATGCCTTTCTCGCGTTCAATGAAGCTGAAGTCTTGCTCTAACCCTCCGGCGCGCAGGCTTGTAACCAGCAGTGAACGCAGGCTATTAATACGATCCCTCACTTCCTTTAGTTCGGCATCCCAGTCGGCCTGAAGCTCAGGATTCTGCATAACAGTTTGCACAATAGCGGCACCGTGATCAGGCGGCATGGAGTAGTTTGCGCGGGCGGCCGCGGCAAGCAATGTGGTTGCGGCACTCGTAGCCGCGTCATTTTCGCAAATGAGGGTGAGGGCGCCCGTGCGTTCCCGATACAGGCCAAAATTCTTTGAGCAGGAACTCACCACAATGAGTTCTGGCAGGGCTTCGGCCAGTAAGCGGACCCCGTAAACGTCCTGCTCCAAACCATCCCCCAGCCCTTGATAAGCCAGGTCAATGAACACTGTAAAGCCCTGCGACAATGCAACTTCCTTAATGGCTTGCCACTGCGCCCGGGTGAGGTCAGCGCCGCTGGGGTTGTGACAACAGCCGTGCAGTAAAACGAGATCCCCGGCGGGAACCTGCTGCAGGCAGCTCAGCATCTCATCGAAACGAACGGAGTGGGTGTCGTAGTCGTAATAGGGATATTGTTCAATCTTCAAGCCGGCGGATCCCAAAAGTGGGACGTGGTTAGCCCAGGTTGGGTCGCTCACCCAGACTGTCGAATCCGAATTCGCCTTCACGATGAATTCGGCTGCGAGTCTTAAACCACCGCAACCGCCAGGGGTTTGTACGGTGACTCTGCGCCCACCGAGAGACTGTTTCAGCGATTCGCCCAGCACCATGGTGGCTATAATGTCGTTATATCCGGCAGCGCCGGTGGGGCCGACATAAGCCTTCGTTTCCTGAAAATTAACCAGGAATTCTTCTGCGTGCTTTACCGCGCGCATGACCGGTGTTTTGCCATTGGCGTCTTTGTAAACGCCCACGCCAAGATCAACCTTTTTGGGATTTTCGTCTGCGCGATAGGCGGCTGATAAACCGAGAATAGGGTCTGAGGGAAGCGGCTGAAGTGACTGGAACATGAGGCTGTCTCTATCTGTGTTAACTGTGGGATCTGCGTTGACAAGCTTTAAGGGTATTCTGTAACAATGAAGCGCGGGTCATTGGGCCGACGCCGCCGGTCACATAGGTGATGTAGGAACACTTGTCCTTGACGTTTTCGAAGTCGACATCACCGACATTGCGGAAGCCGGATTTGCGAGAGCCATCTGGCACCCTGGTTTGACCAACGTCAATGATCACTGCGCCTAGTTTAACCATGTCAGCGGTAACAAACTCGGTTTTCCCGATTGCCACAATAAGAATATCAGCGCTCAGGCAGACCTCCTTGAGGTTTTTTGTGCGGCTGTGGGCAATGGTCACTGTCGCGTTGCCGGGATTGGTGTTGCGCGACATCAAAACGGCCATGGGAGTGCCGACGATATTGCTGCGGCCCAGGACGACACAGTGTTTGCCTTCTGTCTCTACCTCATATCGACGCAGCAGCTCGATGATGCCATTGGGCGTCGCGGAGATGAATGTAGGTAATCCAAGGCTGAGGTTGCCAACGTTTTCCGGACAAAAGCCATCTACGTCTTTGCTGGGGTCGATGGCCAGGATTACCTTGTTCTCATCGATCTGGGGTGGCAAGGGCAATTGCACAATAAAGCCATCAATGCCATCATCGGCGTTGAGCTCTGCGATTTTGGCCAACAGTTCGTCTTCCGTGGTGTTGGCGTCGAGCCGTATGGTGGTGGAGCCAAACCCCACTTCCTCGCAGTCACGAACTTTCATGCCGACATAGTTCTGGCTGGCACCATCGTCTCCGACCAGCACTGCTGCCAGATGGGGTGCTCTTTTTCCCTGTGTGATTAAGGCCTCAACCTCTGTGGCTATTTCCTTTCGGATTTGTTGAGAACAGGCAGTTCCATCGAGTAGTTGCATCGCGTTTGGTCCGGTAACTAGCAGTGCTATTGATTGTTGGCGAGTTCTCGAGGCAGGGAATCTACCAATGAGAGACGATATTCAGAAGGGCCGATATCATAAACGAGCCCTGCAGCTAGCTCAAGCTGAGCCTACCAGCTGCCGGTATTCTCCATCGAGGCCCAGGGCTCTTTGGCCGGCAATGGCTCACCCTTTTGCAGCAGTTCTATGGATATGTTGTCAGGGGAGCGCACAAACGCCATGCGGCCATCCCGGGGCGGGCGGTTGATAGTGACGCCGCAATCCTGCAGATGCTGGCAAAGGGCATAGATGTCGTCAACGGCATAGGCTAGGTGCCCAAAGTTTCGGCCTTCACCATACGCCTCAGGATCCCAGTTGTAGGTGAGCTCAACTTGCGCTTCAGAGTCGCCAGGTGCCGCGAGAAAAATGAGGCTAAAGCGTCCCTGCTCATTGTCGTAGCGACGGAGTTCCTTCAGGCCGAGTTGTTTGCAATAAAACTCCAGTGAGCTGTCCAGGTCAGTTACCCGAACCATTGTGTGTAAATATTTCATGTATTTAATTCCTGATAGTTTCCGCTGAAGTCAATAAACGACGACAGAGCGGATACTCGCACCTGCGTGCATCAAGTCAAAGGCGCTGTTGATATCGTCCAGCGCCAGCGTATGGGTAATAAGGGGATCAATCTCTATCTTGCCATCCATGTACCAGTCAACGATGCGGGGGACGTCGGTGCGGCCGCGGGCACCTCCAAAGGCCGTGCCTCGCCATGATCTACCTGTCACCAGTTGAAAAGGTCGGGTCGAAATTTCCTGACCAGCCCCGGCAACACCGATGATAAAAGATTCGCCCCAGCCCTTATGGCAACACTCTAGCGCCTGCCGCATAGTGTCAACATTGCCTATGCACTCAAAAGAGTAATCCACACCGCCGCCGGTAAGATCGATGATGGCTTGGGTGACATCATCTACATCCTTGGGATTAACAAAGTCAGTCATGCCGAACTGGGTGCCAAGTTTGGCACGGGTAGGGTTGATATCGACGCCAATGATGCGGTCTGCACCTACCATGCGTGCACCCTGGATTACGTTTAGCCCAATTCCGCCCAGGCCAAACACGGCGACGGTACTGCCGGGCTCGACCTTGGCATCAAACGCCACTGCACCGACGCCAGTGGTCACGCCGCAGCCGATGTAACAGACCTTATCGAAGGGTGCATCCTCCCTAATTTTTGCCAGTGCAATTTCTGGCATCACCGTGAAATTGGAAAAGGTTGAGCAGCCCATGTAATGCAAAATTGGCTCACCATCCAACGAGAAGCGGCTGCTGCCATCAGGCATCAGTCCCTGGCCCTGCGTGCTGCGAATGGACTGACAGAGATTGGTTTTAGGATGGAGGCAGAAATTACATTCCCGGCATTCTGGTGTGTAAAGGGGGATAACGGCGTCTCCGGGCTTGACCGACTTAACGTCACTTCCGACTTCAACTACGATGCCGGCGCCCTCGTGTCCGAGAATCGCGGGAAATGCGCCCTCAGGATCATCTCCCGAGAGCGTAAAGGCGTCGGTATGACAAATTCCGGTGGCCTTTATTTCGACCAGGACTTCCCTAGTTTTCGGCCCCTCTAGGTCGACTTCGATGACCTCGAGGGGTGTACCTGCGGAAAACGCTACAGCGGCACGAGTTTTCATGGTGTCGTCCTTCTTGTTCTGGGATGGTTTAACAGCATGCTGACACCGTCAATTGGCAGCCAGTAGGGCTATAAAAATCTGCTGGGCTTGCTGCTAGTGATAATACAGAAGATGCTACAAGAGATGCTTTGGCAATTGCAAAACAGCGCAGGCCCAAGCGCTAAAAAGTCCCACACCTAGGCAATGGGATGCTCTACTGGAGATAGCCTGCGTCTGCGGGTATCATCCGCCGCTTCTAATGGGGCGCAGATAAATAGTGCCTGACCAAACCCGAATCCCAAAGCAGAAGGAAGCTACGTGGAAATTCTATTCGCAGTTACTGTGATCTTTGTGGGCTCTTTTGTGCAGAGTTCCATCGGCTTCGGTCTCGCCATAATTGCTGCGCCACTGCTCTATTTTATTGATCCACTCTATGTGCCGGCGCCCATCACCGTCTGCGCGCTGACCCTGTCTGTGGCTAATTCCGCCAAGTTCTGGAAATCGATTTCTTTTGCAGGTTTGAAGTACGCGATATTCGGCAGGATACCAGGCACTATTGCCGGCGGTATGCTGCTGCTCTGGATCGATCAGCGCGCACTTGCCCTATGGTTAGGGATTTCGGTGATTGCAGCGGTGGCCCTGAGTCTGTCGAACGTGATGCTAAAACCCACGTCTCCAGCGATGTTCTCTGCCGGGTTTCTCTCGGGATTCATGGGCACCAGTTCGTCAATTGGAGGTCCGCCCATGGCGTTGGTGTTGCAACACGAAGCGAACGACTTTATCAGGGCGAATCTGGCTGCATTTTTTGTGGTGAGCTGTATCCTGTCTCTGGCGATGTTGGCAACAGTGGAGCGTTTTGCTATGCCGCATCTTCTCATCTCCCTGCCGCTGATGCCGGCGACCCTCGCTGGTTATTGGGTGGCTATGAAGACCCTGCACCTGATCTCTCATCAACGGCTGCGCAAAGCTTCCTTGATCCTGTGTGGGGTGGCTGGCTTCACGGCGATACTATCCTATTGGTTATAGAGTTTAATAAACCAATCGTTCTTTAATGGTGATCGGTGGCTCATTGACTATTTAGGGGATTAAGCGGGCTATTCGGCATACGAGTGTTGCTCACGGGCAGAGACAAAGTCAAATCAGTTTGATATAAAACCCTGCAGCTGCTACCGCAAGACTCAAATTGTAAGTTGCTGCCCCCCGGTGATGCTGCCCTGAACGCACCATCAGATTTTTTAAAGAGCAAACGAAACGTGGCGGATTGGCCTCAAGAAACAACGATGGAAGCTTTCAAGCGGGCCTGGACACTGGAGAGTGAGCCGTTCTGGTCTGCCGTGTTTTTTATGCATCAAGACAAGATGCAGGTCAAGAACCCCAAAGTTGCGATAGTTAATCTCGAAAAAATAATAACCGCGACTTTTAAGCTCGCTAATGCCAAAGGGTTTCAGGCAATGAGTTTGCGAGACCTCAGTCGGGAAACTGGTATCAGTATGGGGGGGCTGTACGCATATATTGGTAGCAAAAACGACCTGGCCTCCGTGATAGAAGGCGTTCTGCGTGCTTACATCGATAGAGTGATTGGTGAGCTGGTTGACGAGGACCTTGACCCGGTCGACCGCCTGCAGGCAATTATCTGCGGTGAAATTTTTATGATGCAGATTATGAATCCCTGGTATTACTTTTGTTATATGGAATTGAAAGGTTTAGACAAGGAGCAACAGCAGCAGGCAATGGATCTTGAGCTGCGCTTCGATAGTTTGCTTGTAGATGCGATTCAGTCTGGGATTAGCAAGGGGCAATTCGTTTGTGAAAAACCTACCTTGCTGGCGGCATCTATTACCGCACAGCTTCAGCAGTGGCACCTTAAGCGTTGGAAGTTCAAACTCCATGAGGTGAGCATGGAGGAGTATGCCCAGCATATTCTCGAAAGTATGTTGCGATGCTTGCAATACAAAGGCGCGGCTCGTCCTATTGGCCGCAGAACATAGGTCCGCCGGGAGGTGGCCAGAATCAGCTGTTTTCCGCCAGCAGACCTCGCTTGTTTGCGTAGAACGCCCGGATTTCGACCATGTCTTTTTCCAAATCTCCGGTGGGCGTAAAGAAGTCAGCGAAGCCCGCTTCTTTCTTGCTGGCATCAACATAACCCAACAGGATTGGAACTTCGGCGTTGTTGGCTATGTGATAGAACCCTGTCTTCCAACGCGTAACCTTGCTGCGAGTTCCTTCGGGCGGGATCAATACAATCAGCTGGTCATTCTCAGCGTACTGGCGCACGGTTTCGTTCACCACATTATGGGAGGCGGACCGATTGATAGGAATGCCGCCTAGCCATTTCATCAGCCAACCAAAAGGAAAGGGGAACAGGGTATGCTTGCCCATCCAGAATAACCGCAGCTTGAGTTTGAGGACCACCAATAGCATTAAGGGGAAATCCCAATTGCTGGTATGAGGTGCGCCAATCAATACACAGCGTTGATGCGCGAGAGGCTCTCCGCGCGTCGACCAACCGATCAGGGCAAGGATTAGCAGTGCCAATCCGCGCAGGAGCGGGGTCAGCAAGGGCGTTGAGAACACCGTGGTACGCATAGACTATTTACCATCTCCAAACAGGCGTTTTAGTTCTGCCAGAGCGCGATCGGCATCCGATTGGGGTGATTGCTCAGTTGTCTCATCCGCTTCAGGAAGTTCTTCTCCGAATAACGCTGCAAGTTTGCTACGCGCCTCGCTGGCTGCAGTATTTTCCTGCTTTTGATAGGCCCTGGTGCTCACCCTGAAGTAATCACAGAAGTTTGCCTTGTCTTTGTCCAGGATAAAATCTGCGCGGTCTTCCTCGCAGGCATTCGACAGATTGGGGGCGTAGTGACGACATGCCAGGCAGGTATGGAGTTCAGCTTTGCATGCGCTACACTCCTCGTACCGGGAAAACGGCAGCAGCAGGTGCTTGAGCTCTGCACCGCACTTCCAGCATTGCGTGTCGATGCTGCGACTGCCCAAACTACCACTCCGTCACATATTCCGAATAATCGGTGTTGGGGGGCGGTTTGGCGGGTCCGGACAGGGTGCCGAGATAGAGGAAGCCGATGATTTTCTCGTTGCCCTGCAAACCCAGGCCGTGATGCACGATATCCTGGAATGCCGGCGATCCTGACCGCCACATCGCGCCCACGCCCACAGCATAGGCTGCGTTAATCATATTCTGGGTAGCAGCGGCTGCTGATAAGTCCTGCTCAAACTCGGGTACCTTGGGGTGTGGCTGAGGGCTTGAGATTGTCACAACAATGAGAGGCGCCCGCAGTGGCTTCTCTCGCAGTTTTTCCCGTTGGCCTTCGCTGATTTCACTATTTTCATGGATCGCGGCCTCCACAAACAGATCCCCGAGTCGGTTGCGCGCCTCGCCGCGGATGAGCAAGAAGCGCCAGGGTCGCAGCAGGCCATGGTCAGCGGCCCGGAGTGCCGCCCTGAACATGCTGTCCAGCTGCTCATGGCTGGGGGCGGGATCGCATAGCCTGGGGGAAGAAGTGCGGGAATGCAGAGCCTCGAGCGCTTTCAATACTATCTGTCCTTTACGGTTCTCTGATGTTTGGCCAAGTTTGGCGCTTTGGCTAACTTTAAGAAACCAGCACAAAGCTGCAGAAGCATATATTAAAGCGCCACAGAGAGGAAACCAGTGAGGTGGTATATGCATTAACCATAAGAAAAATAGGGCAAATTTTGACTCATGCTGACATGCGTTTGTCATTCTAAAAGTGGTATACTTTTTACTGTTCAAGTCGATATCAATGAACTGATGGGTCAGAGGTGCAGGCACCAGCAGTGCTCAGCTCAGCATCCATGAAACGGCTTCATTTCACATCCCTGGATTTTGCACATGAATTCTAAAGCTGACGTCATCGCGGTGAGCTCTGAGAAGCGGGCTTACCCGCAGGACAAATCCCGTTACTTTGGAACCATAAAAAAGGACAAGTTAAGGCTGGTCTTTTCTTTTTACTCGCCCGACGGTAATGAGATTGCGATGCCGATCGCCAGCTTGTCCGCTTATTTAAAGCGGGACTTTCCCTGGGTGGAAGTGCTGCTGGAACCGGTCCTGATTCTTAGAGACGCCGAGAAGTATTCGCCTGAAAACTATGCCAAGACGATCCAGGCAATGGATGCGGATGTGATTGCCTTCTCTGTCATGAGTCCGCACTGGTATCCAATGGAACCTTATTTCGAAGAAATCAAAAAATTGATGCCGGATCTGCCTATCGTAATTGGTGGTTACCAGGCCATGCTGTCGCAGGAACAGACTATCGAGAATCCGAATGTCGACTATATCTGCGTGGGCGACGGTGAGTACGCTATCGGCAATGTCGTGGAGCACCTGCGCGGCAGCAAGGATGGGCCAGCCGACGGTCTGTGGGAGAAACTTGTCGATGGTGATGTCTATAAGACTGAACCGCATCAAATCGGTGACTTACAGGCACTTCCTTTTCCAGACTATGATGTGTTTTCCAAGGAAGACGGCTTTAAGGATGTTAATTCATCCATTTTTGGCCCAAAGGGCAAGCTGGTGCTGCCCGTAATGACCGGGCGCGGTTGCCCTTATCGCTGCACTTATTGCTGCAATACGCCAATCCTGGAAAGCTGGCGCTCCAAGAAGGAGTTCCTGCGCAAGTATGATCCGGAAGACATGGTGACTGAACTGGAGCGCCTGCGAGATGAGTATGGCGTTGGCTATTTCGAGTTTTGGGACGAGCTCTTTCTTTCAAATCTTAAGTTCGTGCGGGCCTTTTTTGAGATTTATAAAGAACGCATCGGACTGCCATTCTCTATCAATTCTAGGGTTGAGGTCATGAATGAAGAGTTCTGTAAGACAGCTGCGGGTGCCGGTTGTCACACTATCTGGTTTGGCATTGAGAGTGGGGACGAAGAATATCGTGCCAAGATGCTGGGGCGCAAGATGAAGAACCAGCAGGTTATTGATGCGGCGGATAACTGTAAGAAGGCTGGAATCAATCGGTTGACTTTCAACATTGTAGGCGCTCCGCTGGAAACTGCGGATAACATGCGCGAGACGCTCAAGTTAAATCAGCGCATTGCACCAGAACACTTCTTCTTTTTCCCCTATATTCCTTTGCGAGGTACTCCGCTGTTCAATATTGCGAAGGAAGAGGGGCTGCTGTTGGAAAACAAGAAAAATCTCCACTACTTATCTGCGGCCAACGACAAACAGTTCACGCTCAATATGAAGGAGCGCCCCGAGCTGTTGACAGCGGATGAATACAACGAGATTTGCACGGAAATGTTGGCTTTTCAGGAAGCCAATAATCGGCTGAGCTATTCCGACTCTGAAAGTGAGGAAAATGGCGAAACAGCTGCAGCCACTGTTGAAGACAAGAGTTTTACGCTCACCGAAGCTAAACCAGCAACGGCTGAGAACGTGCCGGAAGAAGCTGCCCAGGTGCCGCTTGGAGCCGAGGAAGATACAGGTTTCGTTAAGAGCGTTATCAACTTCTTCGGGCGTTGATTCAGGCCTGGGCTGCTTTTTGCTGCAGCTCTTGATCGCCGCTCAGGTTACGATTAAACGTGCGCCATGAGATCGCAGCCATCAAAAGATTTCCGCACACCGCCCCCGCAAAGAAGCCAAACAGGCCCAGGTACATGCTGCCAATCCAGGCCAGAGGGACATAGAGCGCAAAAAAGCGAGCAATGCTTAGGTATAGGGCCGACAGCGGCTTGTGCAGTGCGTTCAAGCTCGAATTCGTCAAAATAATGATCCCCTGCAAGCCGTATCCCAGTGGCATGATCCATAAAAACAATCTTATGGCTTCCGTCACCTCTGTATCATCCGAGAAGAGGGTGGCGATTAGCGGGGCAGTGAGTGCCAGTACCAAGTAGATGCCTAGTTGCCAGACCACAATAAATCGGATGGCGATACGATAGGCTTCTTCAACCCGGTCAAGGCGCCCGGCTCCCAAATTCTGGCTGATCAATGGTGGTAGTGAAGAAGACATGGCAAGCACCAGTAACGTTGCCATGGGTTCCAGTCTGGCACCGACTCCATATGCCGCCACTGCAGCGCCGCCAAAGCCAGCAGCGATAGCTGTCATGATACCGGCGGCCAATGGCGTCATCATGTTGGCGCCGGCAGCAGGGACGCCAATTCGCAGCATGTCCCGGCCCGACGTGCGAAACGCCTCTTTACTGGGTATAGCGCGCGCAACAATTTCTTGTTTAACCACTAGCAGGTAGACAAGGTAGGTAAAGCCCATCGTCCAGGCTAGCACTGTTGCCCAAGCAGCGCCCTGAATACCAAGCTCTGGAAATGGGCCAACGCCGAATATCAGGAGTGGATCGAGGATGGCGTTGGCTAGGCCTGCGGCGGCCATCAACATGCTGGGCGTCTTGGTGTCACCAC
>MDTC01107950.1_pt1 | contig 14504 bp, 18 predicted proteins | sample 811181 | NCBI WGS metagenome assembly MDTC01 (sample SAMN05326644, study PRJNA326480) | marine metagenome | isolation source: seawater | place: Pacific Ocean: North | collected 2011 | reverse complement strand
TGAAAAAAATATATATAGAGTGTAAACAATTGGGGGATTTGCATTCACATTTTGATAAACTTTGCTTTAATTTTTTAAATTTTATGTATGGTTGTTATGGTTCTGAATTTTGGTTAATTTATGATTATAATAGAGAATTTGTAAATAGAAAACAATGTCATAAAGATAAAATAGAAAGTCTTATAAGTATGGTTAAAATTCACAATAGTTATAATACTGATAAAACTTTTAAATTAATTCCAATTGAAAAGCTTCCATATTATTTAAAAAATTATTTAATTCCAAAAGTGGATATTATAAGATGATTAATTATAAAAAATTTATAAAATTAAAACATTCTGATATTCAATTAAAAAGTAAAGTAATAGAAAATTACTTAACAAAAGGTCCTTTACCAAAAGACCCTGCTAGAGTTTTTAAGCAAATTTTATATGATTTACAAGAACATGCAAGTCCAGAAAAATCTATGAGAGCAATTGCAGATTTATTTGAAGCAAGAAAAGATATTGAATTAAGATGTGTTGATTCTTCTTGGGAGAAATTAAAAAATCCAGATAAAGTTAATATTAATCCATATGATTCTTTCATTTTTGCTATGTCTTTTGGAACAAAAGGAAGATATATGCGACAAGGTCCAGATTTAGATTTATCAGGAAAAGATAAAACACCTTGCTTGTTTAGAGGATTGGGAAAAACTTTTGATATTCATAAATGTATTGAAAATAAGATAGATTATTATTATATAGATACTGGATACTTTGGAAATGAGAAACATAAAGTATATCATAGAATGCATAAAAATAATATGCAGGCTTTACATTTGAAAAAAGTTCCTCATCCTAATGATTTTGAGCAAGAGGAAAAAAATAGATTTTATGATTTAATGCCTAAAGGAAGTTATTGGACGGCAGAAAATAATAGATTTCAAAAAGGTCCTATTATGTTTGCTCCACCAAGTCAGAAAGTTATGAACTTTTATGGTTATGATGTAGATGACTATATTGAAAAAACTCATTATGAGTTAAGAAAATATACAGATGATAAAATTATAATTAGAAAAAAACCTGGCAGAAGAGAAAGAGTTTTAGGTAATAGTTTAACTAGAGCATTACTTAAAAATGAGTGTAGAGCATTGATAACTTATAATAGTATAGCTGCAATAGAAGCATTACTCATAGGTATTCCAGCAATAGTATTGGGACAAAACTCAGCTTCAATAATAGCAAGTGGTAGAATATCTGATATTCACGGAAGAAGATTAAAATTGTCTTCTTGGAAAGAAAGAGCAGGTTTATTCATATATCTTGCTAATTGTCAGTTTACTGAAGCAGAAATGACTTCAGGTTTTGCTTGGAAGAAAATACAAGAATATCAGCATTATGCTAAACCTGTGGTGCCAAGTAATTTTGTGCCGATTTATAAAAGAAAAAAATTTACAAGTAATGAACTAAAAGATGAATTTAAAAGATAATATCGAAATGCTAAATAATAATGTTAAATACTAATGTCAGAAAAAAGAGATTTCTACGAAATATTAGGTTGCGAGAAAACAGCTTCAGAAGCAGAACTTAAATCAGCATATCGTAAATTAGCAATAAAGTGGCATCCAGATAAAAACCAAGGCGATAAAGCAGCCGAGGAAAAATTTAAAGAAATTAGTGAAGCATATCTAGTCCTAAAAGACCCGGATAAAAGAACTCAATACGACCAATTTGGCCATTCAGCATTTGAAGGTGGTCAAGGTGGTATGAATATGGATATGAATACTTTTGATGACTTATTTTCTAACATATTTGGAGGTGGGGGTGGAAATAAAGGATTTGGATTTGATATTTTTGGAGATAGATTTTCAGATTTAGGAAAAGGTTTCTCGGTTCAAATTCGTGGTGCTGATATAACTTATAGTTATGATTTAACATTAGAAGAGATATTAGGTGGTAAAAAGATAGTAGTAAGAGGTGCGAGTGGAAAAGAATTATCAGTTGATATACCAGCAGGAGTTGAAAATGGAACACAAGTTAGAGTTGCAGGTGAAGGAGAAGAAGGAAGACAAGGTGGAACTAGAGGAGATTTATATATTATAATAAATCAAATAAGACATGAACACTTTATTAGAAAAGTAGATGATTTACACACTAGGATACCAATTACAATGACAATGGCTGCATTAGGTGGACAAATTGAATCACCAACAATTGATGGCACTTTTGTTAAAGTTAAAATACCAGAAGGAACTCAAACGGGAGATGTTTTAAAAATTCCAAATAAAGGAATGACAAGATTAAGAAGGGGAACGAGAGGACATTTATTATTAAATATTTTTGTAGAAACACCTGTTAATTTAACATTAAAACAAAGGAATATATTGAAACAATTAGAAAATGAAAACAAAGAAAATTTTAAAAAATAAACTTAAAAAAAAAGAAGTAGATGATTTTCCTCATCTACCACATGATGGACAAATTGAAGAGATTAAAAAAAATGCCAGAAAAAAATAAAGAGTTATATCAACTTAAAGATTATTTGAATGCTATCAATTCTACGAAAGAAGATTTGTTGAGAAGTGATGACCCAACTTGGATACAAAAATATCCACCCTATATAATTAATCGTTGTCTATCACAACATTATGATTGTATCTTACAAGCGAATGCTATGAACGGTAGGCATTTTCTTCCAAAAGATATGCAATTTTCCTTTTTAATAAATAGTATAAGAATAAAGAAAAGATTTGGTGGGAGATGGATAAACAAAGCCAAATTTAAAAACTTGGAGTATGTTAAGGAGTTTTTCAATTATAGTAATGGAAAAGCAAAAGATGCTTTGAACATACTAACTCAAAAGCAAGTTAAGGATATTATTAAAAAATTAGAAAAGGGTGGAAAAAAATGAGTGAAGAAGATTTAGTTTCTTGGTCGCCGGAAAGTATGTTAGAGATTACTTTAGCGCAGCCAGATGACTTCTTAAAAGTGAGAGAAACATTATCAAGAGTTGGTGTAGCAAGTAGAAAAGATAAAATACTATATCAATCTTGTCATATATTACATAAGCAGGGCAAATATTATATTGTCCATTTCAAAGAACTCTTTGCTTTAGATGGCAAAGACTCAACAATTACACAAAATGATATTGAAAGACGAAATACAATAGCAGGATTGTTGCAAGATTGGAGTTTACTAGCAATAGTAAAAAATGAAGAAGCTGAAAAGAAAGCTCCTCTTTCTCAAATAAAAGTTTTAGCATTTAAAGAAAAGAGTGAGTGGGATTTACAGGCAAAATATAATATTGGTAAAAAAACTGAGGAAGATAATGAATCAGTTAAAAAACCTGAAGAAAATAATGAATCAGAAAGTCAAGAAGTTCCAGAAATTGTAGAAGAGAAACCGGAACAAAAGCCTGAAGAAACCAAAGAAGAATAAGCCTTAAAGGAGTAGTATGAGAGCTCTTAATTTTAGAGAATTTATTTCTGAAGAGAAAGAAAATAAGGACCCTTTTAAGGTTGTTATTATCACAAAAGCGAATCCTACCGTTAGACGAAGAAGGTCAGGAGAAAAATCAAAAAAAGAACTTACCGTATCTTTACTTACAAAAGCATGTGAAAGAAGAAAGATTCCTGTTTTTGTTGTTAATACTAAAACAGCTTTTGTCGCTGATAAAGATATAGATAAAGGTACCGTAACTATTAGTAATTTAGATGCTGATGAACACAAAGAAGAATTTGAAGGCAGAAATACTTGTGTTATATGTCGTGCTGGTGCAATAGATGATTCTGCTGGACTTGCATTGATGGCCGCATTTGAAGTTGCAGGCTCTTTTATGATTAATACTAGAGAAGCTATGTTAACTGCTGACAATAAGTTATCAACTACAATACTTTTTGAACAATTTGGAATACCTCAACCTAAAACTGCTTTTGTTTCAAATGAAAAACAAATAGAAAGTGCTTTTGAAAAGATTGGTGGGAAGTTTCCAGTAGTTATTAAAACACTAACAGGAACTCAAGGAATAGGAATTTCTATTGTTGATAGTCTTGAAAGTTTAATTTCTAATATACAATCATTGTTTAAACATAATGCAGAACTTTTAATTCAAGAATTTTTAGATATAGAATATGATATTAGAACATTTGTTGTAAATGGAAAGATTTTTGCATCCACAAAAAGAGTCCAAGGTAAAGATTTTAGGTCAAATATTCATAGAGGTGCGACATCAGAACCTTATAAATTAAATGATGAAGAAATTAAAGTTATATTAAGAGCTGCTAGAGCATCAAAAGGTTATATGGTGGGAGTTGACCACATTATTCATAAAGGTAAAATTTATGTTCTTGAAGTCAATGGTTCACCAGGCACAGGAGCTCTTTATGCAGGTTATTCTTATAAAAGTTATGATGCTATTCCAACACATAAAGGTAAAATTACAGGAAAAATGTTAGCAAATAATATTATAAGATATATTTCAAATAGAGCTTATTGGGATCCAGAATCAACTAGAGAAGTTGGTTGGTTAGAAACAATGAAATTAAAAAATATTGGAAGAGTTAGAGCAAAATTAGATACAGGTAATGGTTCTTATGCTTGCACCCTTCATGCCGAAAAAATAAAAGTAAATACAAATAAAAAAGAAGTTTATTGGACATATGATAAGAAAAGATATAAGAGTAAATTACAAGATATTAGTAAAGTTTATAGAGCAAATACTGCTGGAGATAATGATGATGTTACAGAAAGACGACCTGTAATACATTTAGATATTATTTTTAATGGTGGAGTTTATCCAGATGTTGAAATTGGATTAGATGCAAGAGTCCGTTCTCATTCTGATTTATTGATTAATAGAAACACAATAAGAAGAATGAATGTGTCGGTAAATCCGTCAAGAACATTTGTTTTAAGTAGAAGAATACGACCTATTGACAAAGGGCCGAATAAGTAATATAATATATAATTATGGCAGATATTAAAATTTTGAGATTAGATATGGGTGCTGATATTATCGCTGAAATATTAAAAAGTGATGATATTGAACCAAAAAAAGAGTATAAAATAAAAAATGCTTTTGTTATAGTTCCTATGCCAGCAACAAAACCTGGTGGACCATTAAGACTATCTCTATCCCCTTACATACCATATTCAGATGATAAAGAATTTATTTTAAGTAAAGATAAAGTTGTAACTGTAGCGAATCCAAAAACGGATATTTTAAATAGTTATAATGCAAATGTTGGCTCAGGAGTTGTTGTGCCGAATAAAAAACTTATTACTGAATAAAAATTATGAATTTTTACACCAATGTTTTATATTATGGTGGGGAAATATTAATTCGTGGCATTAAAGATGGAAAATCTTTTGCTAATAAAGTTAATTATAAACCATCATTTTTTATAAAGTCTAAAAAAGACAACACCACATTTACCACTCTACAAAACGAACCAGTAGAACAAATTCAATTACCATCAATTAATGCTGGTAGAGATTTCTTAAAACAATATAAAAATATATCAAATGTTAAAGTTTATGGTATGGATAGATTTCTTTATCAATTTATATCTGATGAGTATCAAGATGATATTGAATGGAATAAAGATTATATAAAAATTTATACATTAGATATTGAAACAGAATGTGAAAGTGGTTTTCCTGATATTAATAAAGCAGAAGAGAAAATAATTTGTATGACTATCAAAAATCATCAAAATAAAAATATTATAACTTGGGGAGTTGGCGAATATGTTTCTAAAGATTCGAATGTAACTTATATTAAATGTAAAGATGAAGCAGAATTATTAACAAAAATTGTAAAGTTTTGGGCTCAAAATCCAGCTGATGTTGTAACAGGTTGGAATGTTAAATTTTTTGATATACCATATTTTGTTAATAGAATAAGAGTTGTTTTAGATGATAGAGTGTTAAGAAAATTATCTCCGTGGGGAAAAGTTATACGGGATGAAATTATAATTAGAGGTCGTAGTAATTTAGTTTATAATATTTTAGGTATAACTATATTAGATTATTTGGATTTATATAGAAGATTTATTCCTGTAAAAAGAGAGAACTATACTTTAGGTTATATTGGTAAAATTGAAGTAGATGAAAAGAAAACAGAAAATCCATATGAAACTTTTAAAGAGTTTTATCAAAAAGATTATCAAAGATTTGTAGAATATAATATACAAGATGTGAATTTAGTTGATAAGTTAGAGGACAAGTTAGGACTTTTACAATTAACTTTTACTATGGCTTATGATGCTAAAGTAAATTATATAGATGTATATTCACAAGTTAGAATGTGGGATGTTATTATCTACAATTTTTTAAGAAAAGAAAATAAAGTTATTCCACCAAGAGTTGAAGGCAAAAAAAATAAAGAAATTGAAGGTGCATATGTAAAAGAGCCTCATTTAGGAAAACATGATTGGATAGTTTCTTTTGATATTAATTCTTTGTATCCAAATTTGATTATGCAATATAATATTTCACCTGAAACAATTAGAGGTATGCACCGTGAAGGAATAAGTGTAAGAAATTTATTAGATGAAGAAGTTAATACACAATATTATAAAGATAAAAATATTACTATTTGTCCAAATGGAGCAGTTTTTACTAGAGAAAAACAAGGATTTCTTCCAAAACTTATGGATAAAATGTATCAAAGTAGATTGCAATTTAAAAGTGATGAAATAAAAGCAAAAAGAGAATATGATAAAACTAATGATGATTTGTATAGAAAAGAAGCTGCAAGATGTTTTAATATTCAATGGGCAAAGAAAATATCTTTGAATAGTGCTTATGGTGCAATTGGCAATCAATACTTTAGATTTTTTGATACAAGACAAGCAGAAGCTATAACTACAAGTGGGCAATTAACTATAAGATGGATAGAAAAGAAACTTAATATTTTATTGAATAATATTTTAAAAACAGATGATAAAAATTATATTATTGCTTCTGATACGGATTCTGTTTATATAAAGATGAATGATTTAGTTGAAAAAGTGTGTAAAGATAAAAGTAATAATAAAATATTAAATTTTTTAGATAAAGTTGTAGAACAAAAATTACAACCATTTATTAATAAGTGTTTTAAAGAATTAGGAACTTATACAAATGCTTTTCAACAAAAATTAGAAATGAAAAGAGAAATTATTGCAAATAAAGGAATTTGGGTTGCAAAGAAAAGATATATGCTAAATGTTTTAGATGAAGAAGGAATAAGATATAGAAAACCTAAATTAAAAATTATGGGTGTAGAGGCAGTTAAGTCATCAACACCTGAAGTATGTAGGCGAGAAATTAGAAAAGCAATAGATATTATTTTAACAGGAGCACAAGATGATTTGATAAATTTTGTTAGTGATTTTAAAAAGAAATTTTTTAGTTATATGCCAGAAACAATATCATCTCCAAGAAGTTGTAATTTTTTGACAAAATATTCTCATAGTAAAGATATATTTAAAAGTGGAACTCCAATACACACTAAAGGTGCTTTAGTGTATAATAAAAAATTAAAAGATTTAAAATTACAAAATAGATTTCCATTTATACAAAATGGTGATAAAATTAAATATATTTTATTAAAAATTCCAAATCCTATGAAGTGTAATGTTGTTTCTTTTATGACAAAATTACCAAAACAATTTAATTTAAAAGATTATATTGATTATGAAATGCAATTTGAAAAAACATTTACTGACCCATTAAAAATAGTTTTAAAAGTTGTGAATTGGGATTATGAAAAAAAGGCATCTTTAATGAGTTTTATGTAATGATTAAATTTATTTTTATAACAGGCGGTGTTGTTTCTTCATTAGGGAAGGAATCTATAACAGAAGCCTATACTTCACTTTTAAGAGCAAGAGGATTGAAAGTTATAGTAAAAACTTTAGACCCTTATTTTAATCTTAAATCTGAAAGTAAAAACATAAGCACAACATCAGGACAAATTTTTGAAAATGTTATGAAAAAAGAAAGACAAGGAGGTTATTTGGGAGAAACTGTTCAAATAATTCCTCACATAACAAATGAAATTAAAGATTTTATCTTAAAGAATAAAGAAGAGGATGAATGTGATTATATTATATGTGAAATAGGCGGAACGGTTGGAGATATGGAAGGATTTCCTTTTTTAGAAGCAATAAGGCAATTAAGAAATGAATTAGGAAGAAAACAAGTTATGTTTATTCATTTAACTTTTATTCCATTTTTATCAGCTGCAAGTGAATATAAAACAAAACCAACTCAGCATTCTGTTAAAGAATTACTTAAATTAGGAATACAACCAGATGTTTTATTGTGTAGATGTGATAAAAATTTAACTGATGAGCAAAAAAAGAAAATATCATTATTTTGTAATATTTCAGAACTATCAGTTATATCAGTTGTAGATGTAAAAGATATTGATAAAAGAGCTCATTGGGTTGTAAAACTTGATAAAGAAGTTAAGAGTTATTTTGAATGGGTGGATTTTTAATAGTTAATCTTTTTATACTTATTTTAACATTATATTTTGCTTGGGCTTTTGCGAAATCTAATATAAAAATTTGGGTACTTATTGCATTTATATATTTTTGTTGGTCATTATTGAATCTTGAAAGAGTTAAGTGGGCAACATATATAGATAGAGAATTAAAAGTAGAAGTTGTGGATTAAAAAAAAATGTTTGAAAAATATTTAAATGAAAACAAATTGCCTATTATGGATAACCAAACCTTTGATAGGATTACACATGAAATAGGTAGAGATAAATTTAGAACAGAATTAGCAGAATATATTGCAAGAGTTAGACCACCATTTCCTTTAAAAAAGATTACTGAAAAAGATATGATATTATCTTTTCAATCATTAGTAAAACAAGATATTTGGAAATACTTAAATCCAAAAGAACAAGTTACTAAAGAAATTTTTGAGAAGTATAATGATTACAAATATCCTTTTAGTAAATATGGATTAGGACTTATAAATGCACCATCAACATTTAATAGTGTTAGTGATTATTATCATAATCATTTAAGATTAGATTGTTCTAGTTATAGTTTTAAATCTCCAATAGATGTTTGGAATAATGGAACAGCAAAAGAAATATGGAGTTGTTTAGGACCAATTTGGAGAGGAATTAATAATGTTAAATTAAAAAAAGATGTTGATGGAAATGAAAGATATGTGGGCGGAGTTTTAAATGAAAAATCTTATATAAGTGCTTTTAGATTACAAACTTATATAGCAACTCAATTTAAACCTAATGTTGCAAAAGCAGTTTATGAAATTACAAATGCTAAAAAAGTTTTAGATACTAGTTGTGGTTGGGGTGATAGACTTGCAGGATTTTATACTTCAAGTGCTAAAGAATATATTGGCTGCGACCCAAATCCAAATACTTTTGCTCAATATATGAAACAAGTTTATAATTATGAAAGATTATTAGGAAATAGAACTCCAATAATAAAAGAGGAAGAAGATTATTTTACTATTAATGCTTCTAAAAAAGTTACTATTTACAGAAAAGGTGCTGAAGATTTACCTTGGGATGAAATTAAAGATATTGATTGTGCTTTTACAAGTCCGCCTTATTTTGCTACTGAAAAATATAATGAAGGTGGAGAGAGTGTGGAAGACCAATCTTGGCATAAATTTAGTGAATATGAATCTTGGAGAGATGACTTCTTTTTGCCTGTTTCAATAAATAGCTTTAAGAGTTTATCTGAAACAGGACATATGTTTATTAATATTATGGATCCTACCGTAAAAGGTAAACGATATAGAAGTTGTGATGAACTAGTGGATAAGTTGGAAGACAATTTTGTTGGTCAAATAGGTATGAGAATTATGCAAAGACCACAAGGCCGTGTTAAATTTAAAACAAAAGAAGAATTAAATGAATTTATGAATAAATTATATATTGAGAATATATGGTGTTTCAGTAAGACTAGTGAAGATTATTTTAAATATTCAAGGATAGAAACTTTAGAAAAATGGTTGGTTTAAATGTTTGATGAATTTTTTAAAAAAAAGAAAGAAAATAAAAAAATAGAAAAATTAATGATTTCTGATGAGGATTATCTAGAACTTAAAGAGATGTATGATTGGGAAAGAAAAGTTGAATTTAATAAAGAATTATTAAGACAAAATATAGAATTATTTTTTAAGTATCAGGGAGATAATAATTTTTTTATGACTGATAGTGGTCCACAAAAAATTGATAAAGAAATAATGTTTGAGGATATGTGGAATATGATGAATGAAAATCACTATGATATTCCTCCAAGAGAGTGGGTTCCTTTGGATCCAAGATTAAGAATATCAAGTGATGTGGGTAAATCTCCGTTTGATTTTCATCTTTATATTAGAAAAAAGAAGGCTGAACAAAATGTCAAACATTTTGATATGGATTTATTTGACAAAGTAAGAAAAAAATAGTATAATATATAAAAAAATGAGCGATTTTTTAAAAGACATTATTAAAGATACTGGAAATGAATTTGCGAGTTTAGTTAGCGAAGGTATTACCGTTGGTGATGTAGAATCTTACATTGATACAGGAAGTTACACTTTAAATGCTTTACTATCAGGTAGATTTGATGGAGGTCTTCCATCAAATAAAATAACAGCAATTGCAGGAGAAACAGCAACAGGCAAGACCTATTTTGCATTGGGTATTTGTAAGAACTTTTTAGATACTCATAAAGATGGTGGTGTAATATATTTTGAAAGTGAAAGTGCTTTAACAAAAGATATGATTACAGGTAGAGGCATTGATGATAAAAGAATAGTAATTATGCCTGTAACAACCGTTCAAGAATTTAGACATCAAGTAATAAAAGTATTAGACAAATATTTGGAACAAGATGAAGATAAAAGACAACCTTTATTTCTTGTTTTAGATAGTTTAGGTATGTTATCTACCACAAAAGAGATGGCAGATACTGCTGAAGGCAAAGAAACAAGAGATATGACTAGAGCACAAGTTGTTAAGGCTGCATTTAGAGTTTTAACATTGAAACTTGCAAAGGCAAAAGTGCCTATGATTATGACAAATCACACATATGCAGTTATTGGTTCTATGTTCCCTACACAAGAAATGGGTGGAGGTTCTGGATTAAAATATGCGGCTGATTCTATAATTTATTTAAGTAAAAGAAAAGAAAAAGAAGGAAAAGATGTTGTTGGAAATATTATTCATTGTAAGAACTATAAATCAAGATTGACTAAAGAAAATGCAATAGTAGATGTCAAATTAACCTATGATAAAGGTTTAGATAGATACTATGGTCTTTTAGATTTAGCAATCAAGTATGGAATATTTAAACACACATCTACAAGAGTTGAATTACCTGATGGAACAAAACAATATGGTAAAACAATTAATAATGACCCTGAAAAGTATTTTACTAAAAAAGTTATGGATGAATTAAATGAAAAAGTCAAAAAAGAATTCCTCTACGGGTTCTAAAAAGTATGTTTTTGTTGAAGCTCCCAGCAAAGATTTCACAGCAATAAAACTAACAAAAGGTAAATGGAAAGATGTCATATTAAAATATGGCAAAGTTGCTTTTGCAAAAGATGAAAATAAAGATGGCACTTTACCTATGAAATTTGATTATGATATACTTCAAGTTCCTAAAGGGTTAAAAGATGTGAAAATAGATAAAAATTTTACTAATTATATTGGTGATATATTAGTTGAAATATTAGAAAAACAAATAAAAAGTGGTAAAATAAGTGATAGCCTCAAATGAAAAATTAGAACTGACTATTCTTTGTAATTTAATTTACAATGAAGATTATGTAAGAAAAGTTTTACCTTTTTTGAAAGAGGATTACTTTGCTGATTTTAATGAAAGAACTATTTTTCTTGCAATAAAGTATTTTGTTGAAAAATATAATAAACCACCTACAAAAGAAAGTGTTTTAATTGATTTAGAAAAAGAAAGAAATATTAATGAAGAGCAATATGGAACTATAAAAGAAATAATAAATGGTTTTAAAAAGTCAGAAGTTGATTTAGATTGGTTAAAAGATACAACAGAAAAGTTTTGTAAAGATAAAGCAGTCCACAATGCCATTTTATCAGGCATTCATATATTAGATAGTAAAGATAAAAAAAGAACACCAGATTCTATTCCAGAACTTTTAAGAGAAGCCCTTGCAGTTTCTTTTGATACAACAATTGGACATGATTATATTGCAGATTCAGAAAAGAGATTTGATTATTATCACAAAAAGGAAGATAAGATACAATTTGATTTAGATTATTTTAACAGAATTACAAAAGGTGGTGTGCCAAAGAAAACTTTGAATATTTGTCTTGCAGGAGTTGGTGTTGGTAAATCTTTAGTTATGTGTCATTTTGCATCCTCTTTTATTTCACAAGGCAAAAGTGTTTTATATGTAACATTAGAAATGGCAGAAGAGAGAATTGCTGAAAGAATTGATGCTAACTTATTAAATATGTCAATGGATGATATACATGATTTACCTAAAAAAATGTATGAAAATAAAATTAATGAAATGATGAAAAAAGTTAGTGGACAATTAATTATAAAAGAATATCCAACTGCTTCTGCTCATACAGGACATTTCAGAGCATTAATTAATGAACTTGCATTAAAGAAGTCTTTTAAACCAGATGTTTTATTTGTTGATTATTTGAATATTTGTGCTTCATCAAGATTTAGTGGTGGTAATATTTCATCTTATTTTTATATTAAGGCAATTGCGGAAGAACTTCGTGGTCTTGCAGTTGAATTTAATATGCCAATTTTTAGTGCTACTCAAACTACAAGAACAGGATTTGTTTCAACAGATATAGGATTAGAAGATACATCAGAAAGTTTTGGATTACCAGCAACAGCAGATTTTATGTTCGCAATCATATCATCAGAACAATTAGAAGCTTTAAATCAGATACGAGTAAAACAATTAAAAAACAGATATAACGACCCTACAATGAATCGTTCTTTTATCTTGGGTGTTGATAGGGGAAAAATGAAGTTATATGATGTAGAGCAGAAAGCACAATTAATCAATACAACAGAAAAAGATGAAGTTGATGAAAATGAAGTATATAATAAATTTACGGATTTTAAAATATGAGAGTAGATGTAAATAATGTAGAGCCTAAACATTACGATAGAGGTGATGTTAGAGTGATAAAAAATTTCTTGCCTAGAACTTTTTTTCTCCATTTACGAGATTTGGTTATGGGAGGAGATTTTCCTTGGTATTATAATAAGTCAACTTTAACAAATATGGATGATGGATATTTTATGTTTGTCCATGCTCTTATGTGGAATAGTGAAGTAGTTAGTCCTCTATATAACGAATTTCAACAAATGCTTCCTTATGTAAAAGAAGCACTTGATTATAAAAAATTAACAAGATTAAAATTAAATTGTTACCCAAATCAAAATAAAAAGATTTTACATCCTTTACATATAGATGCTTATGAACATAATACTAAAGATTATGTTATTGGGGTTTTACATTTTAATACTTGTAATGGTGAAACAATTGTAAATGATGAAAAGATAAAATCTGAAGAAAATCAAATGTTGTTATTTGATAATATTCCACATCAATCAGCTGTCCAAACAGATACAAGAACAAGAGTAATATTAAATTTTAATTTTAAAATATGATAAAAAGAATATATCTATTTTTTTGTAAACAAATTAAACGATTGTTTAGAGAAGATTTGCAATTGCATTTTTTCTGGTCTTATTTTTTAACTATGCTTGCAGTATTTTGGCCTATTATGATAGTGTCAGGAGTAGTTGCAACTATTTTTAAAGAACTATCAGATATGTGGACAAAGGGCCATTGGAATTGGGATGATGTTATTTTTGGAATTGCAGGAGCATTTGCTGCTGTATATACCATTTACGGTGGAGTTTTTATATGAGAAGAGAAAAAAAACCAGCGAAGTTTTCAACACAAGAGTTGAAATATAAGAAAAAACTTGTTAAAGAAGGTAAAGAAGTATATTGGAGGGTAATAGAATACCCTAAAAATATAGTTGTTGCTGAATACTTTTTTGAGGAAGATGCTTCACGAATGGTGAAGTTTCAAAACGAAAATCAAGTTTTTAAAGGCGATGGAGGCATACCAGAGATGCTTCATGTCAAATTAGGTCATAATCCTGACCATTCACTAGAATAATATTTTACTTGACATATAGCTATGTTTAGTTACAATAAATATAGGTATGTCATATAACAATTATATTGTAAGAATTTTAAAGAAATCTGCTAAACAGGCAGGTGCTGATTTTGTAGAACAACCTAAAAAATCTTCTATAAAAATTAAAGTTATCTATCTTCAAGCTTCTAATAGAGCAGGCACAAGAATAAAGGTTCAAAGGGATTTAACTAAAGAAAAAGTTAAATTTGAACAAAAGAAAACTAGTTTATCAAGTGAGGATATTACTGAAATAATTACAAAAGAAAATCTTATAATTAGAATTGCTTATAAACCTAAATCTGGAGGTATGACTGAAACTACTTTAAATTC
>MDTC01164516.1_pt1 | contig 14505 bp, 13 predicted proteins | sample 811181 | NCBI WGS metagenome assembly MDTC01 (sample SAMN05326644, study PRJNA326480) | marine metagenome | isolation source: seawater | place: Pacific Ocean: North | collected 2011 | reverse complement strand
TTCATACCAGTGCGCCAACCGTTCTGGCTCACGTTCTACTAATCCGGCTTTCATGGAAAAACCGGTTTGAGGCAGATTTAACGTGTCCTTATAATTCATGGCCGACAAAGGCGGGGACGCTAGCAATGGGGCGGAGCTGTGTCAATTGAGCCGGTCAGCACACAACCAGCCAGGCTCCCTGCAGGACGATATTCACGTAGACGGCAGCCAGAAGATCGTCAACGGTGACGCCCCAGCCGCCGGAAAGATTTTGTGACTGGCGAATGGGAGCCGGTTTCCAGATGTCGAACAGGCGGAAAAGGACGAAGCCGGCGGCGACCCAGCACCACGCGGCAGGTTGATGGATAACGTCCGCGACGACCGGAAAGTTGCCTCCGTTAAAATGAAGAGTGCCCAGTAACCCAATGAAGCAGGCCGGGACAGCAATGATTTCATCAAGGACAATTTCCCCCGGGTCCGCTTGATTGAGGAGTTCCTCAGCCCGGCCGCATATCCAGATGGCAACACCGGCAGCCACAAAGGTACCACTGATAAAAATCCAGAAATTGCCGGACAACAACAGTAACGCCGTCCAGCACAGTCCACCAAGGGATCCCCATGTGCCCGGTGCCTTGGGTAACAGACCAAGTCCCCCGCCACGGGCAAGCCAGAGGATGGCCTTGTTTTCCAAAGGATCGAGAGCTTCCTCAGTGCCTTCCACAAGAATATCCTGCCAGTGTCGCCGGTACATCCAGATTCGCCAAATCACGGCGGCCAACACGATGAAACATACCAGCGTGAATTCCGGAATGCCCATTGGAAATCACATGTCCTTCAAATAGAGATCGCGGTTGCGCCAAAGATAGTGGATACCGGAAATACCCGTGAGCAGCACGGCGCCCCAGGTAACAAACAGGGTAAACCATATTGACCACGGCGCTCCGGCAATTTGCGGGGTGAATACTTTGGGTCCCCAGTCACCCCAGTGATGATAACTGACACAGACAAGCACGGAAATGACAGAAACCACCTGCAGGTTGGTCTTTCGCTTGCCAATGGACTCGGCAGGCAGCACGACGTTCTTGCTAACAGCCAACAAGCGCAAGCCGGTGATGGCCAGTTCACGGGCAACAATGATAATGACCATCCAGGCGGGCATCAAAAGATCCTGTCCGGGTACCTCCAGCCAACGGGGCACATGCGGGATATCCGGCATGCCCATAATAAAGGGATGGGCCTTGGCACTCATGCCGACGAGCACGATGAACCCGGCGCAGACCATGATCTTGTCGGCCAAGGGATCCATCAGGACCCCAAAATCGGTCTTAAGGTTGCGACGCCTCGCTATTTCGCCATCAGCAATATCGGAGAGTCCGCCAATGAGAAAGAGAAGGCAGGCGATGGTGGTGGCCCACTGCCATTCAACTAGGAGCACAATGACAAACGCCCCCGTGATGAAAAATCGGGAGGTGGTGATCTTGTTGGGGAGATTCATGGCGCTCCCAAAAGACGCATGCTACGGACCGGGTGTCAGGTGGTCGTAGTCGGCGGCGGCGGGCAGGTCATCAATAAGACCGGTGCCCAACTGCGTGGTGGTGGCGGTAGCTGAGGCAGGCCGATTCTGCCATGCCTGCACACCAAAGTAAGTGCCGGCGACCAGTCCGAGAAAAATGAACACGGGCAGAGCCACTTTCCAGTTCACACGGGATAACCAGAGCATCAGTATGTTCACCGCGCTTCGGTTCGGTTTCAGTTCGTCTTTGACCTCCTTGGATTTCTCCGCAACACCCAGCTCGATATCAAGCGCCTTGGTTAACTCATCCCCCGGTAACTTTAACAACTGCGCATAGGAGCGCACGAAACCACGCACGTAGACCGGGGCTGCAAAGGAGCCCCAACTGCCGCTTTCCAGGGCTTCAACCTGGTCGGTTTTCAGGTTGGTCTGCTCAACCACGTCCTTGACAGATAACCCCAACGTTTCACGCGCACTTTTCAGTTGTTCGGCTACACTCGCCACACAGTCAGCCTACGACGAGGAGTGTAGTGCATAAATGAAAAGTTATCCCAAACTTTATGTGAAAAGTGGCCTATATTTGCTCTGGCTTAAAGTAAGTGCGAATGGTTAAGTCCGCCTTTCGCAGCCGCAAAAATGGGATGGGCAAAATGAAGCTAACCTGCCTGGGAACAGGCGATGGACACCCCAGCGGGGAACGTTTCCACTCGGCGTTTCTTTATGAGTTTGACGGTGCTATGGTGCTCTTGGACTGCGGCGAGCCAGTGACCAAAAGCTTGATGCAAGCCGGCATATCACCCGATGCCATCGACCGCGTGTTCCTCTCACATCTACATAGCGACCATCTGGGAGGATTTTTCTTGCTAATCCAGTCCTTCTGGCTGCGCCAACGAAAGAAACCGTTGACGGTCCACCTGCCAGAGGAAGGACTGGAACCGGTACAACAGTTACTTAGGGCGGCGTACCTGTTCAACGAATTGATGCCATTTGACTTGAAGTTTGAAACGTGGCGCGGCGGCACGGCGGTGGAGTTCAACGGCCTCACCACCACTCCTGTCAACACGACTCACCTTGAAGGGTTGCGCGAACACTTCCAGCCAAAGCATCCCGATCAGGCATTTGAGGCGTTTAGTTTCACGATGGAAACTGAAGGCACGCGAGTTGGGCACAGCGCAGACATCGGCCACTTGAACGATCTGGACCCACTGTTAGCCCAACCGCTCGATTTACTTCTATGCGAATTAGCGCACGTGGAACCGGCGGATTTGTTCGAGCACCTTGCCGGACGACCCATCGGCCAAGTGGTGTTCACTCATGTATCGCAAAGACACTGGCACGACGAGCCATCGTTCCGCCAGTTGGCAACCGAAAAGCTGGGGGAGCTTCCGCATATCTTCGCGACAGACGGAGAGGAAATTTCCCTCTAGTTGGTCTTGGTCGCCTGCATTACCAGCAGGTCCTTCTTGTGGCGTTCATTATCGGCGCGAATACGCCCGGACATGCTGCGACCCAGCGCCATGAGAAACGGCGTGGCGACTTCCGGCATTTTCTGTGTGAGCGCCTCAAACGTGGACTCGGTGATCTTCAACAACACGCTGTCCTCGTTAGCAATAACATCCGCCGACCGCAGCCCATCATCAAATAATGAAATGTCGCCAAAAAACTCGCCCGGCTTGAGCGTGGTAATTACCGTTTCTTTCTGTCCGATCATCTGCCGCACACGCAATGAACCGGTCAGCACCAGGTACATCGCGTCGCCAGGGTCGCCCTCGGCAACCACCGCATCAAACTTCTCCACCTTGGCCACCTCCATGAACTGCGCAAACCGACCCAGTTGCTGATCATCCATGGTCTTGAGCAATTCAACACTGCGCAGTGAACCCAAGGGGACATCGGCGATAAGCGGCGAGTGCTCCGGGGGTTCAGGCTCCTGGGCAGCTGGCACTGCGCCGGCGAAATGCTCCGTTAGCTCCGGTATTTCCTTGGCTTTCGCCCATTGGCAGGTGTCCATGGGGTAGAGCCACATGCTGGGCAGAATGCGCAGTTCATCGACCCATTCAAGCACCGTGGCATGCGACACCGGGCCGTAGACCACATCATCCGCAGCCCAGACCTTGTATTCGCGATTGCCACTCATCACAGGGAAACCTACTTCAAGCAGCGGGGGGTCGCTAGGAAAAAGCTAGTCGGCATATTCGGCCTCAGCGGCAACATCCAGGTCGATCAGGATGTCACGCGGTTCGGCACCCTTGCTGGGGCCAACAATACCGCGATTCTCAAGCTCATCCATTATGCGCGCCGCACGGGTGTACCCGAGCCGAAGCCGACGCTGCAGCAAGCTAACGCTGGCTTTTTGTTCGGAGCGGATGACCTCAATGCTGGCCTGAATCACTTCCTCGTCCTCGCCACTCGCGCCCGTCTCATAAGTGGAAACGGGCTTATTAAGTTGGTTGTGGATCTCCAACTCGTATGCAGGTGATCCTTGCTTGGCAATGAAATCTACGATGGACTTTATTTCCTGGTCTGTCACCAGCGCCCCTTGCGCGCGAACCGGACGTGCCGCCGTTGGGGTCAAGTACAGCATATCGCCCTTGCCAAGCAGCTTCTCTGCCCCCATCTCATCGAGGATCGTGCGGCTATCAATCTTCGAGGCTGTCTGAAAAGCAATGCGCGCAGGAATGTTTGCCTTAATGACCCCGGTGATGACGTCTACACTCGGTCGTTGCGTGGCCACGATGCAGTGAATTCCCGCTGCGCGCGCCATTTGCGTAATGCGCGCAATGGCGCTCTCTACATCAGCCGGAGCCGAAAGCATTAGATCAGCCAGCTCATCAATGATCACCACGATGTAGCTAAGCTTCTCCGGCACCTCCACATCATCCTCACGCGGCACAGCAATCTCCTCATCCACCTCCACCGCAAAGCCTTCTGAATTCGCCTCCACCTTACCGCTCTCGTTAAAAAGCGGCAGTTCCGGATCCTGCTCTGGCGCCAACTTATCCATAGGCCGACCATTAAAGCCTTGGATATTTTTTACTCCTACCTTCGCAAAAATTTTATAGCGGTTCTCCATTTCCTGAACCACCCATCGAAGCGCGAGAATGACCTTTTTTGGGTCGGTCACCACCGGAACCACTAGATGCGGCAACGCGTTGTACATCTGCAGTTCAACCACCTTCGGATCAATCATCACGAATCGCAATTGATCCGGCGAGAAACGATACAGCAATGAGGCAATGATGCTGTTCACGCACACGCTTTTACCCGCACCTGTTGCACCGGCCACCAGCAGGTGCGGCATCTCAGCCAGGTCGGCAATGATCGGCTTGCCATATACATCCTTGCCCAGCGCAACCGGCACGCGTGCCTTGGTTTTGCGCCATTGATCGCTCTCCATCAAATCACGCAATGTAACCAGGCTCTTGTGACGATTTGGCACCTCAACCCCCACTGAGCTCTTGCCCGGAACTGGCGCAAGAATGTTGATGCGTTCAGCGCGCAGCGCAGCGGTAATGTTGTTCGATAGATTCGCGATCTTCTCCAGCTTCACGCCCGGCGCCGGATGCAATTCGTAGCGGGTGATCGTCGGGCCCTTGGTGATGTCACCCAGCGATACCTCAATGCCGAACTGTGCCAGCGTCTGCTGCATTATTTTGGCATTCGCAATCAGCTCCTCCTTTGTCTCTGAAGGTTCCTTGCTTGGCTCAGGCACCTGCAAAAATACGTTTGGTGGCAATTTGTAATCGCCAATAATTGGCGTCCGAGCAACGGCCGTCGGCTTCGGTTTTTTGGGCTGTGGCTTACGTGGCTTGGTTACCTTGGCCATGGCAGTGGCGGCCGGTTCCTGTTCGCCGAGGATTTCCTCCTTTGTTGCTCGGCTCTTCTTTTTCGATTCCTCCGGTGTTTCCTGCTCCTCCTGTTCCTTTCCCATCGGTTCGTCAGGTTCAATCCAGCGCGTCTCATCGAGCGCCTCACCAAAGTTCGATGTCACCGTGTAAATCTCCACGCGTTGCCCCACTCCATCCAACTCAAACTCACCCAACAACTCGATATTGATCTCCGGATGGCTCGACACGTCCTGCTGAATTTTCTCCGACACCGCAATGCCGCCCACCGGTGCGTAGGGCTCAATGCGCGAGGCAATGTTCACCCCGTCCCCGTACACATCGCTGCCGTCCTGCACGATGTCTCCCTGATGCAGGCCAATGCGCAGGTCCAGGTGCGGCTCGGCACGTGTGGCCTCCTGTATGGCGATGGCGCAGGTCACCGCACTCAGCGAACTGGGAAAACACAGCAGCAAACCGTCACCCATCTCCTTGACCCATTCACCGTCGTGCTGTTTCACGATCGGCTTTAGCATCTTGCGCTGCTGCTTGATAAGCTTCATCGCCGCCTTCTCGTCACGACCAGATAATCGTGTATAGCCCGCGATATCGGTGAACATGATGGCCGCAAGCTTGCGTGCCGGTTCCGACGCGGACTCAGCATCCTGTGCCGGGCCCGTGGCCTTCGACTCACTCAAGTCGCGTATCTTGGGTTCTGGAACCGGCTGAAGATCTGCACCCAGGCTCGGTTTTTCCGATTCCTGAGCTACACCCGCCTGTTCCACCTGACGCCGTAAATCGCGATATTGCTGTTCCAGTTCCTTGGCGCGCTCGGACAGCTCCTGCTCTTCATCATCAATGCCCGAGGCGGCGGTACGCTTGCGCTCCCTGCTTTCGCGCATTTTTTCCCGCACCCACTCGGTCAGCTGAAAATTCGTCAGATACAGGAAACTAATGCAATACATCGCCAACAGAATAATTGTAGCCCCCACGGTACCCACATAACCAAAGACATACTTGTCCAGCAATGCACCCACAAAACCACCTGGATCGGTTGCCCCCAGTCGCGTGGCCAATTCGCTGAACTGGCCGCTGTACAGGCTGAAGACCGCCGCGCAACTCAGCATCAACACCAACGCCCACGGCCAGCGCCGCATCAGCGGCTGAAGTTTCTGAAACAATAAAGCCAGCGAGAACAACAGCAATAGTGGCGGCAACACGTACGCCGCCGCTCCCAACGCCAGGAAACACCCTTGAGCCACCCACGCGCCAGCACCACCGATCAGATTGTGGCGTGGGCTATTGACCTCGGTGCCGTTAAACGCCAGGTCACCCTTGTGAAAAGAAAACAGGGCAAGCAACAAAAGCATCGCCAGGCAAAATAGCCCGATACCGATGATTTCGTTGGTGCCTCCCTTGGGGGATTCTGCAGTCGCCTCCTTGCGCGCCATGCGTCCTGCGATCAGACCAGAAAAACAGCCATTTTACAAACTCAAACTGATGCGGAAATCGTCAAAAAACTGAGTCCCACGGCCCAGCATGCCAAGATATCCCATCGCGCGTAGGTCTGCACCTTAAGGGTTCCATAATTGTAGGGCCGATCATTTTTTGCTAGTTTCCGGACCCGTGTCCAAGTCGTTGTCCAACATTCCCAATCCGTGGAAAATTTTCCGCGAAGATTTGGCGAAAGTGATGGAAAAGGAATCGCGCGTGGTGCTGCCCAAGTGGTGGATGCGTGTGGCGCGGTTCATTCTGCTAGCCTACCGAAAGTTTGATGAGGAACGCTGCTTCATGCGGGCGGCAGCACTGTCATTTAACTCGCTGCTGGCGATGATCCCTGTGCTCGCGCTGGCCACGGTGCTCACGACGTGGATTGTGAAGGATAAGGAATCACAGTCGGTACAGAAATTTGTGAGCCAAATCATCGTCAGCGTGTTACCCGCCGAACATGAAGATCCGTTGGCCAACGCCAAGATTGAAAGTATCCGCGATGACCTCAAAAACAACATCACGGGGTTCAGCAACAATCTTGCAGGGCAAGTCAAGTTCAACAAGACAGGCGTATTGAGCGCTCTGGTGTTTGTGTATCTCGGGCTGCTGGTGGTAATGCAGTTGGAGGATACTTTCAACGACTTGTGGAGTGTACGGCGGTCGCGCGCATGGTATTCGCAGTTGCTGAAATTTTCACCGGGGCTGGTGCTGGGGCCGGGCTGCATCATCCTGGCATTTGCATTGACCAAAGGAGTATACCTCGCGGGTATCAGCGAGCATCTGCAGGAAATGGGCTGGGCGGTGAATACACTGGTGCCGCTGCTCTTTGCCATTGCGGGACTCACGGTCCTGTACAAGCTCATTCCGAACACACACGTGCCATGGAGCGCGGCAGCCTGGGGCGGACTGATGGCGGGCATTCTATGGCAACTCAACCACGCGGCCAGCGCCCTGTATGTTTCGCATGTGGTGGTGGAGGAGGGCTGGTACGAAAAGATTTACGGCGGCAGCATGAGCCTGTTGCCCGTCTTCATGCTGGCGGTGTATTTTACGTGGCTCATCCTGTTGTACGGCGCGCTGGTGGCTGCGCGCGCTCAATACCATTCCACGCCGCTCAGGGAGACGATCGAGGACAAGGACGCCGAGCCTGAGAAGCCCAAGGACGAAAAATAAACAGCGCCAAAGTAGTCGCTAAGGGCTTGGCAGCATCGCCCCCATCTCCTAACGTAATTCTGTCATGGCCAACATGCTGCGCTACCTCGCCCTGCTCAACGCCGGCGTCTGGCTGGGCGCGTCGGGGTTCATGATCATCGTGGCCTACACCATCTTTACCACGCCGGAAATGGACGCTGCCTTGCAGTCCGGGCCCGAGAAGGGGTTGGCCGGAAATATTTTCTTCCACCGCTTTTACCTGATGCAGTACGCCTGTGCCGGCGTGGCCTCGCTGCTGCTCTTCCTGGAGTGGAAGGTCGGTAAATTCGATTTCCCCAAGTGGCGTTTCGGCCTGCTTATACTCATCTCCGGATTAGTCCTCGCCGGCGGGCTCTGGCTCAACCCAAAGCTCGATATACTGTTCAAGCAAAAGTATCCTGAATACTTTTATGCTGAGGCCATGAAAGACTCCAATGAAGCCGGTCGATTGAAGGATGAGGCCAAACGCGCCAAGATGGAGCATGACAAATGGCACCGCATTTCTGAAGGCGGTTATGGGGGAGCGATGCTTCTGCTTCTCTTCTATTTCGCCGCCAACTGCCGACAGCCCCCCAAGGGCCGAAGCACCCGTAAGCCAAGGCAAAAAGTGGAATTCAGGTTGTTGCCTTTTCGATGAACGGCAAAGGAACCTGCGGCGCGTCGTTCCACAGGCCATCGAGGTCATACTGAGAACGCTGGTCACGGTGCATCACGTGGACAACCACGTCATAATAGTCAACCACCACCCATTTGTTTTCCCGCCCGCCCTCCGGGGTGCGCGCAGAAATGCTGTGTAACTCCTTAATCCGACGTGTGATTTCATTCCAGATGGCACGCACGTGTGGTTCGTTGTTGCCGGTGGCGAGGACGAAATAATCGGTGATGCTCGATACGCCACGCACATCAAGCACACAGATGTTTTCTGCCTTATGCAGATCAGCCAATTCGGCACACAAGGTCGCCAAGTCACGGGTATCAGGTTTGGTCGGCATATAATTTTAAATTGCGGATTGCCTCGGCGACGGTCGGCGGCACCAGATGTTCAAAGGGTTGACCTTCTCGCGCACGGGCACGGATGTCCGAGGCGGACACGTCCACTGGCACACCGCGCAGCCATCGGCCACGAAATGGTGCGGGAAAATCAGCCCTCACCCCACCCGGGCGCGGCGCGGCGGCAAAGGCAGCCAGGCTGGCCAGTTCGTCGGCCTCACGCCACTGCGGCAACAGCGGCACATGATCAGCACCGATGAGACAGGTCAGTTCCGCATCAGGATGACGTACCGCATAATCGCGCACGGTCTCGATGGTGTAGGATATGCCGCCGCGCTGCAACTCCCGTTCATCCACCTTGCAATTTTCACGCCCGGCAAAAGCCAACCGCAGTAACTTCACTCGCGCTCCACCACCAACAGGCTTGTCATCCGGCTTGAAAGGCGATTGCGCGGCGGGAATCAGGTAAAGCACATCCAGAGCAAGTTCGGCCAGCGCAGCATCCGCCAGCATCACGTGCCCGTTGTGTGCCGGATCGAAGGAGCCGCCAAAAAGTCCAATACGCGTTTGCACCCTCATCATGCCTTGGCGGAAGCTGACTGCTGATCCAGCGCATTTTCCTCCAGCACACCCTTGGCCTTGGGAAAAAGCCTCACCGCCTCAATGATCATCCAGATTTCCAGCACCATGGTGGCGAGACCGATACCACCAAGGAGATAATCTGGCTTGTCACCCACCAGCCAGCCGGGCGACTTGAAGAGCTGATGAACCATCGCCCACATCGGCATGATGAGCATAAACACCATCGGGATGACCAGAAACCAGATCGCCCGGCCTCGACGCCAGAGATAAAAGGTGATGACTAGGAATGAGAGGCCGGCGAGCAATTGATTCGTCGCACCAAAGAGCGGCCAAAGGGTGAGCCCACCCTTGCCGGCATTGGCTAGGCTCCATTCCGCTCCTCCCTGAGGGATAGCAGCCATGCCCGCAGCTACGATGACCGCAAAAATTGTGGCTCCGTGTTTATTCTGTAAAAGAGCAAAGGGGGCAGCCGGTGCAGGGCCTTCACGCTCCACCTTGCCGCCCAGCGTGGCTCCAAGTTCCTGAATAACGTAGCGCTGCAGACGACAGGCAGTGTCCAGCGTGGTGCCGGCAAAGGAGGCAACCAGCACACCCATCAGTGCAACGGCTACGGCGGCGGGAAAACCGAGCGATTTCAGGAAGTTCGCGGAGCCATCCACGAAGGCCCCGACCTTGGCGGGAAGTCCTTTTGCCGATCCCCATGATTCATATCTCGAATTCCAAGCTGTTGTCCCCGCAACCAAGGCCTTAGGCTTCTCCCCTGAAAAATCAAAAAACAATTCCTGCGCCGCAAAATGACCGGCGTTTTCACTGGTTATTTTAACCGGAGGTTTTCCTTTGTCCACGGGATCACTCACGACAAACCCATCGTTGACGACTCCAACAATCCTCTGACCCTGACCCAGCAATGTCACCGTAGCTGTCTGTTGTTTCTTGTCATTTTCTGAAAATATCAACCCCGCGCCCAATCCCAAACCAGCGCCACAAGCAATGATCACCAACGTGGCAAGAAAGCCCTCGGTGAGCATGCTGCCGTAGCCAACAAATCGGGCGTCCGGTTCCTGCTTAAGTTGTTTGCTGCTAGTGCCGCTGGAGACAAGGCAGTGGAAGCCGCTACACGCGCCGCAGGCAATGGTGATGAACAGAAACGGGAAAATCATCGGTGCTCCGGCCGGATGCATCTGGAACGAGGGTGCCACAAACTCAAGCTCTTGCGTGGTGCCGCCCGGGAGTGTGTAGTTCATGAACGCGGCGGCAAAGAGACCGAGCACGATTAAGGCTAGGGCGGAGATGAGCTGGAGGGAGTTGATGTAGTCGCGCGGTTGGAGGAGCGTCCACACGGGCAACACGGAGGCGACATAGGAATAGCCAAGCAGGACGACGACCCAAGTCCAGATGGGCCAGGCAGCAAGGGATTTATTGAACGCCCCGAGTGCGCCAGCATTTCCATAAATGACAGCAAGGTACATGACTGCCAGCGCGATAAGCGAGGGGAGCAGCAGGCCAACGCCTTTGCGGTGCAGCAGCACGCCGATGGCGATGGCGATGGGAATCTGCACGACACACGGGAAAATGGCGGCGGGGTAAAGCTTGAATACGGCGGCAATAACGAGGCCGAATATGGCGAGTACAACGGTGAGCGCCATGAAAAGAGTGAACAGGAACAGTAGTCGAACGCGCTTGTTCAGAACGCGCCCGGCGATGTCGCCAACGGTTTGACCGTTGTTGCGCAGACTGACAACCAGCGCGCCGAAGTCGTGCACCGCCCCGATGAAGATGGAACCCAACACCACCCAAAGGAGCGCAGGCACCCATCCCCACATAATGGCGATGGCTGGGCCGACGATGGGGCCGGTGCCGGCGATGGAGGTAAAATGATGCCCAAAGACCACGGATTTGCTGGTAGGCACGTAGTCGACACCATCCTTGAGGCGTTCGCTGGGGCAGATGGCATCGGCGGAAAGGCGGAAGATTTTGCGGCCCAGCCAGCGGCCGTAGGTGTGGTAGGCGACAATGAACCCGATTCCGGATAGCAGAGCGATGAGCAGCGTTTGCATGCCTTTGCGGGCGCGGCAACCCGGTGGCGCCGGCGCGAAGTAATTTACAAGAGGCGGATTGGGTTGTCCACAACCGTCCACGGCTTGTTGCTTAATAAAAAAAACCGTTGTGAATTGCTGACAATGATGTTAGCAAGTTCACTTTGCCAATAATCGGCACCGTGCTAGAACCAAGGTGCTGTCTGCAGGCGTTGGTTTTGTTTGATTTCAAACAGAAACCATGCGGCTACGGGCGGCCGATTGAAGGAACAGTCATGTCGCAACATCGCAGCCTAAAATCCGGAAGCGCCCTCGGCGGGAAGCGCAATGTGCTTCGCCGTTATGAGCGGGTGGCCCTGCTGAAAAAGCGTGGTGAGTGGAAGGAAGGCGACCGCGTCACGGGTCTTCGCAAGACCAAGGACGAGGAGTAACGGCATAAGATGTGACGGCGGGGCTTTTGCCCAGAGGTGACTGTTTCCGGTTGGTGAACGGGCCGGTTTTTCATGTCCACCATTCGCCTGCAAAAATATCTGTCCGAGGCTGGAGTCGCCTCGCGAAGAGCAGGCGAGGCGCTAATCCGCGCCGGCAAGGTGGAGGTTAACGGTCAGGTCGTTCGGACGCTGGGCACGAAAGTTTCTCCAGCTACCGACGAGGTGGCCATAGAAGGGGTCCCAATCCAACCAAAGCGTAAGCTGTATCTTGCGGTCCACAAGCCGCGCGGCCATGTGTGCACGCGGCGGGATGACAAGGGACGACCAATATTGAGTGACTTGCTGCCCGAAGAATGGCGGCACTGTTACCCGGTAGGCCGACTGGATCGCGAGAGTGAAGGGTTGATTTTTATCACCAACGACGGCGAGTTCGCGTTGCGCATGACGCATCCGCGGCATGAGGTTCGAAAGATGTACGTGGCCGATATCAAAGGCCGGGTACCAGAACCGGTGCTGGGAAAGCTGACACGCGGCGTGACACACCGGGGCGAACGCCTAGAGGCCAAGTCCGCCAGACTGCTGAGTAGCAACAATACACGCAGCGAGGTGGAACTGGAGTTGGCTGAAGGTAAAAACCGGGAGGTTCGGCGGCTGTTTGCAGCGCTGGGGCTCAAGGTAACCCGGCTGGTACGTGTGCGAATCGGGCCTATTTGGCTCGGTGAGTTGCGAGCGGGCAAGTGGCGCACACTGACGGACACTGAAATTAAGACATTATTGGCAAAAAAATGAAAACGAACCGAATCTTTCTCACTATGGCAACCTTGGTAGCCATGACCGTCCTGTCAGCGCCACCCGCGCCACCTCCCGCAGTCCCCAGTACGCCCGCTACAGCACCAACTACCAAACCTGCTTTGCCACCCGGCGTGGTGGCAATCCCTGCCGCGCCAACACCCGGTTCTCAACGAACGCTGCCACCCGGCGTTGTTGCAGTCCCTGCTGCTTCCACGCCCAAGGCAGTGCCAGGCCCTGCCAGCCCAGCAACGCCCGTGGTCGTCACTCCCACACCAGCGCCAGCAGCAGCTGCAATAACACAACAAGCCGCTGCACCAGCACCTCAACTGCCTCCGGGCACATGGGTCGGCAGCATTACCGCTAACAAGGTGAACGCCCGCGGACGCGCAACAGTGTTCAGTTATCCGGTGTTTTCTTTCAACAAGGATGAGCCCGTGCTGGTGTTGGGCGAGGTAACCCTCCCCACACCCAAGGCCGGTGACCCGCGCAAATGGTTGCGCATTCAGGTGCCGGCCAACGTAGCACTCTTTGTACATAAGGATTACATCATAAATATTCGGCCCATGCAGGTGCCAGGCCCCAATGATCAACCGGTAAATATCAAGGTCGGTGACGTGAAAGCCTCGCAGTTAAACGTACGTGCCGGGCCAGGCGAGAAATTCCCCAAGCTTGGGCGCATCCCCAAAGGTGCCACCGTGCAATTAACCGACCGCCCCGCCCAAGGTAGTTGGATGGAAATCTTGGCGCCCGAAACCACAGAAGTCTTCGTCTCCGCACAGTATGTTGCCAAGTATCAGGGCCCAAGAATGCCGGGAGCAACACCCGGCGTGGCGATCTCCAAATCTGTGGCGGTACCCGATCCCACTTCGGCGCGATTCATTCCGGGTATAGGCCAACCTGGAACAGTTCCCACCCCTCCTAGACCCGAGCGACCCAAGCCGGTGGAAATCATCAGCATCCCCATCAAGGCATTGGCGCCGTCGCAACCCGGTGCAAACGATCCCAACGAAGCATTCCCCGCTCCACCCATCCCGGTAAAACAGAGTCGACCCACTGCACCGCAAAAAGGCTCAACAACACAACCAAAACAACCAACAGGCACACGCAAGGAATCAGGGAAGATCATCAGCAATCCCGGAGTCGCGAAGCCAAGCCCCAATCCAAAGGTAAATACCAAACCAACCCCGGAAAAGGTGGAGGTGAAGAGAGCTAAGCCTCCCACTCCGGCCGTACCAACATCGCCTAAAAAGTTGAATGAAAATTCTAAGCCATCCCGGCCTGAGGGAAGCACCAAGCCTAAAGATACCTCCGGAGTGAAGCCTCCCAAAACACCGAAACCGGTGGAAGTTGCCAAAGTAATAAAGTCGAATGAATCAACCAAACCGACGGAAACTGCAAAACCAACCAAGCCTGCCGGGCAAAACAAGGTGGTCTCAAAACCGACCAAGGCTGCCAAGCCAGAAAAGAAGAAGCCCGTGCGTATCGTCACTCGGGAAGGCTATGTGCAGCGAACGCTGAACATCCAGTCGCCCACACCTTATGTCTTGGAGCATCTGGAAACTGGCAAGATCATCAACTACCTCTCCCTAGATCACCCCAAATTGCCTCTCAAGCTGCTACGCGGACGGAGAATACTGGTTACTGGTGAGGAGGCTATTGATCCGCGCTGGCTGAAT
>MDTC01198627.1_pt1 | contig 14506 bp, 12 predicted proteins | sample 811181 | NCBI WGS metagenome assembly MDTC01 (sample SAMN05326644, study PRJNA326480) | marine metagenome | isolation source: seawater | place: Pacific Ocean: North | collected 2011 | reverse complement strand
TTCAGATTCAATAGAAACTTCTTCCTCTTCTACAGATGAGCCCTCGAAAATTCCGCTATCATCACCCAAATCAACTGCTTCATCACCAGAACCAAAGACATCGACCACTCCAGGAAGTTGTCCTTTTCGTGAAAGATACATTGCTTGTGTCTTGCTATATCTAGTAATCACGTTTGCTCGATCATCTTGGTATTCCCATGGTTGAACCACTATCAGATCCTCTTCACGAACCCACTGCCTACGACGCATCTTACCTGGAATTCGAGCAATTCGAACCTCGCCATCTTCGCAAATAGCACGAACTCTTCGACCTCCCAGCATTTGATCTGCAATAGCGAACATCTCGTTCACCTTTCGGTTGGGGAGAGGAACACGAATACGAGTAGAACCATCTCCTGACTCCATCTGGGCGAGAAGTTCCTCGTCCACCTTCTCCTCTCGACCGCGTGCCATTGAAGATGACCTGCGGACCACCTACTAAAAACAACAACGGTCAAGGAACGGTTCAAACCTTTAGGAGGTGTTGTGCAGCCATTGTAGCCATATCCACTAAAGTCTGACTGAATGGACCAATTCCGGCGATTATGGTTAGAATAAGACACAGAATCACAGTAATTCGAATCATAGGAGCATCAGGAAGTGGTAGGATAGTCTTGGCTTTCTCAAAGAACATTACTTGGCCAATTCGCAAATAATAGAACAAGGACAAAGCGCTATTCAATGCCATTGAAACAGCAAGCCAGAATACCCAATGAACACTACTCAACCAATCAATAGCACTTGCAGCAGATAGTGCCCCACTACCTGTACTGGTAGCAATTATTCCATTGATAACAAGGAACTTCGAAAGGAATCCAGAAAGAGGAGGCACACCTGCAAGAGCTAGCATGAAAACAAACATTGCCACTGCGATAATTGGATCTCTTCTACCAAGTCCATGCAATGATTCCATTGATGATGAATCTCCATTAATCTCTGTCATAGTTAGGACTAAGAATGCACCCGATTTGAAGAACGCCAGAACTAGGAGATGGAATACTACTGCTGTTATCAAAACTTGAGTGGTTGATTCACTTGCCATTCCAGATCCAATTGCTGCAAGTGCAGCGAGTAAATATCCTGCATGAGCAACACTAGAATATGCCAACATTCTCTTTGGATTTTCAGTTGAAAGTGCTGCTAGATTACCCCAGGTCATAGTTACTACTGAGATAAGGCCAAGAAGTGGAAGCCAGAACGATTGAGATCCAAATTCTGGTCCGGTCATTACGACTAGGATTCGGAGAAGTGCTGCAAAACCCATGGCTTTGGACGCAGTTGCAAGAATCGATGCCATCGGAGAGGATGTTCCCGAATAAGCATCAGGGGCAGCGAAATGGAATGGAACTGCACTAACCTTGAAACCAAATCCAACAAGTAACATTCCGAAACCAATGGCAGCCAATGGATCCAATGTATCCATTGCAGCCCAAGTAGCTGCCAAACCTTGTGAGCCTGTTAGGTTGAGAGTAGCTGAAGCATATTCAGATGCTGAGCCACTCCAAATGTAAAGAAGAGACATTCCATAGAGTGTGATTGCACTTGCTACTGAGCCTGTTAAGAAATACTTCGTTGCTGCTTCACCACTAGTTGTTTCCTCTTTCATGAAAGCAACAAGAACATAAATTGCTAAGGATGCTAGTTCCAAGCCAACGAAGAGCAAGAAAAGATTCGTGGATAAAGCAACAATACTCATTCCAAGTGCTACGAAAAGAATCAGGAGATGGAAATCACCCTGTCGACGATTATTCAGTAGAATCAGAATCGAACGCGCGCGCATTGAATCTGTTGCATCGGGATGTGGTGCCTTCGCATCAACACGTGCAGGCATGCGATTTATCATCGCAGCAGTTCCAACCAACAATGCAAAACTGAAAATTGTAGTGAAAAGTCTGCTGAATGGATCTGCTCGTAAAATATAATCTGAACCAGTACAACCTTGTTGAATGGCTCCATTTGCAGAAATACAAACAGTGGAAAGTGCTGCTCCATCTACAAATGTCATCAGACTACTGGCCATTGCTAAAAGTAGAGTAAACATCGAGATTACCCCTGGAATTAGAGGATCACTAGTTGCTCGAAATCGCTCGCCACCTAAAAGGACTGGAACTCGAACTTGGGTCATTGGAATTCTGACAGTTGCTCGTCCAAGATTTGGAACGATAATGAGAAGAAGAATTCCAACAATAATGGTCATCTCGGGGCGAAGGGATTCGACCAACAATGGATGAGATAGAAGAGGTGATTCGATATTCATGGAGTCACCCCCAGGGAAGTCAAAGCATCAATAATTACCTCACTCACCAAACCAGTACTCCAATTCGACATCATATCAAAGAATAAAGCAGGCAATATTCCAAACAAGATTGCTAATGCACCTAAGATGAACATGCCCGCATTCTCATGCCAAGTGATGTCTCTTGGTTCTTCACCATGCATGGAATCAGGTAGAATTCCATCGTGAGGATCTCCACTTTCGAAAATAGTCCTCTGCATCGACCATAGGTAATATGCTGCAGTTAGAATTAGAGTCAATGCTGGAATAAGAACCCACCATCCAAAGGTCATCCAGAATGCAATCATAATAGCTACTTCAGCTACAAAGCCAGCCATTAATGGAAGGCCTAGACTTGCCATCCAACCTAACATCATATGGCCTGCCATGAATGGACTATGATGTGCTAATCCACGCATAGAACCAATTTCCAATGTATGATAATGGTGCTTGAAGGACCCACATACAGCAAACAAAAGAGGTGAAATGATTCCGTGAGCGAACATCATGAACAATGCACCCGCAATACCAAGAGGTTGCATTGTTGCAATTCCAAGGAAAATTAAACCCATATGTGAAACCGACGAATAAGCCACCATTCGTTTCAGATTGGTTTGACCAAGACAAACCCATGCACCATAGAATAAACTCGCCATTCCAAGGAATACCAATAATGGAATCATTGTGATTGTCTCTTGTGGGAATAAACTCACTGCTACTCTAAGGAAACCATAAGCCCCCATCTTCAACATCACTCCAGCCAAAAGCATAGATCCTGCAGTCGGTGCTTGTACGTGAGCGTCTGGAAGCCAAGTATGGACTGGAACACTTGGCATCTTGGTTGCAAAACCAATCAACATTAGAATGAAAACCAATGATCTCAATCCGGCTGAACCAATTAGAGAAGATTGTTGCATTAACAATGGAATATCAAAATGATGATTCGTTAGTGTACCTGAAATTCCATCTACTGGAGAACTATGGAAGTAAACAATCAGTATTCCAATCAACATCAAAATACTCGCTGCAAAGGTATAGATGAAGAATTTCATTGCTGCATATTTTCTATCCGCACCGCCCCAAACAAGAATCAAAAAGAACATTGGAACCAATGTGAGTTCCCAATAAACATAGAATACGAACAAATCTAGAACTGAAAAGACACCCAGTAGAGCTCCTTCCATGATTAGAATTAGACTATGGAATTGAGCGCCTTTATCAGCATCCCATTGAACCAACATAGAAATCGGGATTAGAAGTGTGGTCAACCAAATCATTGGATAAGATAATGCATCAATTCCCACGTGCCAATTTACGCCAATGCTGGAAATTAATGGAGTGTATTCACTTTCCAATAAATAGGATCCCTGTGCCCCAAATGCTCCAGAAGACCATGTTGACAACCAATCGTTTTCTAGACCTATTTGAGTGGCCAATCCAAGTAACAAAATTGCAATTCCCATATTCGCATATCGAATCAAATCTGCTGCTTTTTCCTTGGTACTAGATGGAACTACTTCATGAACAAGAAGTAAAAACAAACCAGCAAAAAGAGGAGTTAATGTTAGAATTTCTAATTCGTTCAAGAACTCACCCCCACGAGAATAAAGACGATGCTAAGGGCACCGACTGCAGCGTACAGAATGTAATCTCTAGCACTACCTGTTGTGAGCAAGCGAATTCTTTCACTAGACAACTGGGAACCCCTTTCAATGAACTTAACAATCCCATCAATTACATTTCGATCAAACCATGCACTTAGAGCAGCGAAAGGAATTACTGTTCTACGAATAATTTCCTCATAGAGATAATCGATGTACAATCTCTCCTCTAGAGCCTTTGCCAAAGAAGACTCTGCCATGGATGATACGTCTAACTTACTAGGTCGGGAAGAGAGTTGTACCAACCACCCTACGAGAGGGATAGCGGATTTTCCTTCCTTAAGGGAACCACCATGTATGCGCATTGCAAACCATGGTCCAACAATAAACGAAAGGAATATTGTCGCATATCCTACCATCATCATATTGGGATCAGAAGGAAGGAAAGCATGCTCTAAGGCATAAACCAATTCTTCGATTACCCCGCCATGATGGAATGAAAGATGATCGTATTTTCCTCCAAGGAACTTGACGGCCCCAAACATGGTCAAAATCAACCCAGTGAATGCAGTAACCAAAGATAATGTGACTAAAGGAGTCTTAATCCAAGGAGTAGATTCATGCACATGATCTACAACTTCAGATTTAGGGTTCCCGGCGAAAGTCATGAACCACATCCTAGACATATAGAAACCAGTCATTCCTGCGGTTAAGAGAACCAATAATGCAGGCCCCAACATTAGTGGTTCATCATGTAGGAACGCGTCCCAGGTATGCCCCACGATTCCCTCCTTAGACCAAAATCCACCAATAAGTGGAATACCAATAATGGACATTGAACCAAGCATCATTGCGGTTGATGTGACGGGCAAATGAGCTGCAAGACCGCCCATATTTCTCATGTCTTGAGGGTCGAAATCATCGTGCCCTCCATGGGATTCTATTTGTCCACCAATCAAGAAATCCATCATGTAACGATCCAATTCAGCAGGATCAATCTCTCCATCTCCATTACGATCCATTGCAGATACCAACGCTTCTACATCCGTTGATTCATCCACAATCGATGCAGTAACAAGTCCTGACTGAAGTTCATCGATTGTAAGGGTTCGACTACTGTCCAAATCTAGAGATTCAAAGAATTCTCGAATGGTCATTCCTTCTGAACGTAAATGCTTCACCAATGATACCAAGGCTTCTGGAATTTCAGATAAATCCGTTTCATGATGGTCATCATGATGATGATCATGGTGTGCATGATGCATTTCGTGAATGACTGAACCTGATGCCATGAATAGCATTCCCTTGGCCATTGCGTGATTGAAAAGATGGAATAATGACGAACCCAAGACAATTATTCCAGCAGTATGCATTGCATCTCCATCATGATTGAGGAACCACAATGCTGCACCTAAACCTGTGAAAATGTATGCTAATTGACTCATCGTGGAATATGCCAAGACCTTCTTGATATCATTTTGAACAAATGCTATCGCTGCTGCCATAAATGCAGTAATTCCTCCTACCCATGCTACAAGTAATCCAATATCCTCTAAACCATGTACTCCACCATTTGCTACATCTACAAATGGCACCATTCTTGCAACCAAATACAATCCAGCATTTACCATGGTTGCAGCATGAATCAATGCTGATACTGGAGTAGGACCCTCCATTGCATCAGGTAACCAGACATGCAAGGGGAATTGGGCTGATTTACCAACTGCACCAATGAAGAGCATTACCAAGGCCCATCCTAACAAGTTTGCATCAACTAAAGCGCCATTCACTCCTGTTGATGGATCATCGAAAACAACAGCGAAATTCAATGAACCATATATTCTGTATAGAATTAGCAATCCAACCATCAAGAAAACATCACCGACTCTAGTTGTCATGAATGCTTTCTTTGCAGCAGAAGCAGCACTAGGCTTCCAATAATAGAATCCTATCAGAAGATATGAACACAGACCCATTATCTCCCAGAAAATGAAGAGCCAAAGGAAGTTGTCAGCCAAAACCATTCCAAACATTCCTGCTGTAAAGAGTAAATATTCAGCAAAGAATCGATGATTACGATTTTCGTTTATTTCATCAGTGGTCATATATCCGATTGCGAACCAACAAATTAGGAATGTAAGGAATGTCGCAACAAACAGTAGCATCAATGTAGTCTGATCTACCCATATTCCAAAGGTAATATCTGTGAATCCCATTGGAACGATTATCCAACCGTTTGCAGTATGTGCCATTACATCAAAAGAAATCCAAGAAAGAATGTGATTCACAGTCAATGATTCGATGTGTGCAGTTCCACTAATGTAATCAATAATCACCCACAATCCTACTCCTAGAGTGATTGTCATGGTCATTAATGCTGGAATTCCGCCTTCCTTGAGTGTATTTTTCCACAATGGGTGGCCATTCCAAATTTGACCTGCAATTAGAATTATTGGGAACGCCACCATAGGTGCTGCAATGATAACAAAAGACCAATCAGTAGCGTGACCACCTCCTCCAAACGCCAATCCTAGTGGAATCATTGAAGCCGCTAAAATAAACAATAGAAGGCGAGACTCATTTTTTACTTCACCCATCTTTTCACCCCCTAATGTTTCAATAAATCAACCTCGTCGAGATTAATGGTCTCTCTTGTACTGTATAATGAAAGGAAAATCGCAAGACCAACCGCTACCTCGGATGCAGCAATTGCTATTGCTATCGATGTGAAAACCCAACCTTCTGGATTTCCAGTTTGCATTGCCACTGCTACAAAATTTAAGTTGACTGCATTCAGCATTATCTCGATACACATGAGTACAATAATCGCATGCTTACGAGTAAATGCGCCAGCTAATCCAATGAAAAATAATATTGCAGAAAGAGCAGAAATGTAACCTGGATCAATCATTCCTCCTCACCTCCAGAATCTCTGGTTAAACTCATCAAAGCCAAATCAAGTTCTGGCAAATCCAACTTTCCATCGTTGTTCATGTCCATCTGATTTACCAATTCATCTACATCCCAAGGAGGCAAATTCGCTATGCTAGCTTTGTTTAATGCAAGTTGGAATTCCATCGTATCAATTTCACCTGAGTCATCAAGATCGATGGAACGAAAGAAATCGAAAACCGTTTGACTACTTTCTCGTAAGTAATCAGCTAATTTTTGCAATTCGTCTCCTGATGCGACATCCATTTTTACAGCAACCGAAGATCGTTTACTAGGAGCTGGACCAACCTCAATACCGGCCTCATTCCAAATTAAATTCTCCAACCTTTCATCTCGAACAAGATAGGATGCTCCAATCATTGCCATTGCTAACAATGCGCCAAGAATAACCAAAGAAAATGACCAATCAACCATGAGAGCATCTGCGAATTGGGCTGTAGGGGCTACCATCTCTACTCCTCCTGATGCCCATCTAGGAGCATCGACAAGCAAACTCATCAAGTAAATCCCCAATAAAGCAAGGCTCGCACGAGTTAGATTACCCAATGCCCTCATTCAAAATCACCCTCCATGATTTGTCTTCGAGTGAGCATTACTCCAAACTGAACTACAAGCATTACACTGCCTAAGTAAACAAGAATTTGAATTGCAGAGAGAAGTTCTGCACCTGCTAAAACAAAAACACCTGCTACTGCAAAGAAACAGAAAAGCAATGATAACATCGAGTGGGCGACACGTTTTGCATATACGCAACCTAGTGCTCCACCAATAGCAATGATGCTGAACAGTACAAAAGTAATCAGTTCACCATCAACAGCCATCCTCAAGCCTCCTTACTAGCCTTCTTTGCCGCTCTTTCACGCTTGGAACGTTCCTTATCTGCCCTCTTTGCAAGCTCAATATCTACAGCTTCTTTGTGAACAACTGGTAGAACTCTAGTTCTAGCGGCATCCATCCACAAGTCATCTCGTGTAAGTCCAGACATTCCATCATATTCGTTGGTCATAAAGAATGAATTGAATGGACATGATTCCATGCAAAGACCACAGAACATGCAACGGCCTAGATCAATTCTACCCGATACAATGTCCTGCTCGGCAGGAATCATGCCTTCTAAATCAACAGATTCGGTTTTACCAGAATCAGTCCAACGAACTGAAGCAGTACTACCGCTCAAATCAATAATTTCTGCAAAATCATATTGCTGAGGTGCAGATTCGTGTGCTGTTTCTAAGGAAAATGTGTTCTCAATCTCTTCGAAGTCATCATTTTTCCTAGCAAGATAGCCGCCTTCTACGAATTCTACCGAACTTAATCCAACATTTTCTTCTGATGCATCTGGCATATCCAAAACATTCACTCGTACCTCTGATTCCATATGTAAACAATCATTTGGACAGGCCCGAACACATGCTTTGCATGCTGTGCAAGTTTCCCAAACAACCCCTATTCTACCATTGTAATTATTTGGAACAAATAACCATGGCTCTAAATCTTCTAATCGCTCGTAAGGATACATCACAGTAACTGGACGTGAAATTGATTTAACGAAATGGCTTGTTTCTCGATCTGCAGCATATATTCGTTCAGATGCTTCTCCTGTGCGACTTATTGTTTCATCATCCAACATTTCTGCAGATTTTCCATGGTATCCTGAAGAAAAGAATCTGGGTCCAATGTATGGAATTGTTCGCAATCCTGCACGTAAAGTAATCCACATTGGACGAACGACTAAATTGCGGAAATTCGGTGTAGCTCTAGGGTGATATGCCATAATTAATCCTCCATTATCCTAGCTCCAGGAGATGCCTTGTCGATTTCACTAACATGATACGGACGACGTTGCTCAGCAAGAGCCTCTTTATCTTCGTCCAATACCAGTACGACGAACAATAAGATTGCAACAACGGTGATTAATGCTGGAATAACAAATGGCCAAGGTCCGCCATCGTAGACGCCCAATCGAAGCCATATGCTCAAACCAAGTTGAATGACTGAAAGTGGCAAAAGATAGCGCCATCCAAATTCGAGAATCTGATCGGTTCTAACTCGATGAAGAGATGCTCGGACCCAAATGAAGAATCCGAATACCATCCATGCTTTCACGAGCAACCAAACTGAATGAGGAATAATCTGGAAAATCATTTCAAAAATTCCCCCCACAAAAGGAGCTGAAATTAGTGCATCTTCGAAGGGGAATTCCCATCCTCCGAGGAAGAAGATAGAGAACAATATACAAGCAGCAAGTGCTCTCAAATATTCTGAAGCGAAAAGAAGACCCCAACGCATTCCTCCATATTCTGTCCACCATCCTTCTACAAGTTCTGCTTCAGCCTCAGGCATATCAAACGGAGTTCGCTCAACTTCTGCAATCATTGTAATCAAGAATAGTACTGCACCAAGTGGCATCAAGAATAAATTCCAAACACTTCCTTGATCACCATTCATTTGGAATTCTGCTATTTCAATAATGTTTAGAGTACCACAAAGAACTGCAATACTGAGTACAGTAATCAATAATGGAATCTCGTATGCAGTTAATTGAGCAGCACTACGCATGCCACCGATTAGAGTATACTTGTTGTTTGATGCCCAACCCGCAAAGAAAACTCCCAATGGAGCAATACCAAAAATTGCCATCATGTATACAAGAGATAAATCCGGATTTGCGGCATATAGAGATGGACCGTATGGAATGAATGCGAAAACCAAAAGTGTGGTTGAAATTATGATGAATGGAGCGACTTCGTAAGTAACTTGGTCTGCATCTTTTGGGGGCATATGTTCCTTGATTGCGAATTTAGTGAAATCTGCAAAATTGTTAATCATTCCAGGAAGAGCCCACCACCAACCAGCATAACTACGGTTTCCAACTTGGGCCACCTTTGGATTATCAGAATCATTGCCAAAATTATTCCATAGGAAACCATTGATCCATCCAATAGGCACACCTATCCCAAATGGTAAATTCTTCCACCATTCGACACGGATATTTCCTTCTCCAGTCCAAAGTGAACGAATTGCAATTGTTGAGCCACGATGATCCATTAATCGTGCAATCAATTTTCTTTCCATCCAAACAGGACCCAATACTGCTAACATTGTAACGACAAAAATAATTCCTGCCATCGCAAACTCAGCAGCGAAATCGCTGAGCCAATACTTCTGTTCCCAAAACCTAGTCATTCCAATTGTTTTGTCCATGGTTTGTTCAGTAAACCAAGCCACTGCTCCACGAACATCAAACCAATCTTGTGCTGCCATATTATCACCGATCAGTCTCCCCGATACACGGATCGAAACTTCCCATTATGGCAGGAACGTCTGCAATCTTATATCCAATCATACATTTAGCAGCGTATGGAATAGTAATGAACATGGGCGAACGAATCGAAACTCTATACGGATTCTTTCCTCTCTCGTCCCCTCCCCCAACAATATAGAACATTGATTCACCTCGAGGATCCTCAAAATGATGGAATCCGGTATCTCCATCTGCAGCACGAGATGGCGCCTTTGCGATTAGAGCCGGGTCGCCTGACTCATGGAATGTTTCTGCACCGCCAGGAATTCCGTCTAATGCTTGTAGAACTAATTCTGCGGAGGTCTTCATCTCCTCAACACGGACTCGATATCGGTCATAACAATCAGCTCCTTTCACAGATGACCTTTCTACAGAAGGAGTCCAATCTAATTCATCGTAAACAGAATATGGATGAGCCCACCGGACATCATAGTTCACACCACCTGCTCTAAGATTTGGACCACTGACTCCATGATTCACCATTTCTTCTGGTTTAGCATATCCAACACCTTGAGTACGAATCAAGAAAATTGTTGATTCATCAAGTAATGCTTCGTATTCGTGAATTCGTTGTAGGAATAGTTTGACTTTAGCCCTACAACGCATTGCGAATCCATGTGGTAAATCGCGCTTTACACCACCAATTCTAGGGAAATTGTAATGCATTCGAGAACCACCCAATTCTTGGAGTAAATCGAGCATCATTTCACGTTCTCTAAGGCAATAAACAAACGCTGTAAGATTTCCAATATCTGGACAATATGCACCCAACCACATTAGATGACTAGCTATTCTTTGCAATTCTACTGCAATTAATCGAATATATTCTGCCCTTTCCGGTACCTCAACTTCTAGAAGATTTTCCGCGGCATAAATGTATGAATGGGACCAAGTGTTTGCACTTGCATAACACAAACGATCACAATAGGGAGTAATTTGAGTAAAGTCACGAGCCTCGCAAATCTTCTCTACACCTCTATGGATATACCCTAAATCAGGAATAGTGTCGACAATTGTTTCTCCATCTATCTTGACTTTCAACGTCCAAAGTCCATGAGTCATAGGGTGCTGAGGGCCCATAGAAATCCACATTTCTGCCATCCAATTACCCCCTTACTTGACCTTTCCAATATCTTCTGATTTGCGCGCGAATCCCTGAGCGTCATCATACATCTCGTTGAATTCGTGATAACGTAATTTGTGTTGTTTCTGCAATGGATGGAATCCAGGTGGAGTCTCATGTGGCTGAAGAACTCGCCTCATCCCCTTATGGCCTTCAAAATCAATGCCTACAAGATCCCATGTTTCCTTCTCGTTCCAATCTGCTCCAACCCAAACATGTTGAACAGAAGGAATAGATGGAGTTCTTGTTGCAGGGATTGCTATGCTTACCTCAAATTCTAACGGCATATCAGACCCTTGAACAACTGAAGCATCAGAAATTATTGGAAGTACAATACCCTCCTTAGAAGGAGGATTACGAATACACATTCTCATCAAATGAGCAACCACCTGCCATTCCATTTCGGGTGCTTTCTCTGGCCAATGAATACCTGTAATCATAGAACAATAATCGACTCCATGAACTTCAGACATTGTTTCTGCGACAATTGCCCAAATTGAAGGAGGGCAATCGATGTAGACATAGGAACGTTGGTGATTTCCGCCAGAATGAGTCTTGACTTCACAACTCAATCCTTCACCTCCAAATTCCGCTTGGAGGGCAGTTACTACATCTGTAGCTGCTGCTGCCTGCTTCTCTGAATCGACCTTCATACCCATTCAATCATCTCCTACAACTACGGGCGTCGATGTTTCTTCAGCGCCCATTTCTGGGCTTACACCTGTGAGGAGGATACGTTGACGAAGTAAGTCAAAACCATCGATGAGAGCTTCGGGGCGAGGGGGGCATCCAGGAATATACACATCTACTGGAATTACTGTATCCACTCCTTCGAGAATATTGTATGATTGAAAATAGGGGCCACCAGAAATTGCGCATTCCCCCATTGCAATACACCACTTTGGTTCTGGCATTTGTTCCCATAGCCGAACTATTGGATCAGCGAACTTCTTTGAAATTGGTCCATTAACCAATAAAACATCACATTGACGAGGGCTACTTCGGAAAAATAGGCCGAAACGTTGTGCATCAAAACGTGGGCCGCCTGCTGCAGCCATCTCAAGTGCACAACACTTGATTCCAAGATGAAGTGGGAAGAATGATTTGCGAGAAGCCCAGTTGAAAAGTCGGCCTCCAATGACTCCAATGATTTCTTTCAAGCGGCTAGCCTTCAATGCTTCATCAGTTACATCTCCAACTACATCTACCAAAAGACGGCTGTTGAACATTGAATAGTTCTGTCCATCATCTGTCATCTTTTCACCTCAAATGTAAATTCTGCCCCTCTTACGGAAAACATACCAGATTCCTAGAACCATGAATCCAAAAATTGCGGTTAAGCTAACCAATCCACCCATGGCCTCGTCGAGAGAGACAACTTCGCTACCACCTGGTGTTGTTGCTTCTGCGACTAGAATTCCTGCAAATGAGAGGAACATAAATGCGATATCAAAAACCAAGAAAATAATTGCATACCAATAGTATTGAAAATGGAACTCAATTCTAGCATCACCAACCGGATCTGCACCACATTCGTAAGTGCTTAATCGGCGGACGTAAAGGCTTTGATCGGATTTCATCCAGGGGATTAAAATTGAACGCATCTTGGTGGGGTCATTGGGATCTTGAGTGGGACGAAGGAAATAGGAAGTTACGAATCCTCCAAATGGAAATAAAAAGCCTACAATCGCCATTAAAGCAACCGCCAAATAATCAGCAGGTATTGATGACAAAACTCGCACCTCTGAAGGACATGTTGTCCTACACCTCAAGCCACCCGAAACCTGTCCATAAGGATATTCCACTCATTGGACTAATTTATGTATAGAAAATGAAGACGTGATAGAATCAATCTTCATCCTCTAAAGATTCAAAATCTGCTTGCATACGACGATTCTGTGCAGATGCTCGAAGAATGAATCCCAACAATACAATCAATATCAATCCCAAACCGCTCATTTGAACATAATTTTCTTGCGACTCCGTCAAACCTAACTTGTCGCCCCAAGTAGGTTCAATTCCAATCGCAACTAAATCCAATGGAATTCCATCCAATGGGGATTCAACTGGTTCAACTCTTACAACGAAAGGATGTCGATCTTCTCCTACTATTCCAATTGGGGGAGATGCCTTAATCAGAATTATTTGAGAATCACCTGAATCAAGGAAGAATGTATCATCCATATCATGACTTAGAGTCCAACCTCGAAGCCCATCTGAAAGATTCACTGTATATTCTGCACGTGAATTTCCTATGTTGGTTACATTGAGTTCAAATTGGACAGATGAACCGATATTGACTTCTTGTGTTGTTTCAGTAAGGACTTGGATATCAATATCGTAAACTGTAGCTATTGAAAGCAAAACACGGATGCTATTAGGATTCGCTGCATCATTCATGGAAGCAGCATTCAAAGTCAAAGTTCCATAATCTCCATCTTCGGCAGCAGGAAGAAGTCTCAGTGTTACAGTGAATGGAAGAGGTTGTGATGATGGCGAACCCATTACAAATGGTCCATCAACTTCGGTTCCATTACTCGTGAATATGACTTCGACCAATCCTTCCATTCCAGAAAAAGTCAACAATCCTTCATCCTCAAAACTACTATTTCCAGTATTGGATACCAAGACATCGAAGGAATACTCCATCCCTGGTGCTAAAGCCAAATCAAGTGCATCCGGATCATCTCCTGGATCTGCGAAGGCAATGGATGCAGAATAATCATAATTTGATACTCTCACTCTAAACGATGCGGAATCGATCTTGTTTGAATTGCCCTGAATATACACTTGGGCTCTAAATTCCTCTTCTTCAAACTCAAACGCTCCTGCATCAACTGTAACCTGCATTTCTAATGATGCTGACTGACCTGGATCAATTAGCACCTGACTAATTTGGTTTCCTTGAGTATCAACAAATCTGGTATTCCATGAAGGCGAAATGCAATCATTCTTCACACCATCATCACACGCTTCAAACAAATAATTATCCTGAATGTTGCCATCATTCCTGATTGAGAATGGGAATCGAACGATTTCTCCTGCAGAACCAGTTTGTGTCATTACCTCGCCATTTGAAACAGAAGTGCTAACTGTTAATTCATGAATTTGAGCAACACTAACTCTGAATGTCTCAACTGCTAATGTTCCTAAGGAAGATGCGAGGCTGGATGAGGCACTAATTGTTACTTCGATATCCTGATCTGCTCTTG
>MDTC01200465.1_pt1 | contig 14509 bp, 15 predicted proteins | sample 811181 | NCBI WGS metagenome assembly MDTC01 (sample SAMN05326644, study PRJNA326480) | marine metagenome | isolation source: seawater | place: Pacific Ocean: North | collected 2011 | reverse complement strand
TAAATAATAAATTTTCTGTAAGCGAGTCCTTCAAAGTTGTTCTTAAATAACTTTTGTTAATATCTAATGGGTTATCAATACAAATGCTTTGATCTTTTTTCTCCTTGGAGAATTGAAAATTTATTACTTCAGTAAATCCATTGTGATTGAGTATTTTCCTTAAACAATCTATTTTCGTTAGTGACTTATTTTGCTTCGGTAAATCGAATTTTTCAGAAGCAATATTGTCATAACCAATCACTCTTGCTACCTCCTCAGATATATCATTAGCACTTGTTAAATCGTTCCTGAAAGATGGAATTGAGACCTTGTTTTCCTGAATTTCAAATGACAAGGAAGAGAGTATTTTATTAATTTCAATATCGCTAGCACTAGTACCTAGGATGCCATTAATTTTAGAAGGCGAAAGTTCCAAGATTTTTCTATTTGATTTATTGTCTGTATATTTATAAAGCTTTACTTCATTTAAGTTGGCATGATCTTGAACAATTTTTATGAATCTTCTTAATGCAAGATCATGGATATTGGGATCAACAAATCTTTCAAACTTATGCGCTGCATCAGACTTTAAATTATATTTTAATGCTCTACCAATAATATCTTCTGGATTGAAATGTGCGAATTCAATTAGAACCTTTTTAGTATCGTTTGAACATTTTGTTCCTGCGCCACCCATAATCCCGGCAAGATTAATAACTTCATCATTTATAGAAAATACCAAATCATTATTATTAAGTTCAATTTCCTCATTAAGTAAAGTAGTGAATCTCTTTTTTCCATTCAGTTTATTCAATTCAATAGGCCCACTAAGTGACAAAAAATCATAACAATGACTTGGCTGACCAAGCTCATATGAAACATAGTTTGAAATATCTGTAAAGAAGTTAACTTTATTAATTTCTAAATCATCAAGATAAGATTGAAGATAGTTGCAATAATTTTTGCATACTGATTCAATTTCCAAATATAAAAAAGAAATCTGTGGGCATGCTGATGGCTGATGATTCTTAAAATCAAAATTAAAATTATCTAGTTCCCCATCATAGATCTTCATATTATTTAGATGACCATAAAAATAGTTTAAATCCCTTGCTATCCCTAGTAGACTGAGGCAGTCGCCTCTATTTGGTGTTAGCTCAAGATCAAAAATTTCATTTTTAAACTCATTTTCATGGCCAAGTTGAAAGAGAGTATTTGATAATTCGTCTATTGTTGGTTTTTTTTCTAAATGACTTAAGAGATGTTTATAGTTAAACTTCATTTGTACTGTCCGAGAAAATCGAGATTTGATTTATAAAAGTCTCTGATATCTGAAACATTATTTAAAAGCATGGCTATTCTTTCAACACCTAACCCAAGAGCGAGTCCTGAAAATTTATCAGACTTTATTCCGCAATTCTCAAGAACTATTGGGTTAACAATGCCGCAACCTAAAATTTCAAGCCATTTTCCATCTTGAGATAAAACATCAACCTCAGCAGATGGCTCAGTAAATGGAAAAAAAGACGGTCTGAAGCGAATTTTTACATTTGAGCCAAAGAGAATAGAGCAAATCTCATATATTAAGTATTTAAGATTTGAAAACTTTATATCTTGTTCTAGACATATTGCCTCAACTTGATGAAACATTGGAAGATGGGTGGCGTCATCATCTTTTCTATAAACTTTCCCGGCAGACACAATTGAAATTGGAGGTGATAGTTTAAGCATGCTTCTGATTTGAACCGGCGAAGTATGAGTCCTCAAAACATGTGTTTTATTTTCAATATAAAAGGTGTCATGCATTTGTCTAGCTGGATGATTCTTTTTGATATTCAACATATCAAAATTATATTCTTCTGTTTCAATTTCAGGGCCCTCTTCATAATTAAAGCCAAATGATTCCAAAATATTAACTAATTTATTTTTCATCTCTTCAATCGGATGAGGAGAACCAATATCTGAAACAATATTGTTAATAAATAAATTATCTTTTGGTGACATCAGCCCGAGGCTTTTTTGATTATTTCCTGAAATACTTTTTTGTCATTTACTGAGAGATCTGCAAGAATTTTTCTGTTAAGTCTTATTTGATTTTTTTCAAGAGCATTTATTAATTTTGAATACGATGTACCAGATTCTCTTGCGGCAGCATTAATTCTTGTAATCCAAAGATTCCTAAAAGCTCTTTTTCTGTTTTTTCTATCTCTAAAAGCATACTGCATAGACTTAATGCTTGATTGTTTAGCTGTTTTATATAGCCTACTCCTTGCACCATAGTGACCTTTAGTAGAATTTAGTACCTTTTTATGTCTCTTTTTTGCTGTAAGTGATTTTGTAACCCTAGCCATAATAATTTAACTCACTAATTTTTGAGCAACTTTTAAAACAGACCCAGAAAGCTTGTTGAGTCCTCTGTTATGTCTTTTCCTCTTAGTAGATTGCTTAGACAAGATATGATTTCTATTTGCGCTTCTAGTCTTTAATGAAGAACTAGTTTTTTTAAAGCGCTTTTTTGCACCGGAATGTTTTTTTAATTTATAACCCATTTTAAATTTTAAATAATTACTTTTTTTTAAGAGGAGATAAAACCATTTGAAGTTGTCTACCTTCAAGTGATGGTTCCTGATCAACTTGCGAACAATCCTCCAATTCCATTTTAATCTTATTTAGTAGTTCTAAACCTAAATTACTATTCAAGATTTCTCTACCTCTAAAACGGACGCTTATTTTAGTCTTATCGCCGGAAAGAATAAAGCTTTTTATTTTTTTTAATTTAATATTGTAATCTCCAGTATCAGTAGAGGGTCTAAATTTAATTTCCTTTAAAGAATTTTTTCTTGTTTTTGAATTAGATGACTGAGTATTTTTTTTCTTTGTAAAAACATATTTTCCATAATCTAGTATCTTGCAAACTATTGGCTCGGAGTCATTTGGAGTAACTTGAACAAGATCCATAGAACTAGCAGCAGCTTTCTTTATGGCTTCATCTATTGAAACCATACCCTGTTTGTTTCCATCTTGATCAATTAACATAACCTTTCCAGCTTTGATTGCTGCATTTATTGGTAGATTTTTTTTCTTCAAAATATTTTCAGACTAATAATTAAAGTTGGAGGTCATATGGGCATTAATCGAGAGATATATTTGAAGATTGTGAATGTAAAAAGAATTCCAACATAAGATTTATGGAGGATTTTAAACTAAAAACACTCATTTCAAAAGAACTTTATGGCTGGAGGATAAAATGATCCCAACCTGCTCTTTTTTTTTCATAAACATTTCTTTTGTTAAGTCTGAATTCGCCTCCTTCCCAAAACTCGAAATAATAGGGAATAAAAGAATATCCGCCCCAATAAGATGGTCTTGATAGCAAGATCTCCTTATTCTTTATTACAGATTGATACCTTTCCTTAACCATCTCAAAATTTTCTATAGTTTCAGACTGAAATGAGCTAATCGCAAGCGCATTTTTTTCTTCAGATCTATTATTAAAGTGCTCATCGGAAAAATCTGCAGTTGTTTTAGAAATTTTGGCTTTAATCCTAATCTGCGTGTTTATTTTATTCCAATAGAAAATAGCACTGATCTGATTATGTGATTCAAATGATTTTGATTTTGGCGAGCTATAATTTGAAAAAAAAATCCACCTGTCATCAATTATATATTTTAAATTCACGAATCTTGCATCAACTTCATTGGTTTTGTTATTAAAAGAACTTATTACTACAGCTTCAACAGAGGGTTGGTTCTTCATTAGTGCATCTTCATATAGTTCAACGAATGCTCTATAAGGTTGATCTTTTGAAAGATTTCTCAATTCAATCATTTGCTTAATTATTTGATATTGAGTTAAGCGAAGCAAGTGATATTGCAAGACTGCTTATTATTGGAGCCATAACCGATCCAAGCTCAATACCATCAATTTGTTTTAAATCTCTCGGGACATAAATTACGGACCCTGGATAAATATTCGATTTATTATTTGTGAAATATTTAAGCCGCATTCGCTCGCTTTCACCATTTGGGTGGACAATAATTATTGAAGATTTGTCAGCATATTCATTCAAACCACCAGACTTTGCAATATAATCCTCAAGCATTTGATCCTCATTAAACACTAATGTACCTGGATTTAATATTTCACCAAATATATATACAACTTGTTTTTTAAAAGGAACATGAACTCTGTCTCCTGGGGATAGCTTATAATTCAAATTTGGTTCAGATATTAGTTTCTGTTGTGAAAATTCAGTCACAATTCTGCCCTGAGGCTGTATATTTTTAAATTCATCAAGAAGAGATGTTATTGAAATAATGTTATCAGCTCTTGATAAGCTGCCAATGTTCGCTAGTGACTTTATTGCATCATTATAGAGTCTAGAGTTGAATTCCTTTTCTAATTCCTTTGCATCTTGATTAAATAAGGCAGCACCAAAAACATATGCATTATCTTTATAGCCACCAAATTTCGATATTAAAGATAACATCGTGTCATTTTGGTTTACGAAATATTCCCCAGGATATCTGACTGCTCCGGTAACAATGACTGGATCGGATATAAAGTCTTCTTCATCAGAAAGAAACAAGGAATCTGATTTATAGTCTTTGAATTTAATGAATAATTTATCATTCCTCATTGGGTTGAAAAGCTTAGCATTTGAAAATTCATCAATAATTTCTTCTAACTCGCCCTCCACTGTTCTGACAAGAGAGAATAGCCTGTCATTATTTGCATCATTTGATGGTCCGCCTGCATAAAAAATTAAATCCTCTATTGAATCACCGTCTGTAAACTCATAGATCGCTTCTCTATTAAATGCACCAATTAGAGGTATAAGATTATTTGTTGAAGCTACCACAACTGAGTCACCAGATCTGAGAGATATGCTTGAGGATGTATCGCCGAAAATGAAAGCTTTATATAAATCAAAAGTTTCTATAATCTCACCATTACGTTTTACTTTAATGTTCCTAAAAGATCCATTTTTTGAAATGCCTCCTGCACTTACAATTGCATGAAAAATATTTGAGTAACCACTCAATATATAAAATCCGGGTTTCTCTACATAACCTGTTACCAATATGCTGATATCTCTGATTTCCTTAAGAGAGATAACAGCTTCTGTTTCCACAAAATACTCTCTAAGAGTTTTATTAATTAATTCATTCGCTGACATTAAAGACAGGCCAGCGAGTTTAATAAATCCAATATCAGGAATTGAAATATTTCCACTCCTATCAATCTTATATTCATACTCTTCAGACCTATCTCCAATTAACTGTATAAAAAGAATATCGTCGACATCTAAAATATAATCTGAACTTGCTGCAGGATCATTTATAGGCATAAAGGTTGATGGCATGCTATTGAAGTATTCATCCCCAAACCTTGAGAGAGCATCGACTTCTTCCTCATTAAATTGCTTTTCAACTGAGCTAGAAAATGAATCGTACTGTTTTGTTTGACTTAATTCAGAATTAGTATTTTCTATGTTAGAAATAACATCAATCTTAATGTCCTCAGGAAGTGAATTAAGAAAATCCTCATTTAGTTCCTGTGCATCAATATAGGAAATTAAGGGAAATATTAATGTTACAGAAAGTAATATAATATTTAGTTTTATAAAAGCTTTTTTCATTTTTTTATGTTTCAAACTCCTCATTGAGTCTTAGTAAAATCTTCATACTAAGAAGTGTAATAAATGTGATTACAAAAACTAGAATTGAGTAAAGGATAATATTTTTATTCTCAGCGGTGGTTGGCGTAATCGGTTCTGCAATAATTTTTAGATTATTTGAAGAAGTAACTGAATCAAGAGATTTATCATAAATCTCTAGAAGCACTTGCTTTGAAGCATCTGCATTTATATTTTTTAGTTCAAAAAATGGGAAAATCTCAGATGTTGCTTGGTCATCTTCACTGCTTTCATCCAATCTCTCAAGGCAAAGATCTTTGTAACGCATAGATTTTGATAATAAAAGTTCATTGGCGGAATCAGATTTTGAAACTAATTCTGAATCTGAATCAAAATCAGTCATATCCAGGTTTAAGATATCTGAGTTTATGGAATAAAGTTCACAAATTTTACTTGTTTTGATATTAAAAGATTGCATCCTTGCTTTCCTATTAAAAAAATCAGCAGACATATTAATTAACTGCAAATTTATAAATTGAGCATCCTCAGGAGAAAATGCAAATGTGTCAATAATCAAAGCATTTGAATCTGCATCAATGCTCAAGAAGATTTTTTTTAGATAAAAATCATGGAATGAGTTTCTTTTATTTTTTCTGAATCTTGAAAAGAAAGTTATATCCTCATTTGCATAAATTTTATTTATATCTGTATTCTTTTCAAAGATAGTGCTTGCTTCATTCGAGCTAAGAAATGCCTTCAGTTGATATGCATCTTGGGGTCCGGGTGTTACTATTGAGTCAAATAATGTATTTGTTGACATAGATTCGTCTTCAGAGGAAATGTCTAAGATTGATTGAGATTTATACGAAGGACTTATAAAAAAAGTCATAAATAAAGAACAAGAAATTAGCATCAAGCCAGAAATTTTAGGAATTGACAGACTAACAAAAAAATTTTTCATATTCTTCTAATTTGCTATGAAATTTTTGAAATCTTGCGCATTATCAAAAATTTTATGTTCATTTTTACCATACAATACAAGAAAATACCTAAATAGTCCGTCTTTGATAAGATTTCTTTGAAAAAAATAGGAAAAGTAAAACATCTGATTATCAGAAAAATAATCTTGAATTTTTTTAAGCATTTTCTCATCCATTGATCCAAGAAGGGATGACAAATTAAAAGAAATAAGATAGATAGAATTAGTATTTAAATATAAAAAAAACATCAATTTATTATATAAATCAATTGGGATATCTTTTCTTGTAAAATTTTTGTATTTAGTAAAAATATCAAATAGATAGTGGGATTCAAGAAATTCAGAGATATCTAAATTATTTATCTCAGAAATAAACTTTACATTATTTCCCAAAGATATCTGAGAAGAAAAGTATTCACGTGTAAATAACTCACTTCTTCTGAAAATCTTCATTTTTTTGAATGGAAAATAGCTCTCAAGCTCTGAAATCGAATTAGGCTGACTAGTATGATGAACATAGATGGAGCCTCTTTCATTTCCAAAGTTATTATAAATAATATTTTTTAATGAGTTTTCTGAAGAAAGTCTCATACTATACTGTTTCCAGATTTTTTATATAAATTTTCATCAGAATCGGGAAAGCTATTGCCATTGAGAAAAGAAATATAAGGAAATAATTTATATCAATAAATTCATAATAAACCCCAGTAGTTGGGTATTTAACCCACTCAAAAAGATGAACCAATGGGTTGTATAGAAGGATATCCCTTATATTTTCAGGAAGAAGAGGAACTGGGATAATTATTGAAGACAGAAAAAAAAGCCCAGTGAGAAAAAAAGTATGAGCATCTGACAAAAAGCTATTTTCTCTGAACATTGTTCTTAATATAGATCCATATAAAAAGCCAAATGATGACAATAAGAAAAAACAACACAGTAAATAATAAATCTGCAAGTTGAAATTCAAAAATATCATTGCAAAAATACATATAATCAACCTAATAAAGAGTGGGACTATTTGACTTATTGCTTCAGATACAATGAGTACCCAAAAATTTACATTCTTCTTATTTCGTAAAAATTTTTTTGGTTTAAAATTTATGCATCTTGAAACTATCTGAGCAAATCCGAACCAGAAAAGTATCAAGAAAAGAAAGTATTCCAAATCTCTTCCCTGTCCTCTTATTCCGGAAGAAAAAAGAATTGCAAATCCTATTACTATTAAGAGAGGATTCAACATATTCCATATAATTCCCCAATTAAATCTGACGCCCGGTGAAATAAAATATCGATTATGGTTTTCAAGAATTATTTTGATATAGGTTGAGGAGATAACAAAATCGAGAAATGTTTTAGAGTTTTTATTCATTTTTTTATGACAAATATATCATCATCTTTAAATATATTGGAATTTTAGGCATTATGTTAATTAATAACTTCAAAATCATGGAAATAGCTGTTTTACTCTGCACGAAAAATGGTAAGCAGTTCCTGTATGATCAGCTAATTTCTATCAAAAAACAAAATATTCCAAAGATTGATCTTTATGTTTCCGATAATAAGTCAACAGATGGATCACTTGAACTGGTTAAAAAGTTTTCAAAAGAAAATGAAAATATAAATATTTTTTTTATTGAAGGTGAAGATTTACATTTTGCAAATAACTATATTCGGCTTGCTAAATTAATTAAAAAATCCTACGAATTCTATGCATTCTGTGATCAAGACGATGTTTGGCTTGATAATCATCTTGAAAGAGGTATAAGAAGGATAAAAAATGCTGACAGTAGATATCCGTGTCTTCATTGTTCAAGAACAAGGCTCATAAACAAAGATGGTAAAATTCTTGGTAAATCACAAAACTTTACAAAATTACCCTCTTTCAAGAATGCACTTGTTCAATCTCTAGCTGGAGCAAACACAATGATTTTCAATAGAAAAGCATTTAAATTACTTTTAAAAGCAGACATTAAGAAAAAAGTTGTAAGCCATGATTGGCTTCTATATATTTTCGTTACTGGATCAGGTGGTAAAGTTATATATGATAAACAACCGACTGTTTTATATAGGCAGCATGAGAACAATATAATAGGATCAAACATGGGAATTCTTAATAAACTTAAGAGAATTGCAATGCTGCTGAGCGGCTATTTTAGAGAGTATAATCTAAGCAATTTTTATCAAATTGAAAATGCAGATTTATTAACTAGGGGTAATCTGACTACTTTTGAAAGTTATAGAATGTCACTGAAAACGAATTTTTTTTATCGGATCCATCATCTTTATAAATCAGGAGTATACAGGCAATCATTTGCTGGTCAGTTAGGTCTTATTTTGAGTCTTTTTATCAGGGAGAAATAATTCAAAAAATGAAAAGATACAAAAATATTCTTGTAACAGGTGCATCAGGATTTATAGGCTCAAATTTTATAAAAGTTGTTTTCGATAATAATGAATTTTCTAAGAGCGTGGAAAACATAATTAATCTTGATAAGCTTACTTATGCTGGAAATATTGAAAATAACAAAGAATATTCAGCAAATCCTAAATATAATTTTATCAAGGGCGATATTGCATCAGAGGAAATTGTTTATAAAATCCTGACGCAATATCAAATAGATTTGGTTGTAAATTTTGCAGCAGAAAGCCATGTAGATAATTCAATAAATGATCCTTCTGAATTTATAAAAACGAATATTTTCGGTGTATACAACCTACTATCTTGTTCAAAAAAATATGAGGATCTTGGAAATCAAATTACGCTATTACATGTAAGTACTGACGAAGTTTATGGATCTCTAAAAATTGACGAAGATAATTTTGATGAAGCTACCTCTTACAAACCTAACAGCCCTTATTCAGCTTCAAAGGCAGCATCTGATCATTTGGTAAGAGCTTGGAATAAGACTTATGGATTAAAAACTTTCATTACTAATTGTTCTAACAACTATGGACCAATGCAACATAATGAAAAATTGATCCCAAAAGTAATATCGAATGCTGTAAACGGAATCAATATTCCAATTTATGGTCAAGGCGATAATATCAGAGATTGGCTTTATGTTGATGATCACTGTAAGGCAATATTAAGTGTCCTTGAAAGTGGTGAATATGGAGAGACATATAACATTGGAGGTCTTAATGAAAAGACAAACATTGAAATTGTTACTGCTATTTGTGAAATACTCGATGAACTTCTTCCTAAAAGCGAACCATATAAAAAACTTATACATTTCATTGCCGATAGACCAGGACATGATTTTAGATATTCAATAAATGCAGAAAAAATTATGAATAAACTTGACTGGCATCCAGAAGAATCATTTGAAACTGGAATACGGAAAACAATTCATTGGTATTTAAAAGATATATTGTGATTAAGAAGCCCTCGGTCTTACTTTTGGGATCTAGTGGACAACTAGGAAAAGAAATATCAAAGAATCATTTAATAAGATCTAATTATAGCTTGCTTGCTCTCGATAGGAATGAATGTGATATAACTAACTTTGAAAAAATTGATGAAGTAATTGATAAAATAAAGCCGGCCTTTGTAATAAATTGTGCAGCATATACAAATGTTGATAAAGCTGAGAAAGAAAAAGAACTAGCAAACCAAATAAATAATATAGCAGTTGAAAATTTGTCAAAGGCATGTAAAAAGCATGATTCAACATTAATTCATTTCTCAACGGACTATGTTTTTAATTCTATTTCAAAAAGTCCTATCAAAGAGAAAAATAAGAAAGACCCCATTAATTTTTATGGATATTCGAAGCATCTAGGCGAAGAAAAAATTTTCAAAATCTTGAAAAAATTCTTTATCTTTAGAATTAGTTGGGTTTATGGTGAATATGGCGAAAATTTTCCTAAAAAGATTATTGAGCTTATGAAAAAGAATAAAGAACTAAATATTGTAAATGATCAATTCGGATCGCCTACTCCAACCTCTTTAATTTCTTCAGCTATCGGGAAAATCATTTGTGATAATAAGTTGAATAAAAAATTTGGAGTTTACAATCTTTCACCAGACAATTATTGTTCATGGTTTGATATCGCAGAAAAGATTGCTAAGAAACAAAAAAAATTTACTAATGGAATAAATCCTATCTCATCAAAAAATTTTAAGTCAGATGCTTCAAGACCAAGTTATTCATGTTTGGATAATGCACATTTTAAAAAAACCTTTAAAATGCAAATTGAAGATTGGAGTTTTTATATGGATGATTTTCTTAATGGTTTAACAAATGATTAAAAGAAAAGGCATCATTCTTGCAGGGGGCTCAGGTTCGAGGCTATATCCCTCTACGGAATCAATATCAAAACAATTAATACCTGTTTATGATAAGCCGATGATTTATTATCCCCTGTCCACACTTATGAGAGCTAAAATTAAAGATATATTGATAATTTCAACTCCGGTCCATATCCCACTATTTAAAAAACTTTTAAAAAATGGTGAGAGATTTGGATTAAATATTCAATACGAAATCCAGCACAAACCTGAGGGTTTGGCTCAAGCATTTTTATTGGGAGAAAAGTTTATTGATGGCCATCCTTCATGTCTAATTTTGGGCGATAATCTTTTCCTTGGAGCTGGGCTAGATAAACTGCTGTTATCTGCATCGGCTGATAATCAAAACTCTTCAATTTTTTCTTACCAAGTTTCAGATCCATCTAGATTCGGTGTTGTTGAAACAAATGAAAACGGGCAAATAATTGAGATAACTGAAAAACCAGAAAATCCAAAGTCTAATTTTGCTGTCACAGGAATTTACTTCTATGATAAAGATGTTGTTGAGTTTTCTAAAGGTCTCTCTCCATCAAAAAGAGGTGAGTTAGAAATTACTGATTTAAATAAAATTTACATTCAAAAGGGTAATCTTAGGTTGAAAGAAATGTCATCAGGTTACACTTGGCTAGACATGGGTACGCCAAAATCTTTGATGGAGGCATCAAATTTAATTTATACACTTGAAAAGAGGCAAGGAATTAAGATTGGATGTCCTGAGGAAATCGCACTTGAAAATAACTGGATCAGTTCAAATGAACTTACTAAATCAATAGGAAATAATTTAAATGAATATAACAATTATTTACTGAATAAAATTTCCTAGAAATGGAATTTAAAAGGCTAGAAATACCAGACGTAATATTAATTGAGCCTCCAAGTTTTGAGGATGATAGAGGTTTTTTTTATGAAAGTTACAATAAAAAAGAGTTTGATAAAATTGTTGGAGAGGAGATAAATTTTGTTCAAGATAATTTCTCATGCTCAAGTTCTGGCGTACTGAGAGGTATCCATTATCAAGAAAATCCCTTCAGCCAAGGCAAATTAGTAAGAGTGAGTAAGGGAAAAGTCTTTGATGTTGCAATTGATCTTCGAGAAGAATCTCCTTTCTATCTTAGTTGGGTTTCAGCAGAATTGAGTGATGAGAATAAAAGACAATTATGGATTCCTGAAGGTTTTGGTCATGCATTTTTGACCCTAAGTGATGAAGCGCATTTCAATTATAAAACTACAAATTTTTATAATCCTTCATTTGAAAAAACTATTATTTGGAATGATTCTAAAATTGGTATCAGGTGGCCTGAAGTAGAGAATCTTAATATAAGTGAAAAAGACTTGAAAGGAGAACATCTTGTCTAAGACAATCAGAAATGCTGTTATACACTTAGGGCATGGAAAAACAGGCAGCTCTTTTCTACAAGTATGTTTTGCAAAAAATCTCAAACTACTTAGAGAAAATGGCTGGCTTTATCCTGAAAGTAAAAACCTATTAGCAGCTCAAAGAGAGCAACCGACAACAGGTAATGGTAGTTTGCTTTTAAATGATAAGTATTTAAAAGGAATATCAAAAGGCAATTTTGCATTAAGTAAATTAAAAGAGTTTTTTAAAGTTTACAAAAACCATAACGCAAGGTCAGTCTTATTTTCAGATGAAACTCTGTCGATAAAATTAAGCAGTAATAGGAAATTGCGAGAAAACATTATTAATTCTTTTAAAGATGCAAATATTCAACTAACTTTTGTAATGTATACAAGAGACCTGTTTGAGCATAGCTCATCATCTTGGGGGCAAAGTATAAAGAATTCTGGTGAAACTGATAGATATGTTAAAAGGATGCTAAATCCAAGTATTGGAAATGAGTATATTATTTACCAAAGACTCCTCAAGTGGATAAAATTTTCAGAAAAAGAGGATTTGAACTTAAAGATTTTTAACTATGAAAATCATAAATCAAATCTCCTTGAACACTTTTTTAAAAATGTTCTAAAGATTGATAATTATGGTTCTTTTTATATTCCAACCAAAGATGTAAATAAATCTTTGGGAATGAAGGAACATGAAGTTTTAAGATTAATGAATTTATTTCTTTTGAAACACTTTGATGGATCAAATCAATGTTACATCAGAGATTTAAGATCTGTCAGAATGCTGACACGCGTTTTAAAAAGACTGTGTAAAAGAAAAACATTCCCTACAAACCTAAGCTTTGTTAATTATGAAAGGATAAAGAGAAGATATAAAAACTCAATAGATCAGATAAATAAAAGTCCATTAATTAGTGAAAAGATAAAAATATCTGACTATGCGGAACTTAAAACTGAAGATGGGTTAGATCTCATATTCCCTAAACCACAAATAAACAAAATCTTTATGTGTCTTAATGATATTTTAGATAACTTACAAACAAAAGATATTTGTGAAATGTATGCCATAAAAGATCTTGCAGAAAAGATAACAAAAAATAACTTAAAAAAAAGTAGGGAACTCAATGACAAACTATTGAAAAGAATTGAGATGAAGGTATAGGATGAAAGAGATAATTGTTCATATTGGGCTGCCAAAAACTGGAACTTCTTATCTTCAATCTCTTTTTGGAACAAATGTTAAAAGTTTATGTTCAAATCAAATCAATTATCCAGATATAAATCAACAAGGACATAATTTAGATTATAAGGAGGTTGACTGGGAGCCAACAAAAAATGGTTTTTTGCTTCTTGATAATAATCATATTTCTTCAATCACTGATAATATTTCGCTATATTCTGAAGAAGGACTTTTTAGAGTTTTGCTTGAAGACAATAAAAGATTAGAGCTGTTTAAGACACTCCGAAAATATAATTTTAAGGTGCGATTTGTTGCATTTGTAAGAGACTTTTTTGAGCATAGTTTTTCTAGCTGGAATCAATATATTAAAAGGGGTGTTGGCTCGCTAAATTATAGGGATTATATGATAACTAAAGGTCTTTATATGGACTTCCAAAGATTGAACCATTGGATTGAGTTATCGAAGGAAGAAAATTTTGAGCTTGAAATATTTAAGTATGAAGAACATAAAGATGATCTCTTTGAATTCTTTTTAAAAAGAATTTTAAAAATAGAAGATATCAAAGAGTTTGATATTCATAATAATAGGGTGAATAGATCAATGGATAGATCTGAAGTTGAATTTATTAGACTTTTAAATCGGGAATTTGGTAAAAGCATTTCAAATAATATTATAAAAAAACTTATTGCCATAGATAATCCAACGGACTCGCCAAGCAAGCCATATATAAGCAAAAAGGTGTATGAAGAAATAATCCATAAATATTCTAGATTTATTTCAAAAATTAATAATTTCAAAAATCTTGAGAAAGAAGTTTTATTTACAGATCATAAAAAACTCGTAGATTCATCGAATGACTTTTCCAAAAATGAGTATAAATTTACAAAAGAGCAGCTAAGAAAAGTAGCTAGAGGTCTTGGGGAAATTTTTAGAGACTCTAATAGGTTAAGAGACGAGGATGTAGATCGTTTAAGAGATATTGCATTGGAGATTTCCTTGGGAAGACTCAGAGGAAATCTAAAACCAAAAGATTCGTACTTTTTGATGAGTCTTGCTAAGAGAGCAAGACCTAATGGCC
>MDTC01048535.1_pt1 | contig 14510 bp, 11 predicted proteins | sample 811181 | NCBI WGS metagenome assembly MDTC01 (sample SAMN05326644, study PRJNA326480) | marine metagenome | isolation source: seawater | place: Pacific Ocean: North | collected 2011 | reverse complement strand
TCTTCCTTATTATCTTCCAAATTATTTAATTCCTCTTCTCCTTGTGGTGTCACTATATCATTTTCAGTGTTTTTCCCAGTAATTAAAGAAGACCCATCTTCACTATCTAATATTTGGTTGTCTTGTGTTAAAGCTTGCACAATAAGCGGCCCAATAACATTCTTTAAAAGATCTTCTTTAAGTGTATACTTTCCAGGCTCCTTATTGTTGGCAATTGCTGCAGATTCCCTTATACTCTCTATTCTTAGAAGCACAGAATCCTGCGCCTGGTAAACTTCATTACTCAAATAACCATTTTTTACAAATTCAGAAAATTTTAATGGGCCTGGGCCAGTAGTTGGAAACTTAAACACAGTGCCCCCTTTAGATACTTCACTAATAGCTGTTCCCCATTCTTTGTTAGCTGATATAGTTGCAAGTATCTCATTTTCCCTTCCAATATAATCTTTGATTACTTTCTTTTTACTTTCAGCAGATAATTGGTTTTCACATTTTCCTACAAATTCTGGGTCGTTTACTGTAGAAGTAGATTGTACACAATCATCCCCCTCACTACATTTTGCTCTTTCGAATTTTCCAGTCTGAACCATATCATCTTGAATTGACCTAGATACTTTTTTACATACTTCAGTAGCAGCAATCTTTACAGCAAAACACTTGGCTTTACAAGCAATAGCTGCCGCACTCCAACCACTACATATTGCTAAACAAGCTACACATGTTGAAACTTCAAGACCTTCACAAGCCCCATACTTTTTTTCACATTCCTCATTACCACAAGTACTTCCACCCTTACAATCAGAAGGAACAAATCCACATGCGTCAGCATTAACTTTACTTATATTAAAAGTAAAAATAACTAAACACAAAATAACCAAAACTTTTATTTTTTTCATCTTATTATCTATTTTTTGATTTTACTGTTCTTATCTTATTAGCAAACTGAAATACATAAAACTCATCATCTATCTTATCCTGCAAATCAACTATCCTGTAGATTATTGTATTATCAGTTTCTGTAAATGCAGTTATATTGTAGTTCTTTTGAGTCATATCTGTCAAATAATCCCAGTGTATGTAAAGGTCATTTTCTACTTCCTGTTCTACTATTGTTGATACTATTCCTAAAATACCCCTTAATCTTAGATTTATTCTTTTGATGTACTTTGGCGCAATACTGTTTTCCTGGGTGTTTCTTGTTACAGTAATCGGAAACTCAACATTGAAAATAACCTCTTCATCAGTAAACTGAACATTTGATTTCGTTTCCTCATGAGTGATTTGAATTCCCTTAAATGGATCAAAATTATTTATGCATTTTTTAAGATTTAAGTCAACATATTTCTCCAACAATCCTTCCCAATAACCCTCATCATAAGGAACAGGAATTTGGTTTTTTCCTTCACTGTAAAAATATGGAACCTTGAAATAATTATCATAAGAGAAATAATCATCAAAAGGGTCAGGGATAATATTACCTCCAATAAAACCAAGATAAAATAATGCGTGCTTTGATGTCTGTTCAACACAGCTCTCTGCAAAATTTCTTATATTATTGTCATCTGTCAACAAAACCTTTTCCTTTTCAGGAATTGCCTGGCTCCTGATATTTTCTTTCCCTAAAGACAAATAAACAAGAAAACCAGAAACAATTATTATAATCATTATTGTAAAAACTGCAAACTGACCCCTTTTTTTCAGCATATTTCCAACTTTATTTATGAATATTTAAAGTTTAGGGTAAAATAAACAATAAAGCACTAATTAATTTACTTCTACTAGAGCAAAAATATTTAAAACAACAAAAATTAAGAGCAATATGATTGAATATTTCTTACCGGCAATAATCGCACTAGGATTAATAACAAGCTATGAGGACATTAAATACGGGAAAATCAGGAATAAATGGATAATATTAGCTTTAGTTTATACAATCATTGTCAATGTTTTTATTATTTTTTACCCTTCTTTTAATATTGGGATAAACACCCATTATACTGTTGAATTATTCACAAACTTATTGTTTAGTGTAATATTTGGCTTTGGAGCGTGGTATTTTAAGCTATGGACAGCAGGAGATGGGAAACTGTTTATTGCATTTTCTGCTTTAGTGCCGTTAACAATATATGAATTTGGATATATTGAATGGACCCCTTCATTCACGTTGCTGATGAACATATTTATCTTTGCATTGGCAATTATGCTTTTTTATCTACTTTACAAATCCAAACTAAAAGATATCAAAGAAGCATCTTTTGGATTTTTTAAAGATTTTTTCAATATAAAAAAGTTATTTACAACAATCGTTTACCTTTTTACAATTTACTGGTTTATCGAGATTTTACTCTCATTATTTAAGATAAGCAACTATTTTTTGGTTATTTTAACAACTATTTTGGCTTACAATTACATTAAAAAAAAGACAAAAAAAGGCTTTATTTTTTTCGCAATAGCAATTTCATTGTTAAGGCTTGTTATAGATAAGTCAGTTTATTCTACAAATTTTTTGGTTATATTCTTAATTTTGATAATATTATGGGAAATTATTGACAGTTTTTTGAATTTCTCTATTTCAAAATTAATTTCGAATGTTTTTAGCAGGGAAGTAGAAGTAAATAAACTAAAGCCAGGCATGGTTTTAAGCGAATTTATCCAAAAAGATGAAAATAAACATATTAAAAAAGTAAAATCAGCGTTTTATGCTGATAATTTTCTGGATGAAGAGTCAGAAGGTCTAACACAGAAGCAGATTGAAAAAATTCGAGCAGCAGATATCAAGAAAATAAGGGTTAGTCAGATGATTTCATTTGCCCCATTTATTTTTTTAGGAGTAATACTGACTTTGATCGCAAAAGGGAATATAATAATATTTGTTTTGAAGTTTATTTAAAATAACATATTCTGCCTTCAATAAACACATTATCTGCTTTTATTCCCTTCTCAAATATTTCTATATTTTTATAATCCCGGCCTTTAACAATAAACTCTTTGCTGTTATATTTTTTCCCAATAGAAATTCCACTATCTTTAAAATAAACTATGGCATTTTCATTAATGAAGACAGGTTTTTTTAGGTATGAAATTATTTTTTTATAAAACTCAAAGCTTACCTTCTTAACCAGGCTAAGGTTTATTTTAGCCAAATCTATCGATTTTTTGCAATTATAGGCGCAGGGATAATGAAGAATCAAAGTTTTTCCGAATGTTCCGTAATTAAGGTAAAATGGAAACTGCATTTTGTTTTTTGAATAATCATAAGCAGAAACTAAAAGCTCCTGTTCTGAATAACAATTATGTTCAACATTTTTATTAAACTTATTAATGCAGCAAGTAGGATAATGCAACATCTTTCCAATTTTTTTAATATTAAGCACTTTATCATATTTTATCAACTTATCAATCAAAGAATTCTGTTTTGATATGTAAAAATAAATATTATTTTTTTTTAGGTGGATTATATCATCTTTGGTGCATTTCCATTTATTTTTGCCGCCTTCAAAAAGAAATGACTCGCTAAGCATAGAGCGCGGAACATATTTTGCCCTGTATCCGGCATTAGATACAATTGAAGCAATCTTAGAAATTAAATTTTTGGAAATTACCAGCCTTCCAATAGGCCTTTCTCCTGAAAGAACAGTTATTAATGAAAGAAAGTTGAAATAATCATTATGGAATAAATAAGATAGGGTTCTTTTGGATTCATTAGTGTTATTTTTTAACATTTTAGATTATTGGCTTAAATTCTTCTGAACCATAAATTTCAGGATATTCTTTCCAAGTGCCCTCACAAATTGAATCATATCTGCATTGCCTGCATTGAGGGAATTTAATTTTTCCCAATTCTTTTCTTTGTTTAGTGTAATCAAGAGTATTCTGATGGTTTTTCCCTTTTATTTCAGTATTTGGGATAATCTTCTCCGCGACATTATCCTCAAATCCCTTTATCAAGCAATATGGAACACCTTCAACCATCACCTTAATATTGTTTTTTATTCCAATTTCCAACCCCTTAATAATATAATTAGCAGCATTTGAAATTTTCGGAACAATATCCTTGAAATTTTTCCATGCATTTCCCATGGGATGAACAAATGCAAACTGGAACTGGTCAACTTTTAATTTTACAAGCAAATCTGCAATTTTTGGAATGTCCTTATAATTTTGCTTAACAACAACAGTATTTGTTAATACAAATGCCCCTAAAGACTTAAGGTTCCTAATTCCTTTTGTTGTTTGCTCAAAACTACCCTTATCTTGGGTAAGATTATCATGCTGTTCAGAACAATAACCATGCAGAGCAGGGCTGAATTCAGTCGCTCCGGATTTTATCGAATTTTTACAGAACTCAAGAGAGTTGAACATCCTGCCATTTGACTGTACCTGTATAGTTTTGTATTTCAGATCTTTTGCATATCTGATAATATCAAAAAAATCTTTCCTGATAGTCACTTCCCCTCCTGTTAAAACTAAACTATCACACCTTTTTCTTGAATCTTTTAAATCCATTATAATATCATCATAGCTTCTGTTGCCATTAGACTTATTATCTGCCTGAACACAAAACATGCAATTGTTATTGCAGATAAATCCTGTTTTGATATCAACCCTTTTCATGATTCACAGAGAAGATATGTCACTATATTAATTTTTTGAAATAATGTGATAAATATCGAATAGTTTCCACAATACAAATTTCAATTATTAAACTCTTTTTTAACCATAAAAGAAAAATATTAATAGTAGAAAAAACTCCAGCTACTAGGGGCAAATGGCTGATAATATAAACATTGTTGGTGATTCAGTTTTATTAAACATAAACCCAGAACTATATAATCTAGAAACTATTTATTCGGCCGCATATGTATTTCTTGATAAGGCATTTATTATCCTGGATGGAGACCCAAAAAAAGAAGTTATTGTAAAATTAAAGCCAAAAAAGAGCAGGGATTTGGAAAAATTAGGACATGATTTTTTTAATGAACTCATTAATTATGCAGATTACCAGAAAAGAGCAGAAAAAACCAAAAAAATAAGGGAAACAATAATGCAGAGGGCTTTGATTACAAACGAAAATATAGGGCAAGACGAGGTATCAAATGACCTGTTAAATGAATTGGAAGATGATGATTTGCTGGATGACCCTGAAGGCATAGCAATTCCCTGGGAAGAGAAATACGGAAAAACAGAGGAGGAAGAGAAAAAAGATGGCTAATAATATCAAAATAAGGCTGAATAACAAATTTTACGATAAGGAAACAATAAAAACTGCATTAGATGATTTTAAGGAAGCTTGTGATGGAAAAATATTGAATGATGAAATTGAAGTTAAATTAGAGCCTAAAGAAGCAATCAATGATCTGGAAGGTGAATTCTGCAATTATGTTTTAGGCTTAATCAAAAACAGGCAGGTCTAAATGCACACTATTAACAATTTTAGGCATAAAAAAATCAACGATAAGTACTTCGTAACAACTGATCATGGAAGCTACTGTATTCTTTCAGAAGATGAGTTTAATCAGTTAAAGCAGGATGATATTGATGAAAATTTAAATTTAAAATTAGAGAAAAAAGAGATTATTCTTAATGACAAAAATATAAACGAAGCAATAAGGCTTACAAGAAACAGGAACTCCTTCTTGTATTCCGGAACTTCTTTGCATATAATTGTTGTAACTTTAAGATGCAATATGAACTGCATATACTGCCATGCAAGCGCAAAATCACCGGATAAAAAAGAATTTGATATGAACAAGGAAACTGCTAAAAAAACAGTTGATTTTATTTTCCAGACACCAAGCAAAGGCATCACTATAGAATTCCAGGGGGGAGAGCCTTTATTGAACTGGGATGTTGTTAAATTCATTATTGAATACTCTAAAGAGAAAAATAAGGCTGAAAAAAAGAACATGAATATCTCCCTTGTAACAAACCTGACTAAGATGGATGAAGAGAAGATGAATTTTCTGATTGAAAACAATGTCGATGCCTGCACATCCCTGGATGGTCCAAAAGAACTGCATGATTACAACAGGAAATTTATTCATGGAAGTAGTTATGACCATGTTGTCAAATGGGTCAAGAGATTTAATGATGAATATAAAAAAAATGGAATTAAAAACAAAAGAGTCAATGCTCTTGTTACCTTAACAAGAAAAAGCCTGGAATATCCTGAGAGGATTGTAGATGAATATGTTAACCTAGGCATAAAAGAGGTCCACTTAAGATTCCTTAATAATCTTGGAGTTGCAAAGCATGCCTGGAATAATTTAAATTATTCAACTGAAAGCTACCTCAGTTTCTGGAAAAAAGCAGTATCATACATAGAGGAATTGAATAAACAGGGAAAAGAAATAAACGAAAGGATGGCTTCTATAATGATCAATAAAATCAACAATGAGACAGATCCAAATTATTTAGATCTAAGAAGCCCCTGCGGAGCTGCAATCGGCCAGCTTGCCTATAATTTTAATGGAGATATATATACCTGTGATGAGGCAAGAATGCTGGATGATGATTTATTTTTACTTGGAAACGTTAAAAAAGATAAATATAAAGATATAGTTAGTTGCGATAAGGCATGTGCAGTTGTGAGTTCTTCTATAAACGACCAATATATGTGCGATAACTGCGCTTACAAGCCCTATTGCGGGATTTGCCCCGTATGCAATTATGAAGAGCAAGATAATGTCATTGGAAAAATAAGCGAGACAGACAGGTGCAAAATATACATGGAACAGTTTAATTGGGTTGTTGAGAATAAGTTCATAGAAGCCGAAAATTTTAAATAGTATCAAATACAGGGGATTGAACAGAGATACTATAATACAAAAAGAGGATTCGATGATAAAAATACCTAAATTAAAGAAAAAAATAAGCTCATTTTTAACAAAAGAAGAAGGCAAGATAAGCAAGGAAAAGCTGATTAAAGCCGGAATCCTGCTGGGTGCAGCTGCATTAGTATCTGTAAATGAAGTAGAAGCAGGGCATAGCAATACTCCACATAACAACAATTTAAATTTGAATTATGTAAAGCCATCTGCAATAGGGACGCATATCCATGCTGCAGCACACAGTTCCCATAGCTCTCATAGTTCATATTAAATTAATAGATGCGTTATATCTTTATCTTAATAATCATTTTTTATCTGCATGGGGGTGTTATGAAAAAAATGGAATTACCTAATGAAATAGTTATTGAAGTAACAAGAAAATGCAATTTAAGCTGTGATTTTTGCTTTAACGATCAAGACATGGATAATATTAATGACATGCTGTCGGATGACATATTCAAAGTCTTAGATGATATCTCAAAATCCGGAATTAAGGCAGTCAGGTTTACAGGTGGAGAGCCATTTTTAAGGAAAGATTTGCAGGAAATCCTTAAAAAAGCAAAATCTTTGGGATTATATATTATTTTAAATACCAATGGTTTTTTGATAACTGACGATAATAAGGAATTCTTTAATTTTGTTGATTTGGCTCTTTTTTCTTTGCATGATTTGAATAGGTTTGATAAAGTAAAAAAAGCAATGGGCCTTATTAAGGGTTTTGATACAAAAATTATGCTTGCTACAATAATAACAAAAAATAATATAAGAGATATTGAAAAATATTATGAATTTGTTTTTGGGATCGATAACAAGAATTTCTCAGAATGGTTTCTATTGAGGCCAATACCCAATAAATTTGATAAAAATCCGATTAATCAAGGCAATATTAAAGATATCTACAATAAAATAAAAAAATATAACGATGAATTTAATATGAACACTAAAATTACCAATTCTCTTCCGTTCTGCGTAATAAGCGAAAATTTACAATCAATATGCAAAGGAGGAATTTTTGATTCTGGGCATTCCAGATTGGTTATTGACTGCAATGGAAACTATAAGGCAGATTATAACTCTAATTTGATATTTGGAAACATCAAAAATAGTGATATTATGCAAATCTGGAATTCGAATGAGATGAAAGGCATCAGAAATTACCGAGATGTTGATATGGAATGTAAAGAATGTTATCAACTGGAGACTTGCAAAGGGGGATTGCTTGAAAATGAGAATCTGCGCGATTATAAAAATGTAAATCCGCTTGTCAGTGTTGTTATTCCAACTTATAATAATAAGGAATCATTAGGATTAGTATTGAAATCCTTAATCTTACAAAGATGCAGAAAAAGCATCTATGAAATTATTGTTGCTGATGACGGGTCTTCTGATGGAACTAAACAACTTATTGATGATATTAAAAAACAGTTCAATAAAATAGAATATTTTTCCCAGGAAGATAAGGGATTTAGGGCTGGCCAGGCAAGGAATCTTGGAGCAAAAAATGCAAAAGGGGAAATTTTGATTTTCCTGGATGATGATTCTGTTGCTCCGGAAAATTTTATTATTGGTCATATGAAAGCCACGAAACACGCTGATGTCGTTTTAGGATACAATGCAAGCTATGGCTCAAAAAAAGCATACAAAAAAGAAGAAATTACCAGTAAATTAAATGGAAAAAATAAAATAAATGAATTGCCAATAATCCCTGAGTTTAGGCATAATATGTTTATGGATACTTTACAAAATAATTCCATAAAAAATAAAAAAATCTGGCAGGTATTCGGAGCCGGTTCCAATGTTTCAATAAAAAAAGCATTGTTTGACAACTTTAAGTTTGACAATGATTTTGTTGGGTGGGGTGAGGAAGATACAGAATTAGGATATAGGTTAGTAAAAAACAACAACAAAATTATTTTGGATAAAAATATTATCTCTTATAACATCAGAATGAAAAAAGAAATACACCCTATCTTAAGCAAGGATAGATTTATTTCATCTATAAAAAACCAGTTGCTGATGTATAAAAAACACCCTTACTTTGAAATTAAGGAGTATATTGAAGAAAGATATGAGAATTCTCCTGAGGAATTTAAAAAAGACATTAGATTGGATTTTAAGTCAGCAATATCTAGCAATAACTTTAAAAATTTCAAATCAAACAGAAAAATATTATTCTTTAGGGATGATGATGTCGGTGAATTAACACCAAAGCTGATTAGATTATTGAGCATCTTTATTGAAGAAAAAGTCCCTATAAATTTGGAAGTCATTCCAAGCAAAATCACAAAAAAAAGCTTAAGCTACCTTCTTAAACTTAAAAAAGATTACCCGGAACTTGTTGAATTTCACCAGCATGGCTTCAGCCACAATAACTTTAATATTGGGTTTGTTGGAGAGGAATATGAGTTTGGAAACAAAAGGTCTTATGATGAGCAATATTCTGATATAATCAATGGTAAAATTTTGATGGAAAAATACTTTAATGGTGGATTTTTCCAGGCTTTTTGCCCTCCATATTATGGATATAATAATGATACCTTAAAAATATTAGACTCTTTAGAGTATAAGGCCTTTTCAGATTATGATTTTTTTGAAAATAATTTTGGCAAGATTAAGGTTTCATTTAAACGAATACCCGGAAATATTGAATTTCTTGATCAAAAGCAGGATGGTGTTTTTTTAAGGGATACGGGAAAGATAGACAAAGAAATCGAAGAAAAAATAAAGAATGAAAATCAAATTGGCATAGTAATACACCATGAACTTATGAATGAGAAATATTTTAAGCATCTTCAAAAAATAATTAAAGATTTGAAGCAAAACAATAAAATTGAATTTAGGCTATTTAGCGGGATGATTGAAAGTGAAAATATTATTCCATGCAATTAACGGTATAGGACTGGGGCATATAAACAGGACAGTAACTATTGCCAGAACAATAAGAGAGTTACATCCAGATACAAAATGCCTTTTTATGACCAGTACAAGCTTTGATAATTTTTTTCTGGAAAATAAATTTGAATTTGTAAAATGCCCTGATATTGGCAACCTTAATATTCTAAATAAGGAAGATAACAGCAAAATTACAGATATTATCGAAGATTATGATCCGGATATTGTTGTTTATGATACACATCCCCCGAGATTGGTCTTAACTGATGAGAGAAACAAAAATAGAACAAATATACTAATATTAAGGAGAATGAATGACAATACATTAACAAATTTATTGCTTAGTCCGGCTTCAAAATACTTTTCGAAAATAATTTTGCCCCATACTAAGGAAGAATTTGAACATTATGGTATTGATGACCAGTTAATGAAACGAATGAAATACTCGCCAGAAATTATTTTTGGAGGTCAGATCATAAAAGGATTCGATAAAAGTAAAATTCAACATATTAAAGATAAATATAATATCGCTAAGGATGATTATGTTATCCTGTCAATAAGTGGGGGTGGTGGGCAGTATGATGGAACAACTGATACTGATGATTATTTTTGCGAATGTAAATCAGCCTTTGAAAAAGTTAATGAAAATATCAAAAATCTAAAATTTATTATGGTAACTGGACCTTTATGCAAAAAAACATTTAATTCTTCTAACGAAAAATTAATAATACAAAAATATGAAGAAAATCTACTTGAACTGATGCACTGCTCGAGTTTGATAATCTCGAGAGCAGGTTATAACTCTATCAACGAGATTATGACGGCTGGAGTTCCATCAATAATATTGGAAATAAAATGCGACCATGACAACCAAAAGGAACGTGCGAAATATCTGGAAAGCAAAGGAAATTCAATTTATCTGGAAGATATAACTAGGCTCCCAAGCGCAATTTTAGATACCTATAAAAAAAACCCACAAAAAAAAAGTGCCAAGGTAAATATAGGAAACATACCAATTGCTGAAGAAATCATTAAATTAATCCAAATAAACAAAAACATAAAAACCAATCAAGAATATCTACCTACAAATTTTTTTGGAGAAGAGACACTAGATGGTATCTATAATAAATCAATTAGCTTATTTAATAATCATAGTATAACAAACACCATTGATTCTTATGAATTTAATTTCAAAAGGCTAAGAAATGGAGAATTATTTTTCCCAGAAAGCTTAATTTCTGATATTCCAATTATAAAAAAGAACATTACAAGAAATGAATTTTTTTCTATTCTTGGCTTTAACAAAAGAATATTATCCTACTGCATTAAGCATGACTTTTATATCCTTCCTCAAACACTTAAGGGGGCCAATAGGTGGTTTTTAGATATAAATGATCTTGCAAATTTTTTATATTTCTTGTATAAAAAATGCGATTCTGTTATGAGTATTAATGGAATTTATCAAAAAATCAGCAAACAATATCCAGGATTAGGATTAGAAAAAGTTGTTGTTGGATTTTCTGTATTAAGTATGCTTAACATAATTGAATCTTCAAAGTCAATTACTCCAAATGAAGTTACCATATCCCTTACAAACAACTGCAATTTGAAGTGTGCAATGTGCGATATTTGGAAATCCGAAAGAAAAATTGATATGCCCCTGGAAAAGATCAAAGAAATTATAATAGGATACAAAAAAAACAGGCTAAAAGATATTGCTTTGACAGGTGGAGAGTTATTTACTAGGGATGATATTTTTGAAATATACTCCTTGATAAGACAAGAACTATCTTGGGCCCATATTAGCTTCTCGACAAATGGATACGAAACGGATAAAATAAACGAATTTATAAAAGATATTAATGATCAAAACATTTCATTTACTTTAAGTGTAGATGGAATAAAAAAACACGATTCCCAGAGGGGTGTTTTAGGCGCATTTAATAAAACCAAAGAGAGTGCAATGATATTGAAGGGAAAGAATATACCTGTTTCTATTAAATTTACAATAACACCCGTTAATTATACTGAGATATATGAAACTTACAGCCTGGCCAAATCATTAGGTCTAAATTTTCAACTAAAACCAGCAATGTGTGATAAAAGCTATACAAATAAAATCACAGACCCAAAATCAAGGATATTCAACTTTTCAGAAGTAATGACCAAAGATATAGAAAGACAAATTAGCTTAATTTTATCAGATGATGCAAATAAGGGGATAGATAAAAACTTCATAAAAATGATTCCAGATTATCTAAGAAAAAAGAAGCTTAATTTTTCCTGTGAGTGCCCAAAACATTCTATTTTTATCATGGAAAATGGAGACACATATAGCTGTTTACGTTCAAAAAAATTAGGGAATATATATGAAATAAGCTATAATGAAATATTACAATCAAAAAATGCTCAAGAAACAATAATTAAAAAATTGAACAAATGCTCTGCCTGCCTATCTTATTATGGAAGCATAAGCTCTATTGAAGATAAATTTCCCCTTGGATTAAATTTTGAAAATCAGAAAGAATCCGATGTCATGCTAATCAGCCCAAGATATGCATCTTAGTCAGATCATATTATACTCTATGGATTACAATGATAACCGAAGCCAATTTTTTACCCGGATCAGGATTGATAGAAGAGCCAATCGGACTGGCATATATAGCTTCACTTCTGGAAAAAAATGACTATAGTGTGAACATTTTAGATAATAATATTGACAAACTTGATGATGAACAAATTTTAAACTATATCAAATCTAAAAGACCAAAAACAATCTGTATTGGCTTCACAACTTTACAAGCAGATGATGCCTATAAATTATGCAATATCATTAAAAAGGATTTTCAAGATATACATTTAGTCTTATGCGGAGTTCACCCTACATTGATGCCAGAAGAAGCCTTTTCTAAGGGAAATGCAGATTTTGTGGTTATTGGTGAAGAAGAAACAACAACATTAGAGCTAACTAACGCGTTAAAAGAAGGAAAAAATTTTAGAGACATTCCAGGATTGGCATTCAAAGAGAATGGAAAAATAATAATAAACCAACCGCGTAAATTAATCAAAGATTTAGATAATCTTCCATTTCCAGCATACCATCTTCTTAAATGGAAGAAATATCAGACAAATATCCACGGAAAGTATGAAAATAAAAGGGCATTTAATGTTATTGCTTCAAGAGGCTGCTCCTTTAAATGCAATTTCTGCCTTGGTTCAATGTTATATGGCGGAAGCTTAAGGTTAAGGACAGTAGACAATGTAATTAAGGAAATTGGATGGATAATAAGCAACTATGGAATAGAGTATATCCATTTTGAAGATAATGATTTTCTTTTAAGGACAGAAGAATGGATTAAAGAATTCTGCAATAAAATAATAAGCAAAAAAATCAAATTTAAATGGTTAATCCAGACCAGGGTGGATTCTGTTATTAGGTTTAAAGAACATTTAAATGAAATGAGAAAAGCAGGATGTGTGGGCGTCGAGCTTGGAATCGAAAGCGGGGATGAGATTGTGCTTAAAAAAATCAACAAAGGAATAAATATCAATAAAATGAAAATTGCCAATGACCTGCTTAAGAAGTCAGATATTGATCCATTTTATCTTATGATAAGCTATAATGAAGGAGAAAACCTGGACAGCGCTTATAAATCTGCTAAGCTGATATATGAATTAGAAAATAATTGCAATGCGAAGTCTGAGTTTATTCCATATATTAAAAACCTAAAAAGAAACGGAGAAATACCAATTATGGGGCACCAGTCACTTCCAACTATAGGAACACAATTTCGTGAAGATATAGATAAAAAAGGTGCTTTTTTTGCAAAAAAATGGTCTGATTATACTATTGACAAAATCAATTTTATTCCTATAGAACTGCTTTCTGACATTCCAGTTAAAAATGGAGTTGACAATGATTCAGTAAACACACACATTAAAAAATATGAAAATCAAATTAAGGAGTACATGTCTACATCATTTTATCTGCCCGAAAATTTAGTTAACGATAATTTCAAAACTTATGAAGATTATGCTGGTTTCTTAAGCGAGCTATATTCTTTATGCAATGGAACTACAACTGTCAAGAAATTAGCAGAATCAATAAGCAAAACCCATAACCTTTCTATTCAAATCACAGTTTCTGGTTTGATGATACTGAGTATTTTAAGGTTAATCAAATCAAAGAATCAAAGGGCATAAACTCAATAGCACAAAAATGAAAACAATAAACGAGAATATAAACTTAAAGGCAATCACTCTTCAGTTGAACATAGCCTGTAACTATAAATGTATTATGTGTAATCGTTATGACGATTTAACAAAAAATCAAAACCTCGAAATAAACCAAGTTTTAAGAATCATAGAAGAAGCAGAATCTATGGGCATAGAGAAAATAATTTTGACCGGAGGAGAACCCTTAGTTTATCCCTGGATAGATAAAGTGATTAGTAAAATTAAAGAACTGGACCTTAGCATAACTCTAACAACCAATGGTTTGCTTTTAAACGAAGAAATAATAAAAACATTAGAGGGCAACAATTGCCTTTATGTAATATCAATACATGCTTCTAATAAAAAGCTCAATGACAATATTCGCCGAGTAGAAAGTGACTTTAATAAGATGATTGATAATATTAAATTAATCAAAGAGTCTGCTATACATAACAAAAACATAAAAATTGTCACCGCAATAGTAATCATGGATGAAAACAAAAAAGACTTCAAAAAAATATCTTCAATGCTTTATTCATTGGGAATAAGTAATGAAGAAACAGACTTATTTCC
>MDTC01205560.1_pt1 | contig 14514 bp, 30 predicted proteins | sample 811181 | NCBI WGS metagenome assembly MDTC01 (sample SAMN05326644, study PRJNA326480) | marine metagenome | isolation source: seawater | place: Pacific Ocean: North | collected 2011 | reverse complement strand
TGCGCCACGAATTGCGCCATTCTCTAGTGCTCGGTAATTGTTGCTTTTTGCATATTACCATCTTCGGCTTATTGCCGCTATCCCAATTCTGCCAGACGTTCTGTGGCACATCTTTCTGAATCAGGTATTCAATTGCTTCTTCTTCTGTCATTGCTGGCATTGGTTCTGTTTCATGCAACAGATAGCCCCGCGTGTGCTTCTTGAAGTCGGGTTGAGCTTCGTCCTTCGCCAGTTCCCAGTAAACCCACACAGGCGGCAAGATACCACCCTGTAAAGCGCAAGCCATCCAATTTGGATCAGGTACAAGTATTGATGCACAATCATCTACACTTTTCTCAAAGACCACACGGTAGTCTGATTGATGTGGCTCAAGGTTCTCCTTTGCCCAACATAAACGATCAAATAAATGTGTGCCTTGAAACTTTGGTGTTTGCATTATGCTAATTCTCCTACCCACATCCAACCATGAGGACCATCAGTATTACCGCTAGAATCAGTGTGCTGTCTTAATGAAAGATCAGAAGTTGTTGTGGCAGTACTAGCAATTCGCAAATATCTAAATCCACCAGCAGACATTCCACCAAAAGCAGATGCGTCCATTTCTTCTTGAGCATTATTTATAAGCACATAGGTAAATTGCCCAGAGGTTGATTCATCTGTTTTCGATGACACATTTAAGGAATTGCTAATTGTTGAGCCAGTGGAATCAAGCGTACCCGCCCACGCTTTTAAAGTGCCATTAACAACATACTTTGAACCAACAGATGTTGGTATGCTGACACTAGCACCGCTTACAGTTTCAGTTGAGTCTGTACCCTCAAAAGTATCTGCTACAATTTTACCTGCCATTATGCTAAGTCTCCAATAAACATCACTAAAGCATTAACATCGTCTGCCCCGCTACTTGAGGATTGCGAAAACTTAATAATAGCCTGAGATGATGTCCAAACTCCATTTACTGAAGACGCTCTCATATTTGAAGTTGCGCCTTCATTTCCCCCCATACCGTTAGCACCAACATAATTTGCACTACCAAATGATGAAGTCCAGTTGTAATCTTTCAAACCTGTACCATCGTCTGTAATTGAGGTTATGTTAAAACTGTCCTGTATGGTGTTTGCGCTGTGATTGCTGTGGCCCCACGCCTTCACTAACCCCTGTTCCAGAGACTGAGTAGCAGTAGCGCCGACTGTAACGGTAACAGTCTTAGCAGTGGTCTTGCCAGTGAGGGTATCTACTTTTATCTCACTCATGCTAAGTCTCCATGAACTGCGACATGAACCTGCCCTTCAGTCTGTGCGTTATTAGTGGTATAGAACTCTGTATTGAGTGTTGAGCTATCAACAACAGCTACCTGAAGCGATCTGTTTGCTGGGTTAGCTCCGTCTTTACCCCCGCCAGCAGTTGGAGCATAAAATGCATCTGACATTGCATTTGTTAAGTTTATTCCATCTTCAGTAGTCTCGTTTATTAAACTAGAAACATTGAAACTGCCCCTTGCCACTGGGCTGCTACTGTCTACAAGAGTATCGAAATAAACCCACGCCTTCGCCGCGTGTTGTTTAGTTAGCGTAACAGGACTGGTTCCATCGTTTGCTACAAGTGTATCTACTTTTATTGTGCTCATAGTGTCACCAATGTTCCGCCTGTGGCTACGGTTATTGTCACACCTGTGGCTACGGTTATCGGACCCGTGATGCTGGCATTTTCTGTAGCAGCAATTGTGACATTGCTTGATACAGTTTGTGCATTTACTTGAAATAAATCTGTTTTAGTCTTGCTAGAGCCTGACGTAAAGAGCACACCAGAAATAGTTGCGTTGATGTCGTTGGCTTCAAGACGAATAGCGCGTTCAGAAGACCCACGGTACACGACGTACACGTTATTGGTGCCGGAAGATGGTGCGGCGTCAAAGGTCAATGTTGTTCCAGCGGCTATGTATGACTTACCAGAACCCGGTTCCTGCTGGACATTATTTACGAAAACTTCTAGATCTTCAGGTACGTTTACGGCACGGTTCAATGTAAACGCAGTTGTCGAACCATTGCCGCTAAAAAACTGGCTGGTTGGAGTTGCTATGGATTTTGCGGGTGCGCCGCCTAGATAGCTCATATCTTTATCCTTATGTGGCGTGTACTAGGAAGCCGTTAAAGAAAGAAGCTTGTGCATTTTCGTGAAGCACTGTGGCTTCATCTGTGTAAAAGAACACTTCAACGTAGTCTGTGCTTCCATTTAGTTGGTGCATAACAGTAGGCCCAGAATAAACACCGCCTATCAATGTATCACCATTAGCCTGAAATTGAGTGGTAAATGGAGAATTTGCACTAGCACCATTTTTGCTTATATAAATTCTAATATATTGATGAACATTCAAAAGTTGCATTCTAATAGTAGTAGAAAACATATACCAACCTGCAACTTGTGGGGTAAATCTGTGATTTGCTGCATCCCAATAACTACCAGTGTCTAATGTCACTGTTTCCCATTCAACTTTAGTAATAGTAGTGGCAGACACTGACTGGTCTGTGTTGTCAGCCACAACTTGAAACGCCACGTTCTTTGGCTGTAGTAAGCCGTTGCTACCTATACTAAGACCAGTGACACCAGTATCTATGATTTTAGAAATAGGCATTAAGTGATCTCCAGAACTGACAATGTCACATCTGCCGCTGAAGCCTGACTTGCAGTAATTCGTAAAATATCACTGGCATTCATAACAATCTTCTGATCTCCACCCACCGCAACAAGAGATGAACCAACAGGCACGGTGGCTGACTTAACAATGTGCACATTGTCACCATCGTTGTTGATTAGCTGTACATTGACTGTGATTGTGGCGGTAAGAATGTTGGCAATATTCAAACCAATGATGGTTGTTTCTGTAGCTGATGGACAAGTGTAAACGTCTGCGTTTGCCGTGCCTACCGCTGTGTCCGTAAATGTTTTAAAAGCGTTTGCCATGTCGTCATCCTAATGCAATTGCAAACGCCAAGGCGTTTGGGTCCTGTTCTGTAAAACCTTGTATGTTTCCGTTGGCATCTAAGAAAGCCATCTTCTCTGCTGGCAAAGTACAAAAGATTGTACGAGTTCCTGAAGTCCAGTTCACCGCAGCATCTGAATTACTGGATTGCAAGATTGTTGTACGAGCTAATGTGGTGCCTGAAGCTGTGTATGTACCGATACCCGTCTCAAAGTCTGTGCCGTCAGTGCATGTGTAGTATGTAGTATTACTATTGCCTATCTGACCAAATGTTTCAAAACCAGTGACCGCACCAGCTAACGTATAGGTGCCAGTGCCTGTCGTGGTTGTTGTTTCTTTGACACGATCTTTGAGCACCAGTGCCATTACTTCAACTCAATAGTCAGATTGTTTGTGTTTATCCGAAAGATGTCACCAGTGGCTATCGTCTTACTAGCATCCAAGGCTCCAACAAATAGTATGTTACCAGAACTAGCAGCATCGGCAATGAATGCATGTGTCACTGTATTCGTTGTTCCAGTAGAAGCTGGGAACTCTATGTTTGCTGCATTCTTGATAGTTTGCTGATCTGCGGAAGAGGAAGCTATAGTCCAGTTTGCTGCTGTAACTTGCTGTCGAGCATAAGAACCAAAGGTTGCCTCTGTAACTGAGCCTGCCTCTGCGTCAGATACTGCTGTCGCCAAACCAACGTAGATACTGTCTCCGGGAGTCGAAAAAGACCCCGCGTTATTTTTGAAGATAAAGCTTAGTAGCTTATTCTCCAAGTAGGTGGTTGCTGCGTTTGCGGTTGCCATCTTATTTTACTCCTAGTTAAGTGCGTGGCCTATCAGGTAGACCTCTCCTGTAGGCATCGCTATTCTCTCTAGCTTCAGCCAAATCTTTTAGTCTTTGCATTTCTTGTGCAAACCTCTGCTCATATAGCTGCATCATGTCTGCTTCGCCCTTCATGTAAGTATACGCCTCGACAAGTGAGCCGTAAAGAAGGACGTTTGGAGCGTTAGTGCTCAACCAAGTTGTACCACTGTCGGCTCCTGCTGTTAAGCTGGTTGGGCGATAATAATAATGTAATTCAACATTGTAAGCCACATCAGGGGTAGGGCTAAGAATAAAATTGTTTACATCAAAGACACCGTAGTATTTAGGTGTACCGTTAGCATTAGTATCAATCGCGTACTGCTGAACAAAATTCACATCCTTGAAGTCAATAAAATTCTTGTAGTTAGCATCTGTTATCTGAAGGGAGAAAGATGCTAGATAGTCGCTAGGAAGAGTTAAAAACTCATCACCAATTGACAACTGAGCATTTGCATTTTTACGAAATAGTTCAAGATCTACGAGTGTGAATACACGATCTTCTGCACTTCGTATGAACACAGGAAGATTTGTCACGAAAGTTGTTTCCGTGTTTTCTGTAAAATCCTGGATAGCTGTTTTTAGCTCTGCGTATGTAAAAGACATTTTATGTTCACTATACTATTGTTATGTTTCCAACCATGCCACTATGAGTGGTGCATTGATATACTAAAGACGTATCACTAGGCTCATGCGGAACAATAAATTGAGTTAGCCCTTGAGTGCTATTAAAGTTATCTGTAACACCCGTTGTAAAAGCTGACCCACCAGAGGACGTTCTTATCTGTAAGGGGTGACCACTAACATATGACGAGTTATCTATCAGGTAAGTGTGTCCTTTGTAAAAAGTAAAATTAGGATTGTTTCCAGCGGTAGCTCCCGGTCCTGAAAATTGATAAGCAGATCCTGTCGCCGCAGTCGTTGTGTATTTAGTTACTGGGCCACTAGTTTCATCGTTCAATCTAAGCCAGTTGCCACCATGAGCAAAGTAAAGACCACCTGTTGCGTGAACGTGTGCTACAGCTCCATGATATGTTGATGCACTAGGTAAATCGCTAAGAGCAGCATAGTAAAACACTATTTTATTAGCGCCGGAGCTAACGTCCAAAAGACCGTTTGCATCTATGATGTCTGTTAAGACATTGGAACTATTGCCTAACGCTGCATAAATCTCATCGAAGTTATCGTTTATCTTGTCTGCACCAACACGAAGACTGTCTCCAGTGCCATCATTCGCCGTTGTTCCGATTCCTACTGCCTGCTTTGCCATTTAACCCTCGTCGAAAGTCTTATTTGTTGAATCAAGTGTAACACTTGTTGCATCAAAGGTCGATGCGCTTGAAGTTGCTACGCCTGCCTCAACGGTTCCGTTTCCGCCACCGCCTCTTATGTTACCCGTTGTTGCTGTCTCAGCACTAATTGTAATTGTATAAGAATCACTATCTACAACCACAATTGAGTGTCCTGCGGTTTGTCGTAAAGTAGTGGATGTAAACCCGTCAAAGGACTCCACTTTTCTAAATACAACAACGCTTGAAGTGGTTCGACCGTGAGAAGGCTCAAATACGGTAATCACAGAAGAACCAGAAGAACCAGACTGAAAAGGATTATTGATTAAAAGTGTTTGACCCTGTGTTTCAGTCCTCTGATCGGGTCTTGGGTCAAACAGAGCTTGTGGATCTGCCCCAGTCTTTTGAGGTCTTAACTGAGGATGCTTCTCTTCGTATTCATCAGGACCAACTTTTAATCCATTCCACTCAGTTATCATTTCTGACAGACGATATCTGAAACCAGATCTGTCTGAATAGCCCCAAGCTTTTTTACCTGAAGCGTATCTAGGCATTAGTTTATCCTCAAGTACTGAATATTAGGTTGAAGCTTGAGAGATACTCTATCTTCATCCTCATCAGCAGCACGTTGGAACTCCTCTTCATAAATAGATTTTAGAAGCTGTACACGTTCCGGTGCTCTTTTGACAGACAGGTAGTAAGCAAGTCCGGCGACCATACATGGAAAGAACCTGAAAGGCGCATCTGCCGTATTGACTAGATTGTCTACATCTTCGATGCGCTTAACGTAATAGAACACTAAGGTATCTGTGGAGTTCTCTGGTGTAGCCCATAGAGTTATTTGAGGAGTTTTCTGACGATCAAAAAAATACTGACTAGGACGACCTTGAGTCGTCTTATTTGGTATATTTAAATATTCAGCGCGGGACATACGAGTCAATTCCGTATCCACTCCACTTCGTCTCAATACAACTTCTAAAAGATCCGTAAAGTTAAGGTTGAGAGTATAAGTAGCAGTGCCTTGCGTCAGTGCTTGTGTGCTTTGTTTAACCGTCCATAGATTGAGGCCGCGATTGGCCCAATCAGCAAACATCAAGTTCATAGATCGACGTGCTGTTTTAGCATCATAAGCAGTGCGAAGTTCTAGTCCGCACCGCTCATATGCTTCTTCGATTATCTCAGCTACATCAAGCTCGAAGTCTGTAGATCCCGAAGTTGCCATTTACTTTCTAACTGCCTTACCGCTTTTAGCCATCATCATCTTCTTTTTCATGGCTCCGCCGCCGCGCATTTTCTTCATTGGAGCTTTCATAGCACCGCCGCCGCGCATACGCTTTTTCATAACTCCGCCGCCACGCATACGCTTCATAGCTTGTTTTTTAGCACCTGGCATCTTCTCGTCTCCTTCTTCTAGTTAAGATAAGATTAAGATAGTCTTCTTTACTGTAACTTTCATAATATCCAGTCTTCTCAAGTATCTTACTAGCATCATCAAGCTCTGACAATCGTTGTATGAAAACCATGGTAAAATCAGTTTGAAAGGATAAAAGCCATAAATCTACTTTGTTATGAGCAAACCACTCATTCATAGCGACACAAGCGCTTTCAACCTCTTCGTATGTTTGACTTGGTTCCTCTTCTAAACAGATAACAACTGAGTAATCCGAACTAAACGAGTCACATTCTACCGCTACTTTGCTCCACAGATCTTGTCTGCCATCACATTCGACGATCTTTAGTCTTCCATCTTTCAGCGCCTTTTTTGCAAAAGGACAAGGAGCATACCCTACGTTAGGGTCTATCACACTCAAATCATTGTGAACCCACTCCTCTATGAGTTCACGCATACTAGGCCCGTCTGGTCTTTTTGTTTCTCTTTGGCATTTTCAGTGCACCAGCCATCTCTTTGCGTGGGCAAACAAACTTACCGTTTTTGGCTTTGATAGTGCCGCCTTTTTTCTTAAAGCCCATTTTGTTACGAACGGCTGTAGGAAGCATTGAAAGCCCTTTGCCTTTATTTCCTGCCGGAATGTCTTTCATTTCTTTTTTCTCCTTACTGCTTTTACACGCCTTGGCTTGCCTGCTGGCTGACCCAATCTTTTCTTCTGAGCTATCCTACTACGCTTCTCAGCGGCTGTCATTTCGCTCCCTGTTTTGGGAGTCTTAGAACTGATGCGTTTGGAGGGGCGGCAATATGGAGTACCCCGTTTTTCACCCTTGCGACGGCCACACGGTTTACCCGTTCTCTGGTCCGTCCACTTCTCCTTGAACCACCTTTTGAGCGCCAGCCCACTTTTTGTTTTCCTTACCGCCATTTACAAACCCATCGCCCTTGCCACAGAAATCATAAGAATAACAAACAAACCAACAGCAACAACTATAACAATAAAAATTAAAGCTGCGGCTTTTATATTTTCTTCTAACTCCTTTTGCCTCTTTGCCGCCTCTTTTCTTGCAATGGCTGCGGCTTCTTTTGCCTGTTGTATACGCTTTGCTCTCTCTGCCACTATAGAAGCCCAAGTTCCGTGCCCGAATCTCATGTCCACCATAGAGGCTATTTCTTGCATTTGCTCCTTCGCCAGCTTCGCATCTATGATCTCTTGCGCTACTGACTTTATACCAAACTGATCTCCTACTCCTACACCGGACTTTTTGTTCCGTCTCTGCTGTACCTGTTTTTCACCCTCAAACAGGTTGTCTATATGTCCGGCTATTTCGCCAACATCTTGCGCCGTGTTAATGACACTTTTGATACCATCAACAGCCGACTTGAATAAAGCTATACCAGCCAAAGCTGTTGATACGGGTTCCATTTTTTCCTACGCGTATTTAGTTGCTTTTCTCTTGTTACTCAAGACAGCACCGCACCCTCTAGCAACATTAGGATTGCTAGATGGCCGCTTTGCCTTAGTAACTGCGGCTCCTCCATTTTTCATGCTCAAGACTCCACCCGAAGCCTTCCCCTTTTTCTTTTTCTTTTTGCCCCCAGTGCCATAGTTAGCGGCACCTACCTTTCGGCATTTTGCAATTGCGCCCGAGGCATAGGCGCTTGGAAAAACTCTATAACGAGCTTTCACTTTATGATAACAAGCGTCTTTAGGCATTTGCTTTTCTCCGCTTCTTTCTTCCAGCGCAGTGCGCTCTTTCACTGAATCCTCTGGGCCTTTTACAGTTTATTGAACGCTTTCGCTTTGAACTCCATTTCTTCTTTTGAGGGGGCTTGGATATCTGTTTGCTCATTGAGCCTCGCGAGATTGCCATCGTATGTCCTTCCCGTAAACTCTTCCCACATTGGTCTTATCATGGTGTGAAGCTCATCGATCTTATGACTATTTGCATCAACTTTAACTGCAACGACGGCCACATTCTTATCGACCTCAATAAGTGTAGATGAGATCCAAGTTAAACCACCAACACACGCTCCTACAAACGCAACAAATATGGTCCCTGCTATGAACTGAGCGTTTAGCATTTCCATCTCCGTCTTGCTTGTCTGAGCCTGCTATTAGGATTTTTAGCTGCTTTTGGAAACTTTCTCATTTGTCCGGCACTTCTTGCACAAAAAGACTTACGTCTTTTCGCGTCCTTACTGCCTTTCTTGACTTTACCTGTAACAGCCGTTTTTAACTTGCTGCCGGGATTGGCACGACGATATGCCTTTACCCCAGCTTCAGTCATCCCCGCCCCAGCTTTTGTGGGACGGAAATTCTTCTTGTTACGCTTTGGCATTTTGGATGGCCTTCTAGCCATCAGCCAAAGAACCCTGTGAGCGAGTCAATGTTTGTAAGCGTTACATGACACTCATCATCAAAAATCATACCGTGATCGGGTATGGTGATTTGATTGTCATCAGAGGTGTGAAATACCATCGACAACAGTGTTGCTCCGCCACTACCATTTTTAAAGACAACCGCAGGAGATCCACTTCCAGCCGTCTTCACATAGAAAGCTTTTAGTCTAGCCCTGCCACCCAGTAATGTCCCTGTAGACGTAACTGTTTTTGCCGTAATAGAAGCAGCCATATTGACCTCCTATTAAGCTGTTGGTGAGTCGGATGAAATACCAAAGAATTTCAAAGACAATTGACCACCAGCACCTGCTGAACCTGAAATAGTCACTTCAACCTCATCAGCAGTCGCTTCTGCTACTTGACCAGCAGCAAACCCAGACATGCCAAGCACACCATTACAGCCAAAGAAACCTTTGAACCCAGCCGCGTTAATGGCTGTTGTAGGTAGTCCATCAACAAATCCATCTGGATCTGTGTCTGTGCCAATATCAACAAGGTTTACGTTATTGGCAGCGGCTGTCACAACTGTAACCGCCACACCCATAGGGATGAAGTTTGAAGGAATACCGATAGAAGCTTCTTTGTGACTTGTTCCTGAAGCGGCAATGTCAATGGTTGCTGTATAAGTTGACAAAGTCATCTCATTAGTCAGCGCACCTGTTGTGCTGTTTTTAATGATATTCTTAAATCCGTTTTCTGAACGGACGGGACCGTTAAAAGTGGTATTAGCCATGTAGATCTCCTGTCTTGGCTAGTGTCAAACTCCCAGCGAGTTTGTCAGGATAAACACAGCATACACCAAAAAAAGAGAGGCTGCAATTAGAACAGCCCCTCTCTGAGTCTAGGGAGGTATCTCTTCATGCGTAAGAGATTATTTACGGTAACAGAAAAAAGGACGACTGAATAGCCGTCCTTTGATCATCTGTTTTACAAGACTTACGCGCCTGGTGAACCAAACACACAGCGTGGATCGGAGAAGCCAAAGCTGTAGCGCTCACGAGCCTTGTAACGCATGTTACCAGTGTCGAAGTCTGGATCCATGTTAGTTGCAAGAGCAGCACGTTCAAAGTGCTTGAACCCGTTTGGAGCATCAGTCTTGATGAAGAATGCATCTGTGTCTGTCAGGAAGTCGTTGACCACATAGCCATCAGGCAACATGCCCATTGACTTGAGTGCATTCACATCATTGTCGGCTGTACCAACCCGTAGGTTTGACACAATCAAACGCTCTGCAATGAATTGCAGTTGACGTGGAATGATTAGCTTCATGCCACGAAGAGCGATGATCAGGCCGCGCTCGTCAACGAAACCAGCGATGCTAATCAGAGCGTCTTCCAAAGAAGTCTCATTCAAGTCAGCAGCAGTGGAAGGCTCGTTAGCAAAAGTACCACCAGATGTCAGCGGGTGTGAAGCATCACAAAGAGCAACACCGTCACCACCAGCATTTGCGCCAGCAGAGAATGCATTGTTCAGAATTGATGCAGCTTTAACCTGCTTAGTGTGTGCCATAGAACGTGCAAGTGCACGAGTATAGCGAGAAGCCAGACGATCATAAAGATTGTCCTCAACAGCTTCTTCAGTGATTGAGAAGGCCATAGCCACTGTCTCGTGGTTGTAACGAGCAGTGAAAGCTTCGTTCGCATTGTCAAATGAGACACCCGCTCCTTCTGCTTTTGTTGGTGCCGCTCCAAAACCTGACAGCATCACTTCTTCTTCGAACGCCCGATCTGATGCTTCGGTGTCGAAGATCTCAGCATGCTGACCTTCGTAGCGGTCGTATTCCATACCAAAGAGAGCGTTTAGACCCGGCTCTAATTCTTTGGCGAGTTGTGCTCTAGAAATAGCCATTATCTATACTCCCTTATACGCCTGTCGTAGAAACAGTGCCCTGTGCAATGCTGCCCGTAGGAGCATTGAAGTGGTTGTTTATACGAACGATTAATGGGATACCAGCAGCACTAAAGTCTGAGTTTTCTGCATCATCAAGGATGCCCATGATACGCAGAGCGTGTGTGTTGGTGGTAGCGACTGTGTTCAGATCCGCAGTAGCAGAAGAAATACCTGTTGTGGTAGATCCACTATTACCATTAGCAAGCTGAATGTTTGCAAACACAGCGGTACGAAGTTCTGCTTCAGTGTCGTTAGAACCCTGTACGTTAGATGTTGCAATTGTAAACAGCATTGAAGGATCGTCATAAAGAAAAGCTTTGACGGGGAAGTTAGAATCCGCGCCAGAGCCAGGCCAGAAATTAGAGAAAACCGTTTCTCCAGTGGTTGAACTGACGTACTCACATCCGTTAAACACACCCACGATTGAAACCGTGCCGCCTGCGGCAGCTTGTAGGTCATCAATTACTCCAGCAGCAAGCGGTATTACAGGCATGCCTTGGAAGATCGGGTTAGAGTTGTTAGACGCAATGCGATACTCAGTTGTACCAATGGAGGTTGGGGCTGACCCAAGCATGCCATACGGCCGTAAGCCGAAGGCTCCATTTGCATTTGCCATTTTGCATTACCTCGCAGTTATGGGGGCTAATCTTTTCCCCCGAATGATACACGACTTTGCCTATCCGAATGAATAGGCATTGAGGGATGTTGTTCCCTCATTAGATTGTCATCGACGGCTCTCATTTGATTGCGGGTCTGCTCCCGATAATATTCAGTTCTCTCTTCAACCGTTTCTTCTGGAATTCGTGCAAGCATTAAACCGCCTACACCGATGACTCCAGCATGCTTACCTTCATCAATTGTTGGAAACTGATCAGCCAGTTCTGGATATTCATCCGCACGAACTGGTTCCCAACCCTCCCGAAGCCTCGATGCTACGTTAGTGCGATCATCTTCACCGCGTATTGAAGTGCGGATCCAACGATGCTGGTAGCCTGCTGGTGCTTCAGGTGCTGCCAACTTTGATGGCGGTGTCCACGGCTTGCGCCGTGTGGTTTTTGCGCGACTGTTTGATTCGCGGGTAGTTCTATCAGTCATAATCTAGTCCTTTACATACTTTGCATATTCTTCAAGCGGAACATTCAAGCGTTTCGCAATAGCAATCTGCGAAGGCGTAAGTTTGACTGTTCTGCGCCCCTTTTTTGTAGCCGACTTAGAAGCCGTGGACTCAGCAGAAGCGACTCTGGGTCCCGTGTTACGTCCTGCTTCCTTAAACTTCTGCGGAAACTCAGTGCGAACACGTCTATCTAGTTCACTATAGTACTCATCTGACGTCGGGTCAAACCCTTCCTCTTCGATAAGTTGACGATGTATACCAAAAGCTGCGTATGTCATCGTCTGATCAGAGCCAAACCACTCATTCCTTGTAGCCCATTCCTCGGCTTTTGGATCCGGTTTAGCTGGTGCCTGTTGTGGCGCAGCTTGTTGTGGTGCCTCTTCTATTTGCTGTGCTTTTTGCTCACTTTTTTGTTTAGCCTGTTCGTATTTAGATTGCTCTATGGCTAAACGGCTAATATTCTTTTGCGCCTCAAACATAGCATCGGCATCACCTTCGTCGTATGCCTTCTTGTATGCTTCTTTTGCAGCTTCAACCTGAGACTCAACACGGTTTCCAAACTCACCAACATAAGATTGATCAAGTTTATCAAGTCGCGATTTTAATTCTTCGTTCTGTTTTTTTACAGATTCCGCGTATTCAACTGCTGCCTGTCTCTGCCGCTCTTCCTCGCGATATTTCCCTGTGAGTGTGCGAATGCGCCTTTGAACAGATTCAGAATATGCTTCAAGTTCATCCTCTTTTTCCTCATCTTTCGCATCTGCATCTTCTCCTGTCGTAGCTGCTTCAGCTTTGACCTCAGTTTCTACTTCCTGAGTTTGATCTTCTTTAGACTCTTCAGCTTCGGCCTCAACAACTTCGATTTCTTCTTTTTCTGCTAAATCAGGCATACTATACTCCGTATGTTTTTATATCATCTGGATCGATGATGGTTGCAATGACTTCATCGTCATTGATAATACGAACCTCACCACCTTCAATGTTGAAGCGAGATCCAGCGTAGCGACCGATACACACCCAATCACCCTCTTTACACCATGGCATACTGTTATCGCCAAACTTGTTAGGGTCTTGATATGCAAGAGGACCGACCTTTACGACATAAGCTACGGTTGTCGCACGGGCTTCTTTTTCACGAGCGGCATCTGGTATATACACGCCGCCATCTGTTTTTTCTTTACCCATATAGGGCATAACAAGAATGCGCCAACCTGTTGGCTGTGGCACTCGTTCTTTTATGGATTTAGATTTTGCAGCTTCTTCGGCTTCTTTTTTGGCACGTTGCTGCTCGAGAATGTAGTCAGGTACTATCAAAGTCTTCGTCATAGTTAGCTCTTTTTAGCAGGGTTTGAAGTTCGTCAAGTGCATAAGTGAGTCCCTGTATCTCACCTACCCTTGCTTTGTAATCCTCCCAGTTAGAAGCACTACCACTAGTGATTGATAAACTAATCTCATCCACTCTGGTTCTCAAGGATTTTTGATACTTTGAGATCAAAGAAATTACGTCCATCTAAAATTATACCTGTGTATTTGACATGCCAAATGGCCCTGTCATCAATCCTGTGCCTTTACCGACACCAGCGTACTCACCAATTAATCCTTGAATACCCGGCTGTGTGGGTTGATTAAAATTCATGTACGGAAACAGCTTTTGTCTTATCTCATCAGCTTTCATGCCATCGTAAGCTACATATTCAGAGCCGACTAAATCTTCAATTGGATTAAATGCAGGTCCTGTCGCCTGTTGTATTTCACCTACAGTAGGAGTAATAGGTCCGTCCCCTTCAGGGCCGGGTCCTACAGGTCCTACTGAATTTGGATCTCCATAGGCCTTACCTACACGAGCAGCCAGTCCCATTAATCCAAACGCTGGATTAGCTGTCATAAGACCCAAAATCCCTAATGCATTAGAGACCGGGTTGTCTGTGATAGCATCCATGATATTATCAAAGAAGCCTTTTTCTTGCCCAAGATCCCCTACACCAATATCCACTGAATCATTAGGTGATGAAGGGGTGCTTGCAACACCAACAGATTGCCCTGACTGTCCGGCAGACCCAGCAGGTCCGCCGCCGCCGGGGTCAGCACCGACTCCTGTTGCTCCGTCTACTCCGGGATCTCCTACAGCCATTACTTAATCTTCGCCTCTCTTGGGCTACCTGTATACGCTTTACCCATGCCACGAACTTCAAGCATGGTTTCTTCTATTATACTTGAGCCGCCGTCTTTACGTCGCCGTCCCTCGTTTATAAGCTCTTTTGCCTGTTTAGTCGATACACCAATATCTTTTGCAAATTGTGCTGCTCTAGGCTTTGCCATTATTTCTTACTCATCCAAGCAGTTGTACCCATATATGCGCCGACAATGCCTGCGCCACTCAAGAAGATAAGGTCTGTGACGGCCCCTAATCCATTCAGCTTCTCTGCTGAACACCATGGAGACGCTAAAAAAGCCGCATAGCAACCCATGAATATCAGAGTGTACCTTGCCATACGCAACTGCGCCAGATTTTTTCTAAGCTCAGTCTCAGTCTTCTTGATATCTTTGGCGTGTTCAAGCTCCTCGTCGGTAACTACCCCGTCGCCATCCATATCGTATT
>MDTC01183988.1_pt1 | contig 14515 bp, 13 predicted proteins | sample 811181 | NCBI WGS metagenome assembly MDTC01 (sample SAMN05326644, study PRJNA326480) | marine metagenome | isolation source: seawater | place: Pacific Ocean: North | collected 2011 | reverse complement strand
GGAATAATCCCTTTGGCTTACTCTTATCAAAAACCTGTAGTTGGCTCAGATATTAAAGGAATTAAGGAAATGATATTAGATGGAAAAACTGGTTATCTTTTTGAAAAAAATAATTCAAAAATGCTCTCAGAAAAAATTGAAAAATTTTTTACAATTAAAAGAGATTATTCATTAGATATAGAAAAGTTTAGAGAATACTTTTCATGGGATGAGTTTTCTGAAAAAATTCAACTTTTATATAAAAGCCTATGATTAATTCTACTAAATATAATATAAAATTTCATGTATGTATACTTAACTGGAATGGTCAGGAAGTTCTTCGTGATTGTGTCCAATCAATTTTGAATAATCAATATGAGTCATTTAAAGTAACTGTAATTGATAATGGCTCAGATGATTTTAAGTCAACAGAATTAGATCCAAAAGTTAATATAATTAAGCTTAACAATAATTATGGCTTTGCAAGAGGATACAACCTTGGTATAAGTAAGGCAAAAATAGATAATGATGAGTATTTAATCTTGCTAAATAATGACACAGTAGTAGATAAAAACTTTTTTATAAATTTGACAGAGTCAATTAAATCTAAAAAAACTGAAAGTATTTATGGACCTAAAATTACATTTGATGATGCCAAGGATTTGATATGGTATGCAGGTGGGAAAGTAAAACTTGATAGAGGGATAATTGAACATGTTGGTATTAGAAAACCATCAAGTGATTTTAGTATTGAGTCAAATACTGATTATATTACAGGGTGCTGTATGATTGTAAAAAAAAGTATTTATGATGATTTGGGTGGATTTGATGAATCATTTTTTATGTACAATGAAGATGTAGATTTTTGTTTAAGAGCAAAACTAAAAAAAATAAAATGTGTTTACTTGCCCTCAGTGATAATTAGTCATAAGGTTTCTAGCTCATTAGGTGGATACTATTCTAGAAAAAAAATATTAATGAAAATCAAATCAGCATTTTTATTATATAAAAAAAATTATAGTGAGCCTTGGGCTACAATGCTTTTAGTGAAATACTGTATTAGATCATTAATGAGTATCAAACTATAAAATATATGCAAAAAGATTATAATTTTACTTTTGTAATTGGCGCTCAGAAGGCTGGCACAACTACAATACATGAGCTTTTAAGGGCGCATTCTGATATTAGTTTGCCATCTATCAAAGAAACTCATTTTTTCAGTGATGATAAAGTTTATCGTAAAGGCTTAGATTGGTATCTTAGACAATTCGATTCATCTAAAAATATTCTTTGTGAGGTTGATCCATCATATTTATTTTATAAACAAGCTTCTTATAGAATAAAAAAAAATCTAGATAATTCTAAGTTTATAGTAATTTTTAGAAAACCTTTAGATAGGGCCTTTTCTCACTATTTAATGTCATGCTATAGAGGTCATGAAAAACTCTCATTTATTGAGGCAATTGAGAAAGAAAATGAAAGATTAGCTAGTGATGTAGACCTGTTATCATTCATTAATCATAGCTATATAAGTAGAGGGGATTATCAGAAACAGTTAAGTTTATACCTCAATGAGTTCAATAAGTCTAATTTTTTATTTATTAATTTTGACAATTTATTTCCATCATATAATAGCAAGATGATAAATTCTATATGTGAATTTATTGGCATTAATAATAATTTCAATTTAGAAGAAATGCCCACTCACAATAAAAAGCGTATAGTTAAATCAGATTTCATTAGAGATATGATATATAGAGAATCAATTACAAAAAAAATAGCTGGTTCCATTATTCCATCTGATAAGCTTAAGTTGAGAATTAAGAAATTTATAGATAATTTTAACTCTAAATATTTCGATCCTAATATCTATACAACTGAATATGAAAGAGTTATGAATGAACTTCCTAAAAAATATTTGAAATGGAGTAACGAACAATCAGAGCTATTAGAAAAATCAACGGGTTTAGATTTAAGATCTTGGAGATATGAAGATGTCTAAAACATTCCAGCCAATTCTATTATCAGGAATGCATCGTTCTGGAACATCGATGGTAACTAAAATTTTAAAAGATTTTAGTTTGGAAATTGGCCATAAGCTAGATGATAATAATGAATCTTTATTTTTTCAGAGAATTAATATCTGGATGATGTCTTTAATGGGTTCTTCATGGGATAATCCACAGAGTTTTAATAGTATAAATGATAATATTAAAGATGATATTGTATATCAACTTCAGAAATTAATTGATAGCAGAGCTAACTCATTGTATTTTGGGTGGAGTAGTGTTATAAAAAATAAATCATTTAGTGATATTGAAAAACCATGGGGTTGGAAAGATCCAAGAAATGTATTTACTCAAAATATTTGGAGACAAGTATTCCCAGATATTAAAATGGTTCAGATTATAAGACATCCAGTCGATATAGCGGTAAGTTTAATGAAAAGGCAAAAAAAAGAAATTAAATCAGATATATTAAGAAAGAAGAAAAGCTCCAACGTTATCAAAGCATTATTATCAATTAGTCATTCAAATTACAACTCAAGCATGATCTTAAATTCATATAATGATTGTTTTAAATTAATAGAAATATATTTTGATGAAATTACTAGAAATCCTTCTTCAAATAGTTTATTAATAAAATTTGAAGATATTTTATCTAATCCTGAGTTTGAGATAGGATCTTTATTGGACTTTTGTAGTATTCCTTATAATCCAGAACAGTTAAGTGAAATTATTTCTACCATTGATCCCACCAAAGGTTTTTCATATAAAGCCAATGTAGAATATTTAGATTTAGAGAATCAGGCTAAAGATTTAATTAATAAAATGGGGTATTAGATTGAATATAAAATCCTTTTTATTTGTATTTAGCATATTATTGTTTGCCACGAGTATATTGTTTTATGATGTTTTATATTCCGATTCTATTTTCCTAACACAGGATTCTATATCAGCTAAGTCTATAAAGCATGGTATTGAAAAATCTACTGTTGATTTTGGTGAATACCCTAAATGGATGCCGTGGATTTTTGGTGGACTCCCATCTACCCATTCAATGCAAAATATTTCAGAATATTATTATCCACATCACATAATCAAGCTAATAAAAATATTTTCAATACCTTGGTTTTGGAATTTTTTAATACATTTTCTTTTTGCTGGCTTAGGTATGTATGTTTTACTTAATCACCTGAAACTTAATTTCTTTTCCTCACTGTTTGGATCTCTTGCATACACTATAATGCCTTGGATGATTACAATGATAGTCCATGGTCATGGTAGCCAGGTAATGACAGCAGCATACATACCTTGGGTAGTTTGGGCCATGTTTAAATTAAAGAATGAGCCTGAATTACGGTATATATCAATTTTAGCCTTATTAATTGGTTTGCAACTTCAAAGAGCACATGTTCAAATAGCCTATTATACTTGGATTCTTATGGGTATTTATATCATTTATGATTTATATGTTAGTTATTATTCAAAGTCAAAATACGATGTAAAATTTATAGTAAAATGGGCTTTTGCATCAATTATAGGATTTTGCATGTCACTTTGGATATATATACCATTATTAAATTATGCTCCATTTTCAAAAAGATCTTCATCCGCAGGAGGTGCATCTTTCGAATATGCTACATCTTGGTCAATGCATCCTTATGAATCACTCACTATGCTCCTTCCTTCATCTTTTGGATTTGGTGAATTAACCTATTTTGGGTTTATGCCTATGACAAATTTTCCTAATTATTCTGGGATAGTGATTGTATTTATGACTTTTTTTGCATTTCATAAAACATCTAGACAGCTAAGTTATTTTTTCTTAACTATTTTGATTACTAGTTTACTCATTTCATTTGGTAAGCATACTTTCATATATGAAATATTATACAACTGGTTACCATATTTCAATAAATTCAGAGTTCCTTCAATGATATTAATACTTTTTCAATTTTCTATTACAGTACTGGCTGCAATTGGATTAAATAATTTATGTAAAAACATAAAAGACAAAAGAGTTCTAAAAAAATCTTTAATTATATTAGGGACTATTTCAATCATTGCAGTTTTGAGACTTGTATTTCATGACTTTTCTAATGCTTTAGACAAGCGTGTTACTACAAATAATTTGCGTGTTGAATTAATGCAAAATGATTTATTCTATAGTATTGTTTTGTTAGTTTCAATTTCTGTTCTGATTTATCTATTTACAAAATCAAAAATTAAATCAAGATTGTTCCTTATATCAATTATCTCATTATCATATCTTGATTTTTATAGAGTCAATTCAAAAATAATTTATCCGGACTTAAAGACAACTTACAGTCAAGATTTACCTATGAAAAATAAAGATTTCCTAAATAAACATCTCGATGAAAATTATGATGATATTATAAGTTATCTCAAAAAAGATGATTCCTATTTTAGGGTATTTGAGGCTTCCTTTGATAGTCAAGGAAGATTACGGCCAGAACATAATAATAATCGTTTAGCTGCCTTTAATATTGAATCAATTAACGGATATCATCCAGCAAAGCTCTCAATTTATGAATCTTTTAATTCAGTTCCATTATTAAACAGATTAAAACTGTTTAATGTAAAATATTTGATTTTATCAAACGAAGTAAATATACCTGCGCTAAAATTGGTTAAGGCTGGAAGCTATTTTTCAAATCTATCATATAGAAAGGTTTTTCTATATGAATATCTAGATTTTCATCCCAGGGTGCAATTTTTAGAGAAAATAAATAAAGTTGACAATCGCCAAGAAGGATATCAAAAATTAAATTCTGAAATTTTTGATCTTAAAAAAGATTCATTTGTTTCTAGTAATGATTTTAATGAGGATTTAGAGGTATCTTATAATTCTGAATCGGAAATTTTAATCAAGGAGCATATCCCAAATAAGATAGTACTCTCTGTTAATGCTAAGGGTGATTCATCAAATAGGCACTTTGTATTATTAAGTGAGGTTTACTTCCCTCATGGATGGAAAATTTCAGGTGCCTCAGATTTAGAGATTATTGAAGTCAATAATCTTTTTAGGGGATTTTTTGTTCCTAATGGTTCTACAGAAATAACTCTTGAATTTAATCCATCAGATTTAAAATATAGTGCTTTGGTTAGTCACTTTTCACTAATAGTAATCTTGATCCTTTACTTAGTTTCTTTGTTCTATCGTAAAAATGAAAAACTTTAAACTTCAGACAAGTATTAAATTTGTTTTATCTACATTTGCAATAATAATGGCAATAGCTGTGCTTTGGATTAATAGCACTGTAATATCAAATCTCAGAGAAGGAAATCGAAGGCAGATTGAAAAAATAGCTGAGTACTATAGTAAAGAACTTAGTGATAGTGAAAAATTAGATTATACATATTTTGCAGATGTTATTCTTCCAGTATTATATAACTTTGAATTTCCAATTATTATTACAAATGAAATTAATGACGGTTCAAATATTGATTTTTTACCACCAATAAATATAGATATAAAAGAAAAGGTTAATTCTCAAGAGTATAGAGATGAGGTATATAGGCTAATTAAGCAGATGGATGAAAATTTCATTCCATATGAAATAACGGGAGATGATGGCTCAGGAGAAGGAAGGCAAATAGTATATCATAAAATTCACTATGGTGATCAAGATATTATAAGAACGATTGCATTGCTCCCATACTTAAATTTTGGTTTTGCAATATTGTTTATAACAATTGCTGCATTCGGAATTCAATTAATTCGAATCAATGAAAGAAATTCAATTTATGCAGGTATGGCCAAGGAAACAGCACACCAATTAGGTACTCCTATATCTTCTCTTATGGGTTGGGTTGAACTTTTGAAAGAGAAAATGTTAGTTAAAAGAAGGAATAAGATTTTATCTTCCATGAAAAATGATCTTTCAAGACTTTCTGAAATTAGTGATAGATTTTCAAAAATAGGATCAAAAGTGAATTTGAAAACAGTGAATATTAAATCATTGTTAGAAAAAGTAACTATGTATATGTCAGAGAGACTTCCCAAAAGCTCTAAAACAAAAATAGTATTGCGTTTAAAAAATAATACTAATTTAATGGGTGATGCTGTTCTATTAAGTTGGGCTTTTGAAAATCTGATAAAAAATTCGATTGATGCAACTAATCCAGAAACTGGTATAATTGAGTTGAGGATTGATAATACAAATAGTGCAATATCAATATTTTTCAAAGATAATGGAAAAGGAATTAAGCGAAAAAATTGGAATGATATATTTAGGCCTGGATTTAGTACTAAAAAAAGAGGATGGGGGTTAGGATTGAGTTTAACCCAAAGAATCATTGAGGATATTCATAAAGGAAAAATTGTAGTAACTGATTCATCGAAAAATGGTACAACAATTAAAATTACTTTCGATAAATGATGAAATTTATTTTTGCATCAAATAGTCCTCGACGTAAAGAAATTTTATCAAAATTTAATATAGATATTAAATTTGTTTCTCATCGTTTTAATGAGCGTGGAATTGATAAAAATATTGAACCGCATTCTTACTGTAAAATTATTGCAAATGAAAAAGCAAATAGTATAGTAGATATATATCCAAATCAACCAATACTTTCAGCCGATACAATTGTTTTGTCACCAAACAAGAGGATCTTTGAAAAACCAAGAAATGAGGAGGATGCATATAGAATGCTTAGGGAGTTAAGTGGGGAAAAGCATCAAGTCCTAACTGGAGTTTCATTGATACACAAGAAAGCTAAAATTAATTTTTGTTTTACAGAAACCACATTAGTTGAGTTTAATGATTTAAGAGATGAAGAAATTTATTATTATATAAAACATTTTGAGCCATATGATAAATCAGGTAGCTATGGCATACAAGGATTTAGTTCAATTTTTGTAAAATCAATAAATGGATGCTTCTTCAATGTTGTTGGTCTTCCAGTCTCTAGGTTGTTTTACCATTTAAAGAAATTTGATTTAATCCAATTTTCTTGAATTCTTCCAATAATAATAATAACTTATAGATACAATGAGTGAGCAAAAACTATTTTTCAATGATCTGAAAGCTAAAAGAGAGAGTCAGAATCTTTCTTTAGAAGAAATTTCAGATTTCACCAAGATCGATATTAAGTTTCTAATTGCCATAGAAGATGGAGATTTTGGGTGCCTTCCTGATGTATATATGAGATTATTTCTTAGGTCATATTGCAAGTATATCTCAGCTGATGACGAACAAGCTCTTAATGATTATGAATTTTATACGATAGGTTCAAAAACAGAATCAAAAACTTTTTCTATTCCATCAGAACCAGATGATATTGATACAAATATTGACCAAAAAGAGTTAAATTTACCCCAGGTCCCAACTGCTAAAATTGTAACAATTGTAATTACTGTAATTATTTTGATTTTTACATTATTTCTTATAAGTAATATAGATAGTGATTCTAGCCCTAAAAGTGATAATTCTAATAAATTAAATATAAAAGAATCTTCTGAGAATCTAAAAATTGTTCAGTATAGTTCTTTGCCGGACAATAGTCCTCTCACTAATCTTGATTTTGATGCAAATAATTTAATTGCTGGAAATAAAAAAAAATTAGTAGCATCTGATCCGTTTACATTTAGAGTGGAAGCTTTAGCACAAACAAAAATTAATGTAAATAGCGGACCAATAATTAGAAATAAAGTTATGGAGAAAGGCCAGGTAGAGATTTTTCCAATTAAGGATAAGATATCTTATGACTTCTGGAGTGCACAGCATATAAAATGTTCATTAAATGATATCGATTTGACTGAGTTTTTTGGTAGTGAAGATAATTCTATTCGCGGCTGGTTTACTACAAAAGATTTGTCCCTTAACTATAACTTCTATAAACAGTCACTTTAAATTATCAAACGAAAATAAAACTTATAACTTCTTAGTTATCCCCATACAATAAATTCAAAAAAGTATTTACGTGTTATTGCTTATTAATTAGCAAGACTCGCTTCTTTGCGTATTAAAATCTAGCTATGAATTATTAAAAAACCATATAAAGATAAATAAAATTAATATATTTCTTGCATATAGGTGGTTAATAGTTATATAATAGTGGGTGAGTGTGGGTAATAAAACCTTTTAAAATATATACTATATAAATGAATTCGATAAAATTAAGATTTACTGGTGAGTATTCTAATTCTCTTGATATAAAAAATAGAGTGAATATTCCAGCCAAATTCAGAAAAGCACTAGATCCTATCAATGATAGGACTTTTGTTATTACAAGAGGCTTCGATCCATGCTTAGCTCTTTATCCTATCGCTGAATGGAATATAGTAGAGCAAGAATTAGCTTCTTTGAGTTCAATAAGAAACAGGAATAGGGAATTTGTTCGCTCTGTGGTTAGACACGCATCTCATGTTCAGTATGATAAGCAAGGAAGAATTATTATCCCTGATAATTTAAAAATCTATGCTGGAATAGAAAAAGAGGTTTCAATAATTGGCATGATCACAAAAATTGAACTTTGGAGTCCTGATAAAATTAAAAAATATGATGATCAAATTAACATTGATGAGTTTGATGATCTCGCGGATGATATAAGCTTTTAATTATGAATAATATTGACCAACATCCTCATGTACCAATTTTACTTGAGGAAGTGGTCTCTAAAATAATAACAAGGAAAGACGGCGTATATATTGATTGCACCGTTGGCTTTGGAGGCCATTCTTTTTCTATTTTAAAAGAGATAGATAGCAATGGAATGCTTTTTGGAATTGATTATGACCCTTATGCCCTGGAATATTCACATAATAGATTATCTGATCTAAATAAGCCTTTTGAATTAATTCATTCAAATTATGCAAATCTAAATGAGCTTTGTAAAAGGAAAGATATTAATGATGTTGATGGGATTCTATTTGACCTTGGTATCTCCTCCTACCAAGTTGATTCAGGGTATAAGGGCATTTCCTATAGAAAAGATGGAAAGTTAAATATGGCATTAGACCCAAAATGTACCACAGATGCACAAAAAATCTTACATGACTACAATGAAGAAGAATTAGCAAATATGATTTATTATAATAGTGAAGAAAAGAATTCTAGGAAGATAGCGAAATCAATAAAAATTAAGATATCGCAAAATACGATTGAAACAAATTTAGATTTAGTTGAAGCTGTAAAAGAAGTTACTCCCATGCGATTTCTTAATAAAACACTATCAAGAGTATTTCAGGCTTTAAGAATTGAAGTCAATAATGAGTTTGAAAATATATATAAATCAATTATTGATTCAATTAGCATACTAAGACCTGGAGGAAGATTAGCTGTAATCAGTTTTCACTCAATTGAAGACAGAATAGTTAAAAATATTTTTCGCTCATACGCAAGAGGAGATAGTGCATATATAGGCAGAATGGGATTTCAAGTTAAAAAAAATATAACCAAGAAAGTTAAAATTTTAACTAAGAAGCCAGTTACTCCAGATAGAGATGAAATAGGATATAATAAGAGGGCAAGAAGCGCAAAGTTAAGAATAGTAGAAAGGCTAGCAATTGCATAAAAATACAGGTAAATCAAAGCGCTGGATTATAATTGGAATAATAACACTTTTTTCAATTTTATTTTTAACTATTAGAGGAGAATCTAAAAAAATTAGTGATGAAATTATTGCCTTAAAGATTAAAAAGAAAATGATTCAAGATAAAAAGATACATTTATTATCTAAAAAAAATAGGCTTATATCGCAGATTAGAATTGAAAGAATTGCAAAAGATTCACTTGGAATGAAAAAACAGCCTATAATAAATAAAACAGCATTTCTACAATCACATTAAATGAATAGAACATATATTGCATATCAAAATAGAATTAAATATATAATAAACATTATATTGATTTTTGGTATCCTCATACTTTCAAGGTATTTCCAAATTCAAATTCTTGGAGTTGATGGTTTTCAACAAAAACTATCACAAAAAATTGAATACAGAAAAAGTATCAAGGGTGAACGAGGAAGGATTTACGATCGCAATGGAGAACTATTAGCTGGTAATATTGTAAAGGTTGATTTATGGGTAAATACATTAAACGATTATGAAAGTGAAAAAATCTGCTCTTTTGCATATCAATATTTCAATATAGACTCTACTAGTTTAGCTACAAAACTAAAATTAAATAAAAAAAAATATTTACCTATAAAAAAGGCTATCATCCCTGAAAGTCTGGAAGATATACTTGCAGAAGTATCAAGCATTAGTGGCTTAAATGTAGATATGTATAATCAAAGATTTTATCCATACGAGAAAATTTGTTCTCACGTTGTAGGCTACACTAACAATAAGGGGGATGGAAGATCAGGTGTGGAGTTGCAATTTAATGACCTTCTTTCTGAATCCATAAAAGATGACGTAGCTTTTGATAAGAGTTCTAATGATAGATGGAAGAATAAAGAGAAAGAAAGATTTAATGATGAATTAAACGGAAATGATATATATCTTTCTATAGATATAAAGTTACAAAAATATCTTTATGAGGCTCTTCATAAAGGACAGGATAACTCATTAGCTCAATCAGCCAATGGAATAATAGTTGACCCTTTTAATGGTGATATCTTGGCTATGACTGGGACCCCATCATATAATCCTAATAATTTCAATCAATATGGATTAGCAAAGCATAAAAATAACGTTGTATCTAAACAGTACGAGCCAGGTTCAACGATTAAAGTTATTCCAATAATAGAAGCTATTCAAAATTTGGATGAACAGATGTTGATAGATTGTGAGAACGGAGAATACAAAATTCCTAGAACTAATAGAATAATAAGAGACCATGAACCTCATGAAATATTATCTATAGAAGAAGTATTAGCATATTCCAGCAATATCGGAATAGTTAAAATAGCAGATATGCTAGGTGAGGAAAAGACCTATTCATCTTTTCGTAAGTTTGGGTTAGGTAGTAAAACTGGAGTTGACCTTCCAGGAGAAGAAAAAGGAAAAATATCTAAACTTAAAAAATGGTCAAAAACAACACATTCAACAGTAAGCTTTGGCCAAGAATTATCGGTTACAGATATGCAGCTTTCAATGATATATGCAGCTATAGCCAATGAAGGATATTTATTGCAGCCAAAGATAGTTAAAGAAATTCATTATCCTAGTCAAATCGTCAAATTTGATGACGCAAAAATTGTTAGAAAAGTCATGAATGCTGAAACCAGTAAAAAAGTATTAGATATGCTGAGTATGGCTGTAAATATTGGGTCCGGTCAAAATGCTGCTATTGATGGGTATCAAATTGCAGGAAAAACTGGAACCGCTGAAAAATATATAAATGGTGAATATTCTAAAACAGAATTTGTTTCATCGTTTGCATCTATTTTCCCATCTTCATCTCCTAAGTATGTATGCATAATATCAGTTGATTCTCCAGAATATAATAAACATTGGGGAAATATAACGGCCGCACCAATCGCAAGGGAAATAATTGTTGAAATGATTAATAATAATTTTTTAACAACAAATTATAAAGAAATAAGCTAGCTTTATGAAAATAAGAAAAATATTAGAAAATATAAATTATTCTGGAAAATTTGAAGATATTGAAGTATCTAATATTTCATATGATTCTCGTAAATCTACTAAACAAAGTATGTTCATTGCAATTGAAGGCCAAGACTTTAACGGACATGATTACATCCCTCAAGCAATAAAGAATGGCGCAGTAGCAGTAGTTAAGGAAAAAGGATATAATAAAATATATGAAGCAATTGATATTGAAGTAGAAAATACTAGGCAGATATTACCCAAAATAGCTAAAAATTTTTACAGCGATCCGTCTTCTAAAATTGATACAATTGGAGTAACTGGAACAAATGGAAAAACAACAACAGCGTTTTTAATTAATAAAATTTTAAATGATTGTAACTATAATAGTGGAAGCATAGGAACATTGGGCTTTGTATCATCAAATGAAGTAGTTAGTACTGGCTTTACAACTCCAGAATCTTTAGAATTAAATAATTTCATTGACCAGCTAGTTAAAGGTGGCATGGAAAATGTTGTCATAGAAGTTTCATCTCATTCTCTAGCTCTATCCAGAATGGATCATATCAAAATTGATACTGCAATATTTACCAATTTAACTGAAGAGCATTTAGATTTCCATAAAACGATGGAAAATTACTTTTTAGAAAAATTAAAGTTATTTACATCTTTATCTAAAGATTCTTTTTCAATTATTAACATTGATGATCCCTATTCAGATAGGATAATAAGGTCTACTTGCTCGAACATATTTACATATGGATTTTCTAAAAAGGCAGACATATATCCAGTTTCCTCAAAAATTGATTATGGTGGAATGGATTTAATTTTTTCAATTAATGATAAAGAATATAAAGTGTGCACAAAAATTACAGGCAGACATAACATTTATAATATTATGGCAGCTATTTCTGCCTGCAAAATAAAAAATATATCTACCAATAAAATAATTAATGCTATAGAAAATATGGATTTTATTCCTGGAAGAATGGAATTTGTTGGAAATAAGAAAAATAAAATTTTCATTGATTACGCACACACTCCAGATGCATATGAAAATATTCTAAAACTAGTTAATCAAATCAAGGAACCTAATGATAAAATCATTACCCTTTTCGGCTGTGGAGGAGATAGAGATAAAGATAAACGACCATTAATGGCAAAAATTACTGAAAAATATTCAGATAAGATAATTGTAACATCAGATAATCCGCGAACAGAAGGATTAAACTTTATTCTGGAAGATATATTAAGTGGATTTAGCCAAAAAAAGCATGAAGTTATTCAAAATAGAGAAGATGCAATAAAAAAAAGTATAAATATCTTGGATAAGAATTCTGTCTTATTAGTCTTAGGCAAAGGAAGAGAAGAATATCAAATAATTAATAATGAGAAAATATTTCATAGTGATTTAGAAATCATCAAAAGAGAAATAAATGCGAATTAAAATAGGTGACAGGGAAATATTTTCTAATTCAATAAAAAATCTATTAGATGTTGATATGAATATTCAAAGATTAAATGCTATCACGTTTGATTCTAGGAATATCGAAAAAGGTGACATATTCATTGCCCTGTCAGGTGAAAATTCAGATGGACATAATTTCATCCATGAATGCTTAGATAAAGGTGCGTCATTAATCATAAACGAAAAAATTAAAGCAGATAACATAATAAAAGTAAAATCTTCAAAAGAAACATTGAGCAAATTAGCAAGTTTATATAGAAGCCAAATGAGTTGTAGAGTTATTGGGATTACTGGATCTAATGGAAAAACAACTACGAAAGAACTTTTAGCTCATATTTTACATGGTAGCTATAGAATTTCTTACACTAAAGAAAATTACAATAGTACCATTGGAATGCCGATGTCGTTATTTGCTATAAAAAAATCAGATGAAATATTTATAGCAGAAATTGGAACAAATAAAAAAGGTGAAATAAAATATTTATCAGATATAGCAAAGCCAGATATGGCTTTAATTACAAATATTTCAGAATCACATTTATCCAACCTAATAAATCTAAATGGTGTTTTTGAAGAGAAAATAAATTTATTCAAAGCTCTACCGCAAGATGGCATTGCATTTATAAATATGGATGATAAGTTTTTATCAAAATTGAAAAAAGATATACAATATAATCATATAACATTTGGATTTAATGGCGATTGGCATTTTAATGCATCAACGAGAAAAGGTTCTAATTCATTGGTTATCAATGGTGATAAAGTAATTATTCCTGATAGCAGTAATTTGCACCTTTACAATGTTTTGTCCACATTTAGTATTTGCGCCACATTAGGCGTAGAGATCGAAGATTTCAATCAAAAGTTAAATCTATTTGAAACACCATCGGGTAGGGGAAATTTAATATATATAAATCAATTTATCATTGTGAATGATACATACAATGCCAACTATGGTTCTGTTGTTAGTGGCCTAAGAAAGCTTTCAAATATGAGAGCTAATCATAGAAAGTTGATTGTTCTGGGAGATATGCTTGAATTAGGTAAAAACGAGAAGCAAATTCATAAAAACTTATATGATCATATAAATCATAATAAATTTTATCGAACTTATTTGTATGGTTCACTAATGCATGAATTATTTTTAGAAACAAAAAAACAAAAAACTGAAAACGATATTAGATATTATGAAAATCAAGAAGAATTGATTAATGAACTTCAGACTACACTCAAGCCTAAAGACATATTATATATAAAAGGTTCGCGTGGAATGAAAATGGAAAATATAATCAAAGGAGTAGCCTAGTGCTTTACGAATTACTTTATCCATTATCAGAAAAGTATTTTATTTTCAATGTATTTCAATATTTGACATTTAGAGCTGCTGGTGCAGCTATTACTTCGTTATTAATAAGTTTCTTCATCGGGCCTAAAATCATCCGCACACTCAAATTTCGTCAAATTGGCGAAAAAATCTATAATGGGCCTGAATCTCACCAAAAGAAAGAAGGTACTCCAACTATGGGGGGGATAATT
>MDTC01087516.1_pt1 | contig 14517 bp, 12 predicted proteins | sample 811181 | NCBI WGS metagenome assembly MDTC01 (sample SAMN05326644, study PRJNA326480) | marine metagenome | isolation source: seawater | place: Pacific Ocean: North | collected 2011 | reverse complement strand
GTTTAATAAAGAAAAAGCTGTTTGAAGAAAGTCTTTTACTGTGTGAGTTTCTCCAGTTGCCAAAACCCAATCATTTGGCTCGTTATGTTGCAACATTTTCCACATACCTTTTACGTAATCTCCTGCATAACCCCAATCTCTTGATGCATCAAGATTGCCTAAAGTGAGTTTTTCTTGTATACCAAGATGTATTCTTCCTAGTGCTCTTGAAATTTTTCTAGTTACAAAAGTTTGTCCTCTAAGAGGTGACTCATGATTAAATAATATTCCATTTACACAAAACAAATCATAGGAATCTCGGTACATTTTTGTCATGTTGTGTGCAAACACTTTTGACACAGCATAGGGACTTCGAGGATCAAAAAGGGAGTCTTCATTTAAGGGTTCTCTTAACTTACCTCCGTACATCTCTGATGAGGAAGCTTGATAAAATTTAATATCTTTTTCTGAATGCCTTATTGCTTCCAGTAATGATAGTGAGCCTATTGTGCCAGTTTGAGCAGTAAACATAGGGTTTTGAAATGAGACCATAACGTGTGATTGAGCTGCTAAATTATATATTTCATCCGGTAGCACCGTTTGAACTAAAGTATTTAGAGAAGAGGAATCTAATAAATCTGAGTAATGCAATATTAATTTTCCAGTATCACTGTGTTGAGATATTAAATCATCAATTCTGTATGTATTTATTGTAGAAGACCTTCTGACTGTTCCATGAACTTCATAGCCTTTTTCTATCAAAAATCGTGAAAGGTAGCTACCATCTTGGCCAGTTATTCCTGTTATAAGAGCTTTTTTTGTCATTTTATATTAAACATTCCTATTGAAATATTAACCTTTATTCTGTAAAAAGTAGCCAATGAAAAAATAATAAATAAGCGGAAATTGGACACCATCCATAGTTATGTCTACACTTGACATTAAAAAACATGGTATGACTAAACATAGTGTATAAATACCGAATGAAGATTTCATAAACTTTTTGATTAACTCATAGTGAAGATATAGAAATAGAAATAAATTTATTAGCCCGCCACGGGCAAATATTGTAACTAAATAATTGTGAACGTGTTCATTTAGTCCATCTCTTCCAAGTCGACCTGGAGCTGAAGGATCTGTCATAACTGGAATTATTTCATTGTAACCATATCCCCTGAGAATTCTGTTTTTCTCCCTTAAATCTTGTACTACATCTTGCCAGATATCTAACCTCCAATTTGTTGTTGGGTCTGATGAAAATATGCGGCTATCTGCAAAGTAAAAAGACAAGAATATATCCTGTGTATTTTTTTCTTCGACAATCTTTGAAACAGCTGAAGGAATCTCTGAAATTACACCCATATTACTATCTGGACTTTGAATATCTACCCCCGTTAAGCGCAAGGAAGATAAAGAAAAGATAATTATATTTACTATTAGGATTATCAAGATATTGAACTTTAGCTTCTTTATATTTCTAAAATTTAAAATAAAATCTAGTACATAAAAAGATACCAGTCCTACAACAGCACCTCTACTATTTAAGGCAACCAGAGGATAATAAAGTACTACTAATATATTTATCCAGAATACATACTGTTTATCTGAAAAATAATATTTCTTAAGATAAAAAGAACTAACTATCAGAATAATTACCATATCAGACGCTTTCATAAATTGAAATTTGTCTGAATAATTTAAAAATATTTTTATAATTACATCGGGATAGTTTCCTGTTTGAAAAATATACACAACAAATGGAAGTGATAAAAATCCAATGGATAAAAGTAAACTATCAATAGAAAATTTATAAACTATAAGTCCTAGATATAAAAAACCAATAGTCCAAATAAATGAGCTAGATTTAAAATAATATAGGCTTAAATCACCATAATTTAAAACAATTCGAGTCAAAAAATATACGATAATTATCAGATATATTTGATTAAATTTCGAGTCTTTTATTTCAAAATAACTTATCGGTTTTCTAACTACAAGAGCATAGCAAGAAACTAACAAACCAAATCCAACAAATAATTGGCCAAGTAAAAAGGGGCCAATGTTTAATCCTAGAAAAGAACGAGTAAATACAGCTGTTAAAAATAAGATTGTGAAGCTTAAATAGAATATTGAAATCTTTAGAAAATTAATATAAGTATTTTGTTTTATCATTTCATTTTCACCTACGTCACTTTAGTGCGTCTTTTAAGCTTATACAGAAAGCTTTCTAAAATACCAATTTTTATATTTTGGTCTCTCTGGTCAAGTAACTTTTCCTTATTTTCTAACATCTCAATGAATAAGTTTTCAAACTCTGTACACATGATGATTGAATTATTAGGATAATTTTTCATATTTTCTACACTTTTTAAATATTCATACATTAGTTTTTCAAGTTTTTGCTCAAAATTATATTTATCAAATATCTCTCCAAATCCAGAGCAATACTCTGGTATGCCTCCACTGTTAATGTACAGCAAGGGAAGTCCACATTGGGCTCCCTCGATATGATGGTTTCCAGAAGGTTCATTTATTGATGCTGTTAAGTAAATATGATTTTTTTTAATAGCTTCAGCTAAGTTTTTTCCTGAAAGAGGCATTATTACTTTGGTGTTTTCAAATTTAAAATTTTTCGGTAGATTTCCTATATATGTAAATGAAATTTTATTTTTCCATTTCTTGCTAGAAATTAATTTGTCTAATTCTACATAAATATCGAATCCTTTATTCCAGTTTGCACCCCAATGATGTGTAACTATTCTCATCTCTTCAGAACCATCCCAAGGAATATAATTTTCATTATTAAATATTTCTTTATTTGCACCTGCCAGTATTACATGGTTATTTTTTGTGCCTATGCCTTGATTTTCATATAAATTTTTTAGCCAAGTGCTTACAAAAACGGTATAGTCTGCAACTTTATTTGCGTTCATCATATATTTATTTAAATACTTTGTATTTTTTCTTTCATCACATTCATTAATTCTGTGCATTACAAGTGTTTCCCTGTTAATGAATTTAAGATACTTTTGAACATCTATATGTGTAAAAGCAGATGATTCTGATGTCTTTCTAGGCTCAGTTATTAAAATTATGTCAATATCGTCATCATCTAAATTGTTGACAACCTGAAACCCTTTCGAATGTAAATGATTTTTGAGATTAATCGCGAAAAGATTGCCACCACCCCATGGTCCATCTTTAATATTTGTTCCAATGCTAACTTTCATAAACCTCATTAAACATCTTTAAATAATACTGAAAACCTTCAGGAATTAGAAAATTGGAAACTTTATTCTTAGCAAAATCTATATTTGGACTTGCCTTTAAGTGGTCGTCAAAACTGAATATAGATTCCTGAGCCAGTATTTCTGATGCAAAACCTACATCAGTAGAAATTATTGGCGTTTCAGTTTGCGCACACTCAAACACAGACCTTGGACCCCCCTCTATTCTGGAACTAACAATATATAAATCTAAAATATTATAAAGTTCATTAAGAGAACTGAAATCAACCATTTCAAAATATCTATAATTTATAAAGTTTTCCTCAAAATTTTTTATCAAGTAATTTCTTCTTTTTCCAGTTAAAACTACTTCTAAGTTGTTTTTTGTTTTTTGAAGATCTTTTACAATTTCTAAAAACTTATCCGGACCTTTTGAAAGTTTAGGACTAATCAAATCGTGGCCTTCTGTATCTCTTTGAAAAGAACCTACTAAAAATGATTCACTATTAAATTTGTATTTTTTTCTTAATGATTTTTTATCAGGTAGATAATGAAATTTTCTCTGATCTATCCAAAAAGGTTGAGTAAAAATTTTTTTACTTGTGAGCCTTTTAAGTTGATTTTCAGTTTTTTTAGAAATCACGTGATAGAAGTCAATGTACTTATCTCTATCGTAAAAATTACTTCTTTCAGCATCATCAAATTTATTAAAGTCAATATGATGAATTGTACAAATTACTTTCTTTTTAGCTAGGTACCTTTTGCTAATTTGTTTCCATGTCCATGGTGCAATTATCCAGATTATTTCTGCATTTTTAGGATATTTAGTAGTTATACCTAAATTGTATTCCTTCCACTCGTTGATAAAATTATCAACAACCCAATTTTCTTTTACTTTATTTATATAAATTTTCATTAATTAACCTTTTAGATATTTTGATGGAGTAATCTTTTTTCTAACACAATCTGCAAAATAGTTCTGTTCTATTTTTTTATTTTCAGAAATATTATTTTTTATATTAAGGATATATTGTGGTTTCAAAATCACCCTAAAATTATAGTTATATTTAAGTAAATCATAAAATAATTTGTAATCCTGTGCATAGATAAAGTTTTCATCATAATTACCAATTTCATTAATGGCTGTTTTTTTTGCCAGTAGAGTTCCATGTATGAAAGGGTTTTTGAATTTAAGAACTATTTTTTTAGGTAGGAAAGATGAGACTCCAGGGATTAATTTCATTGAGTCTTTAATAATTGCTCTTGTCGTGCAGAAATCAAGATTATTACTTTTGAGTAGCTGCATCTGTTCTTGAACTCTATGATGTAAACTAATATCATCTGCATCCTGTCTCGCAATATATTGACCTGAACTTTTTTTGATTAGGATATTAAGAGATTTAGTTAATCCCAAGTTTGTCTTATTCTTAGTAAACTTAATATTTTTATTTTTCTCTAGATAGGATTCAATAACATCTGCAGTTCTATCAGTTGAGCAATCATCTATAATTAGAAATTCAATATTTTGGTATGACTGATTTAGTATACTTTCAATAGATTCCGCTATAGAGCTTTCGGAATTGTAGGCGCTCATAACAACTGATACTAAGTCTGAATTATTTTGCATTTAATATTTCTCGAAATTTATTTATTAGTTTTTCTTCACTCAACATGTTCATGATAAATTCTTTATTCTTAAATCCTTCCGGTGAGGAACTGTTGGGGTCTGAAATGTCTATTAATTTTTTTTCTAAATCTTTGTAATCAAACTGATTAAACTTATAAATATAATCCTCTGGGAAAAATTCTGATATACCACCCGTTTCAGGAAACACTGAAGGTATGCCAAAAGATGAAGCTTCGCAGAGGAGTGTGGGTTGGCCTTCGTAAAGTTTAGTTGCTGTGATTACTGCACTTGAATTCTTTATTAAATTGAGAACTTTTTCATTATTCAATGGTCCAAGAAATTCTACTGCTTCGTTTGTATTTGATTCTTGAAGACTGTTTAATAATGGCCCAGTCCCAACTACTTTAAGTTTCAGATTTGTTAACTTTGCATCACTAAAACTAGTGATTAGTTCCTTAACTCCCTTTTCTTTTGAAATTCTTCCAGCATATATATAATAATTTTCTTTATTGCTTTCCTCATGGTTAATTAATTCCTGAGCATTTATAAAGTTGGGGTGCAAGAAGACTTTTCTCTTATTAACACCCAAATTCTGAATATAGTTTTTATGAAAGCTTGTAAGTACCAATATTTTAAGATTATTATTTTGTAAAATTCTAAAATATTTAGCCCCATAAGTTAACACAAAAAATGACTTTAACAATGAGTTTGGAAAATACTTATTAATGTAACCTGTATCTGAAGAACTTAGTCCACAGCCTCTACAAAATTTTTCTCCTTTAAAGTGATTAGAAGACTTGAATGATTTAGTACAGTCATACCGAAAGTTATGTAGTTTTAAGACTACTTGAACTGGCCATTTATCCAATATTCTAAAAATTCCTAAAGATATTTTAAACCAAGTATTGTGTATGTATACATAGTCAGGTTTGAATGATTTTAGATTTTCTTTTAATATTTTATTACTCTGATAATTATTATTAGTAAAAAAAGAAAACAGTACGCTTAAAGAGGTGATTTTATTATTTGAAAAATTAAGAACTTTTACGTCATAGTGCTTTTTTAATAATTCTATTTCATTACTTACAGCAATGTCTTCACCTCCAAGATTTCTATATTGATTATGTAGTACTAAAATTTTCATCCCAATACACAGATTATAGAAAAAAATACTATAACTATTCAGTTATATATTAAAATTGGGCTATGAACGTTCTTGTATTCTTTACATTTGGAGTCTCTTTGAAAGATTGGCGAGATTCTGGTTTGCTAAATAGAGAGATGAGATTTTATGAAGAACTTCATTCGAAGAAAAAAATCTCTTTCACATTTGTCACTTTTGGAACAGATGAAGATTTGGAGTACGAAGGGAATTTCAAAATCATCCCTTATTACAAATATAATAAAGTACTCAAATCTAAATTTTTGACACTCCTTCAGTCAATAATGTTCTCAAGAAAATTAATAAACTTAGTTGAAACCCCTGATCTAATAAAAACAAATCAATTAATGGGCTCTTGGATGGCAATATTGTGTAAGTACTACTTAAATAAGCCACTTTTAATTAGAACTGGGTATGATATTTTTAGATTCTCAGTCAAAGATAATAAAAACTTAAGTAAAAGAATTTTTTATTTTATATTAACCCAAATAACTTTATCTCTATCTAACACCTATGTCGTTACAAGTATTTCAGATAAACTATTTTTAGAAAAATTTTTTTTAGTATCTAAAAATAAAATAGTGATTAACCCTAACTGGACAATAAGCCTTCAGGAAATAACAAGAGAGAATATTAAATCTCGTTATGACAATAGAGTGATTGCTGTAGGCAGGTTAGAGAAACAAAAAAATTTTAGTTCTCTTATAGAAAGCTTTTCAAACTCAGATTTACAAATTGATATTGTTGGAGAAGGATCTCAAAAAAACATGCTCGAGAATTTAGCTAAGATTTCTAATGTAAATATTACCTTTGTGGGAAAACTGAATCACAGTGAACTCATGGAAAAATATAAGAAATACAGAGTTTACATTTCGAGCTCTGATTATGAAGGAAATTCTAAGAGTACTCTCGAGGCCCTAGGCTATGGATGTTTAGTTGTAACCAAAGATATTGAAAATAATTCAGAAATTATATCAAATAATGTATCAGGTTTACTGCATACTGAAAATAATCTACTCGATCTAGTTGAAAACCACATAAATAATATAGAGGAAATTTATAGAATATCAGTTAATGCTCATTTGAGTGTAAGTAAACACAATTCTTTAGAAACCATAGTGGAAAAAGAATATGAACAGTATTTATTATTAACTAGGAATAACTAACCTTTTTTCATCTTCTATTACAATCTTTAAATGATTATCATAATCAAAATCTTGATGATTATGAGTAGAGTTAATTATTGTCATTTCAGATTTTTTAAGTAAATCGAATATTAACATTCTTGAATTCTCATCAAGATTAGAGGTAGATTCGTCTAATAGTAAAATATCCACATCAGATATAAGTGATCGAATAAAAGATATCTTTTGCAACTGGCCAGAAGAGAGAATTTTATTATTAACAACATTATCAAGATTATTGCCTGCACTTTCGTTAAAAACTTGAAACTTTTCTAAATAGGCTATTAAGTCTTTGTCCGGTATATTTTTTGAATTTCCATAAACAAGATTATCCCTAAGAGTCCCAGATATTATCAAAGGTGTGACTCCAACATATCCAAATTTATTTGAGTAGCTAGCTATTTTCCCTTTTTGTGGGAATAGCAAACCAGCTGAAAGACCTAATAAGGTGCTTTTCCCTGATCCATTAGGACCTGTAATAATAGTATGTTTATTTTTTTCTATATTTAAATTTAAATCATCAAATATTTCGACTTCTGAATTAAAATATTTGAAACTTACGTCAGTAAAAGAGATAGCTTTTTTACCGGTAGCTACAACAGAAAAGTTTTGCTTATAAATATTTGTTTTGTTATCAACTAATTCGTAGAGCTTCTTAATAACAACATGATTGTTGCTGACAAGCATTATATTCTTATTTAATTTACTAAATTCTTGAAAAAGTCTTACTAATATTCCTATAAAATCAAGTGTGAAAACTTTAGCATAGTTAAAAAAGGCTAGAAGGATGGAAAGGAGAAAGTAGGTTGCGAATGTTGGGAAACTTGTTGTTAGCGTACCTACTTTTTGATTATTCAAATGTGCTTTATAAAATCTATTTAATATCTTTCGGAAAGATTCTATTTCTTCATTAACTTTGTGTAAAAGCTTTATTAAGAATATATTCTCTAAAATCTTCTGGAGATGAGCATTGTAATCTCGATCTGCTTCCCAGTTTAAATGTGCATATGTTCTTCCTTTTTTTGTAAAAAATTTAGTTGGTAAGTACAGTACTGCAGCGCCAATGATTAAAATACCGAGTGTTTGAAAGTCGGAATAGATTAAGTAGCCAGCATAAAGACTAAGTTGAATAATACTTGCTAAAAAAGAAGTCAAACTGTGATAAAAAGCTCCGACGCTTAAAGCAAAGGAGTTCATAAAATGATAAGCATCACCGATTGAAAAGTTTCCTTTATCGAAAACTTCATTAAGTAAATACACCCTTAAGTTTTCCTCAACATCAAACTTTAGAGAAAATGTATTTAAAACGTCTAAATAACTAAAGACTTGCCTAAGTACAACAATGACTGGCAGTAAATAAATATTTTCGATAAAAAATTGTATAAAGAATATATCTGTAAAGTTGGCATTTTGGAAGAGACTGGCAATAACAATAATTATTACTATGTCACTACCGAATGCCAAGAATAGAAATAATATGGAGAGAAATATTCTCTTTTTTTTATTTTTAGTACCTGTTAATTTTGATACAAAATAAATATCTTGGAGAAATTTTTTTAAATTAACTATCATTTAAATTTATGTTAATAGATTTAATTTATTTATTAATAAATAATGTATTTAATAGGCCTATAAATTTATAAGTTTCATTAAAGCCTCTTCTGATGGACTATTTGCTCCTGTTTTTCTTTCTTTCTTGTAGCTTTTATAATTACTGTAAAAGTCGAGACATACATCGTTATCAAATTTAGATAGTAATAAACTGGTATCGTCTACAAATAAATGATTTGAATCAAGGTGTTCATATCTCCAGACTAGAGTGGGTACTCCAAGTAAATAACACTCTTCAACTACTCCATCTCCATCTGAAATTACAAAGTTAGAATTATAAAGACTATTGAGAAATTCATCATAAGGTAATAAATCTTCAAGGATGACTCCTCCTTCTTCCAATACGGATAAAAGATTGTAAGTTTTTAATTTATTTTTAGTTGGAATGTGTAAGAACCAACTAATTTCATATTCTGAACTAATTTGTAAAATATTACTAACTAGCTTTTCCATATTCGCCTTACTATTGATATTTTCAGTTCGGTGAATTGAAATTGTTACTTTTTTGGTACTCGATTTACGAGATAAACTAACAAGATCTAGACTGTCGTAAATTGTATTTTTTGAAATCTCTAATATATCCCCCTTGACTTTCCAGTCTTTTAATTGTTGGATTTGATCTTTTCCATTTGCAATCATGACATGAGAATATTTGGCGACATAATATCTTACAAATGATTCAGGAAAGTGCTTAAACATTCCAGGAAACCCTAGACCAGCTTCTAACAGTACTAACTTACCCCTATTCCTTCTTATAAGAATTGCTCCTAATAGTGTCGAGAGCGTATCTCCATGTACAATTGAAAATTTGTTATGAAAGCTTTTTTGAGGAACAAAAACACGAATTAATACTTTTACAGCCCACATTAATAAGCCAGAATATGTTCCTAAATCTTTGTCATTTTTTACAAATGAAATATATTGGTACTCTCCTTTTATGTTGTCTAAAAGTAACTTTGTTTTTTCTGGGTGCTGATTTAGATTAAAGAGTGTCACTTTTAGATTGTTTTTAATAGCCAAATTAATCATTGGTATAGTTTTGATAAACTGAGCTTTAGTTCCTAATACAAATAATAAGTCCATAAGTAATAATTTAAACTTTTTATTTAATTAACTCGAATTATATAAAGAAAGTTTTTTTCCTAATTAAAATGCATAGTATGAATATACCAATTGCAAGCCCATCCAGAGAGTTGCAGCTTATTAACAATTTTCATGAAAGATTTAACTCACTCTTGAACGATGGAATTTATATAGGTGGTAGTTCTGTTACAGATTTTGAAAATAATATGAAGAAATTTTTAGGTTCAAAATATATAATTACTCTCAATTCTGGAACAGACGCGCTATTGATGAGTTTAATTGCCCTTGGTATCAAGAAAGGCGATGAGGTGCTTGTTCCTTCATTTACTTTTTTTGCATCAGTTGAATGCATTCTTCATTTAGGGGCAATCCCAGTTTTTGTTGACATAAATACAGAGACATTTTGTATGGATGTGTCAGATTTATTAAGTAAGATCACAAAAAATAGTAAAGCTATCATGCCTGTGCATCTCTTTGGAAACAACTCAGACATTAATCAAATACTTGAAATAGCAAAAAATAATAATTTGTTAGTAGTTGAAGATGTAGCTCAAGCATTTGGTAGCCAAGATGAAGTTGGGGATTACCTAGGGACTAAAAGTAATATTGGAGCATTCTCTTTTTTTCCAAGTAAAACTCTAGGAGGTATTGGTGATGGAGGCATGGTCGCAACAGATAACAAAGAGTCCTTTGATTTAATTGTTAAGTTGAAGAATCATGGACAGAGTAAGAATTATGAACATGTTATGGTTGGCCACAATTCTAGACTAGATTCATTAAATGCATTTGTATTAGATGAAAAATTGAAAATTTTTAATCAAATTAAAGAAGGTAGAGAGAAATTTTTTAAATTTTACATCAAAAATTTTAGTAATATTTCATGGCTTGATCTACCGATAAAAGACAGTGAGAATACACTATTAAATTATTTTACAGTGACACTATCTCCTGATGTACGTAATAAATTATCAAATTATCTAAATGATAATGGTATATCTAACTCTATTTACTACAAAAAACCCATTCACCTTCAAGAAGCTTTATTAAAATTTATAAATCAACCACAAAAATTACCTAAAACAGAGATTGCTAGTAAAACAGTTCTTTCTCTGCCTTATTATTCACTCCCTACTGATCAAGAATTAGATTATTTATTGTCAAAATTTAAAGCATTTAAACCATAATGTCAAACCTTCTCCTCATTGGTCTTGGAAAAATGGGAAATGCACATCTTAAGACAATAGAAGAGTCTGCGAAATCTCATTTATATGGAATAGTCGATCCCCTATTCGCAAATAACAATGATAGTGAACCGAGGGTTAGATGTTACTCAGATCTTAGTGAGGTAGATTTAAATGATTCAAATATCGATGGAGCAATTGTTGCTAGCAGTACAAGTTCACACTATGAAATAGTGAAAACTCTTTTACTGAATAAAATTCCTGTTTTAGTTGAAAAACCAGTCACTGTAAAAATTAAAGAACTTCATGAGTTATTAAAGATTAGTAAAGAATCTTCCACAATAATGAGAGTTGGTTTTATTGAATTATACAATCCAGTAATAGACCATGTAGAAAAGTTAATTGATGAGAACATAAACAATATTAATATTTCAAGACTTTCACCTCCTGATCATATGCAACGAGGGCTTAGTGATGTTTTATATGATCTTGCAATTCATGATATTTCTATAATTGATAAATTATTTAACCTTAAAGATTTTCAAATGGCAACAAAAGAACTTAAAAAAAAGAACGATCAAGTTAGTGAGGCGAATATCCGTTTTAGTATTGGTAATATTAACTTTTCATTAGAAACTTCTAATAGAGCTGAAGAAAAAAAAAGGATGTGGGAAGTCTACACAGATAATTTTTTGTATGTATTAGATTTGTTTGAACTAAAAATTACAAAAAAAGATTTCGTAACAAAAAAAATATATTCAGAACAACAGTTGGCTAGAAAAATTCAACCTTTACATGCACAGTTAGATGATTTTACTATTTGTATCAAGAATAATGATAATGATTTAGAGCATCTAGAAATTGTAAAAAATACCCACTGCTTTATTCAGAATCTGTACTGATATTTTCTTTTTTTAATATCCAAATATAAGTTGGAATAATGAAGTAGAATACTTTTCCTATGATGAGATAAATCTTTTGTAAAAATGAGCCATTTTTTACTAAATCTTCTGAAAAATATTTATCAGGATTTTTTATAGTTTTTAAAGTGTAGTCGTGAATCGTAAATTGATTTACCAACTTTTTGAGTTTCTTAAATGATAAATGTTTTTGATAATATTCACCATCTCTTTTAAAAAGTTTAAGATAATAATTGGCAATTCTATTTGGGAAAAAGGATAAGAAGGGTAACTTAAAATGTGGTTCTATAATTTTATGTCTATTCCCTGCTACGAAATAGCAAATTCCTCCGGGTTTCAAAATACGATATATTGACTTTACCAACTCTTCTGGACTGATTACATGTTCATATACGTGGGTACATATAACAACATCAAATTTATTCTTTCCAAGGATCGTATCTTCGTAAGAACATTGTTTAAATTTAGTAGCTTGATTTTGAAAATTTTTTTCGGCAAACTCAATTGCTGATTTGTCTATATCAATGCCAAGAGTACTTTTAAAAATTTTAGAATACTGATTTGTCATTATTCCTGTGGAACAACCAATATCTAATAGGTAAAGCTCATCTGTTTCCTTCGCAAAATCTTTGATTACAGCCAGTGCTTTCTTTGCCTTGAGGATTCGTATCTCTTTTTCGTACATTTGGCTGTAGCTCTTAGAAAAATTGTCTTGATCGTAAACCATAAAATGCCTTTTTAGATAAATTTCTTAGTAACTAAATTAGTAACATTTATAAATATAGCTTAGATTTAATTCGACACCTCTCAAAAAAACGGTTTCCTTGCTATGTATTTTACAATTGTTTAATGGGATCGATAGATTTTGACAAAGGTTTTTATCTTTAGATATTGTTCTATGAATGCTTGCAATATAAAAATATTTCCCCTCCTGCATAATTTTTTTTTCTGAGATATACGGCCTAAATACGTTTACTGGTTCACAAAGCTGAATATTAGATAAATCAGTATTGTTTATCATAAGTTGTTTTCCTGAATATCCCCAATAATCCGTTTCCCAAATTCCACATCCCCCAATTTCTTCGCAATCTGAGGTTATACTTTCCTCATCAACAAATTCATTAAAGTAAACATATTTGTATTGTTCTAGACTTCCTTGTGTCAATAATAAGTAAGCAAAAGAAATCATTAAAAATGTCAACGAAAAAGGTTTCAAAAACTTCTTAATTAATTTTTCATACATTTCTACATAAATGTACACAAAAAATGGTATTAGGAAAATATATTGTCTTATTCCATCATATGATACTGGTCTTATTATTGAAAAAGCTATAAATATAACCAGTGTTAAAAAAATACTGTAATTTCCAAGATTAGAGAATTTTACTTTTCTTAAAAACACTACCCAAAAAATAGAAATAATAAAACCAAGGATTAAATTAATTGGCATTTTGTATAAAAACCAAGTGGCTAAATAGTCAGCTGATACATCATCTCCTGGGATTAAAGTTCCATTAGTTAGGGTGAAACCAATCCATTTAATATTAAATTGGGTTTCATAAACACCCTTTAACCATTGATGGGGCTTATACCACGATGAAGGGCTTCCGAGAATTAATACAATAAACGATGTGGCATAGATAACTAACCAGTTCCTTGTAAGGTTTATTATATTTTTTACTGATACTTTGTAGGTGGTTAAAAATTTGTAAAAAGAAAGAATTAATAAGAAAGCATATCCATTGAACCTTACAAGCACAAGCGTTCCAAAAATAACTCCAAAATAAACTAACTTCATAATATTTGGTCTGTTAATTGTTACTTTTTCAATCGGATAATTGATTATCACTAATACGCATAAAAAATAATGTAATGCAAAAGGAATGTCTTTAATATTAAAAAGTGCATGCCCATTAAAAGATGGTACTAGATAAAGTAGTGCACAAAAAAGAGCTACTTTCATCTTTGAGTCTATTTTTAGTAGATGTCTATAAAAAACTAGAACTAAAGCGGCAATATAAAAATTTAAAACTATATATCTAATCATATAAGTGATTTCTATTTCACCAGCATTAGATAATTGGGTGATTTCTCCCAATAAGGGGACAAACAGATTTGATGACTTAAGTAAAAGCGTCAGTAAATATACAATAATTGGAACAAGATAACCATAATATTCAAGATTAAAATTATAATCACCTAAAAATGGGTTGCTCCTATCAACAAAGTTCCAATATGCTTTATCTAAAACTCGGTCTGAAGTTAACAAAATTTCTAGATCGTCCCAAGTTGTACCCCCCTTTAGTATAAAGTAGATTTGATGTGTTAAAAATAATAAAGTAACTCCTAAAATTAAATAATGATTTTTTATTTTAGTCTTCAACTTTATCTTCTTTATTCGTAAGAAATGCCTTCATAACATAAAAAATTACAGAAAATATAGCTAGTGAAATGAAGTCTGACAATCTATCTAAAATTGCTATGTTCAATATTTGAGAATTAGTTAAACCAATAAACTGATCAGAAATTATTAAAATAAACTC
>MDTC01056051.1_pt1 | contig 14517 bp, 11 predicted proteins | sample 811181 | NCBI WGS metagenome assembly MDTC01 (sample SAMN05326644, study PRJNA326480) | marine metagenome | isolation source: seawater | place: Pacific Ocean: North | collected 2011 | reverse complement strand
TTATCAAACATCCCATTATCCAATGAGATGCAGTATGGATCAAACTCATTTCAATGTCGGAATCAGACACAAAACCACTAGCATAATCGCAACGCCTCACAACCGTCTCTTGCAATCATCCAACCAACTGCAATACTGGAAAACAACTTTGTCCGATTGCTTTGAGGGAGTCCTTCGATCATGTCCGATACAACAGCCAAACGCCCCAACATTCTCTGGATCATGTCCGATCAACATAACGCATCCTGCATCGGTGCAGCAGGTCACCCCGATGTCAAAACGCCCAACCTCGATGCGCTGGCGGCAGACGGCGTGATGGCAACGCGGGCTTACTGCAACAATCCGATCTGTGGTCCATCACGCTGCTCCATGATCACCGGACTCTACCCGCATACCATCGGCATCACCGGCAACAACCTTTCAGACTGCCCCATCCCCAACCCCTTAACCCTGCCAACCCATCTACGAAATCTTGGCTACCAGACCGCCATGATTGGCAAGGGACATGAAGTGCTCAGCTGGGATCAGCAAGCCTACGAACACATCAGATACTGTGATTTAACCGATGCGGACCCCAGTGACCCACGCTCCGTGCATTATTTCCAGTACCTCGTCGACCAGGGACTCGCCGATGACTTTGATCTTGGCTCCCTGCCCCCCAATCACCCCGGTTCCGGTATGAGAGGTTTTGTCAGTCAGATTCCTGCTGAGCATTGCGTTGAAACATGGACGGGTAACGAGTCGCTGGCATTTCTTGAAAACAAGGATGATGACAAACCCTTTTTCCTGAAAATGAGTTTCCAGCGCCCGCATGATCCGTATGCGCCTTCGCAAGAGCAGATGGGCCAGTATGATCCGGACAAGTTGAACCTGCCTGAGAATATCTGCGATTACCTTGAGAGACGTTTTGCAGGCAAGCCCCAGTTCCAGCAGGACTATGTCAATGCCGGTCAACGCGGCTATCCCTACCGCCCGTTGGATGAAGCGGATTTGAAACTGCAACTGTCCTATCACCTGACCCTGATCACGGAAATCGATAAACAGATCGGCCGGGTCATTGATCACCTCAAGCAGACCGGCGAGTATGAGAACACCATTATTGTCTATCTGGCAGACCATGGTGACTTTGCAGGTGAACACGGCCTGATGCTCAAAAACCTCGGGATTTACGAGTCGATTCACCGTGTCCCGATGATCTTCCATTACCCGGGTGGCCCGAAAAATCAGAAGGTCAACGGCTTGATGCAACTGGTGGATGTCTACCCGACGCTCTGCGACATGGCAGGCGTGCCAATCCCTGAACATTTGGATGGTGACAGCCGCGTCACCATGCTTAATGGCAAGGAGCCGGGGATGGATCACGTCGTCTGCGAATGGGACTTTGGCGGCAATGATCAGAGTACCGTCTTTGCAGTTCGCACCGAGCGCTATCGACTGGTTTATTATCTGGATCACCCGGATGATGGTGAATTTTACGATCACAACGAAGACCCCGGCGAGATCAACAACCTTTGGGCAACTGAAGATGTCTCCATTCAGATGACGCGTATGCAATTGATCCAGTTGATTCTCAACCATGTCGGCCGATTCAAACGTGCCTGGTCCATTGCTGATGACCGCGCTGCCTTTGCCAAGTATCCCGACGCGCCGTCGTATCACATTCACAAATGGAAAATGAAGTGGAGCGAGGCCGTCGAAAAGGGTTTGGTTTAGGCGTAATCAATATCACAAAGCCGTGACTCTCCTGAGTCACGAATCGCAACACCGGTCACAACCCAAGGCAACCCGTGCCACGGGAGTGACACGGCTTTCTCAGGTGTCGAACGTCTCATGGTGAATGGGGTATGATGATTGGCTGTCCTGCAACCATTCAATTTTGACCCAAGCATTCGTTGAAAGACGCAACATCATGCCCACATCAAGTAAAGCACGCATCCTGCTCATCGGTGACAGTATCAGTGTCCAGTACACGCCCTACCTGCATTCGGCCTTGAAATCTCAGGTGACGTGGGTGGGTTTCAGTGAAGAAGAGCGTCTCAATGCCCTGACGGATCTGGATGTGCCACAGAATCTCAACTGCGGCGATTCATCACGTTCGCTGGGCATCATCACGGACATGCTTGAAAAAACCAATGGGCAGATTGATCTGATCCTGGCCAACTGCGGTCTGCACGACATCAAGACCAACCCCCAAACCGGCGAAAAACAAATCCCGCTTCAAGACTACCAAGCCAATCTCAAACAGATTGTTGCAGTGGCAAAGTCACACAACGTCCCCATCGCATGGATGCGAACAACATTGGTCAATGCTGCCATTCACAATAGCAAATGCTCGGACTTTCATCGCTATGAAAACGATCTGGATGCCTACAATGCTGCTGCCGATGCGATCATGACCCAAGCCGGATTCCAGGTCATTGATCTGTGGCAATTCACCCGCCAACTCGGCGAAGACGAGCAGCTTTTCTGTGATCATGTGCATTATCAGGATTGGGTCCGCCAATGCCAGGGCGCTTTTCTGGCAGGCTACGTGCAGGCTTACTTGGCCAACGCTTCCAAAGCCTGATGGATCACTTCATCCAATGGCAACGTGGCATCGACGGTGATGATCGGCATTTGATCCGTAGATTGTGGTTCTTCCCACGTGGCCAGCTGACTGTCCAACAGTGAAACGGGCATGAAATGTTCACGCTGCTGCATGCGCTTGATGAGCGTGTCACGATCGGCCTTGAGATAGACGAGCTTCACATCATCCACGCCATTACAAAGCACCTGCCGATAGGACTGCTTCAGTGCCGAACAAGCCAGCACACAACCGCGTGTTTGTTTGAGATGCGTATTGAGTATTTCAAGCCACGGCCAACGGTCGGCATCTTCCAAGGCCTTGCCGGACTTCATTTTTTCGACATTGCACATGGGATGAAAATCATCCGCATCATCAAAGCGCAGACTCAGCGCCGTGGCAATGCCCTTACCAACCGCCGTTTTTCCGACACCTGAAACACCCATCACGATGATATGCATGGGGACAGTATAACATAACTGACCAATTGTTCAGGATTAATTGGGGTCCCAAATCGCCATGTCGTTACCCGCCCAGGTGACCGTACCATCAGCACCATCAAGCAGGACTTCACGTGCAGGACGCTGGATGTGCCCATCGACATAAAGAATATTCAGACTCTGCCCCAGGTGATCATTCCCCACGCCCCGCCACGGCCAACTGCTATAGGTCACCGGCATCAGACACGGCGGGTAAGGCGCGCCGACTTTGCCTTCACCGATCATCAATTGCTTGTTGGGTTGGAGAATCTGCTCGATGCGTGCCGGACCGATGGCCGTACTCGGTGAGGAATCATTGGCTTTGCCAAACCAACCGTTGAAGGTGTATGGCGTCTTGTCCGTGTTGTAATCACCATGCGTCGTCGGGCATCGCAACAGACTCAATTGTGATGCCATGTGGTACCGAAAGCCCTGCGCGCCGGAGATATAACCCAGTCGAGGTAACAACACCCACCAGCGATCGTCATTGATATTCCCCGTCCCCACGCTCGCCTTGATCATCGGCAAGGTATCATGGTTGTCCGCAGCATAAGACATGCATGCGATACCAATCTGTCTGAGATTACTGGCACAACTGATCGCCTGCGCACTCTTGCGCGCAGCCCCCAACGCTGGCAGGAGAATCGCAATGAGCAGGCTGATGATACTGATCACCACCAGCAACTCAATGAGCGTAAAACCATCACGAGAATATCGGTCTTGCATGTTCAACCTTTCTCAAGGTAACAGTCGAATCTGATCAATGGCCACCACACCCGATGTCGCACCGAGGATCAAACTCAAAATCTGACTTGATGACCCAGTCGGTAGCGGCACGCGGATTTCAACCCAGCGGCCGGGAGTCGGACGGTCTGTGAGCCTGGTGATGTGTACGGTTTGGGATGACGCACCGGCCAATCGCGCACCGGTGTCCGGATCGATGGAGAGAACCTGTTTGGGAAGTTCAATCACATCACGATCAAAACCAAACCCACTGCCCCGGTATTGCCCGACCTGCGTCTGGATGGCAAGGAACATCTGCGAAGGTGTCTGCTGCGGGTCCAGCCAAACCAACGCACTGAGTATGCGATAGCCGGAGGTTGAAACAGGCGATCCGCAGTCAAGTCCGGTTAATCGCAGCGTATCCTTCTCAGCAATCAACTTCGCACACAACGCACCGCTGGCAGGTTTGGGATTCACAGCTTCCCACAGCCAGAACCGTCGCGGGTCTGATGCATGATTCGAGCAATCCATCGACATCAACCCGGCTGGCAATGCATCATCAATCAACACACCATCTTGCTGGGGAGCAATCGTCACTGGCGAAGTTTGGCCGCGTTGATTGACCGACTCATAAGCGCCAAGATCCCATCGACGTTGACGGTTGATCCCTGCCAGATCAATCGACGCATCGAACATGGGCGGTGCCCACGCTTGCCCGAAACCGACACTGGCATCACGGGCAGGACTGTCCGAACCGATCTGATAATTCTCAACGGATGCATCAATGAAACGCGGGTCAGCATGCACGCTGTGCGTATCAAGCCCGGTCTGATCCTGCCATGTTTTCAACTCATCAAACGCTGGCAGGAATCCGGTGTACGTCCCACCCATGTGCATCTGCACCGGACCTCCAAATCGGTAATAGCAGTTGTAATCACTGTTGAGTTTGAAGGTGACTTTGTCCGTGCGACCAACCACAGGGAATTGCAAGGACACGTCATAGGCCGTGAGATTGTTGTAGAAAATATTGTTGATGACGTTGATGTTATCCAGCGTCCGACCACCCCCCAGTTTCTTGGCACCGCGCGGGACACCGCCTGCCTGCACCGCAGCAAAACCCTTGTTACCGACGAAGGTGTTATTGAAAATTTCGACCGCAGAGGATGCCATGACGATGATGCCGTTACCGTCATTACCAGCGATGAGATTGTTGTAAATGAGAACATTGCGGCTGGTTTCGATTTTGATGCCTGCCACATCCAGATGACGAATCTTGCCCTGGACCATTTGCGTTGCACGGTTATTGAGAATGCGGTTATTGCGGATGACGATCTGCCCGCCGGTATCCGACCAATCGAACCAGACACCTGGCCCCCAGTTGTCACTGATCAGACATTTCTCGATCGTGCCATACGCATCGGGAATGAGTTTAAGACCACCACAATGCCAACCCAGATATTGGCGGTGCCCGTTGTTGGTGATGGTGCAGCCGGAGACAAGCCACGGAGATCGCGGGCTGGCATCGACACCGGTGTTGCCCATGTTGGCAATGGTGGAGTTAATGAGTTTGGTGTTACGTCCCATCATCACGCCACGGAAATCGCCCCACTGGATATCACAGTTTTCAATCAACCCGTCATTGCCGACGGTGACCATGGTGTAGTTGTAGGGTTTTTCAATCTCGGGCGTGGAGGAGTTGGCATGACGGAAGGTCAGATTTTTCACTGCGACATAACGCACGGTCGCGCGGTGTGCAGGACGGATGATGTAATCACGCACGCCTGCTTCGATCACGTGGTCATTGGGATCACTGGAATCGGTTAACCAGACAGACATGGTCTGCTGGGTTGTGTCATAGTAGAACGAACCTGCAAACAGATCCGAAACATCCCTGCCGATGACAACGCGACGCGCCATACCGTCTTCGACATCACCGATGACCTGTTGGCTGCCGACCTGTTTGAGCACTTTGCCATCGACGTAGACCTGCTGTGATGCGGTGGGCCAGTTGTCATGCTGCCAGACATTGGCGTTGACTTTTTTCCAGCCGGTAAGGACGTTTGAGCCTTTAAGGACAGGCTTTTCGTCACCATAGGCGGTGATGGTGGTCATCTGATCCGGCGTGCCTGAGTGTTTGGGCAACAGTGTGATGCGTTGGCGATAAACCCCTTCACGCAGGTAAACCGTACCCCCCGACCCGGCCATGTCCAATGCCTGATTGATGTCAGCAACAGGATCAATGAGACTGCCAGACGCTTGTTTTTTCCCATCGGGTGAAACGTAGACCTCTGCAGCCGATGCGACGATGCTCATGACCAATGTCAGCGATAACACCAACATGATGTGTTGTTTCAAACGCATGGAATGTCTTTCTTTGGCTGTCGAACAAACTGTCTTACTTAACCAACCTGCCACAACTGCGGCCTTGATACATCGTCATGGGGACGATGACCGAGGGCATAGGCTTGCGACATGAAGGTGGTGTATTGATTTTTTCCAGCAGCATGTCCGCCGCCGCTTTGGCGACGCCCTGGTGATCATGCTGCATATGCGTGAGTAACATGCCGTGATAGCTCTCAGGCGAATTGCAACTCAGTAGTGCCAGCGAAAGGTCTTTGGCAACTTCAAGTCCCAACCGTTCAGCCGCCTGGATGAATGCCACCGCCGAACCATCACCGTAATGCACGATGGCTGTAGGACGATCCGGCGTGTCAAGGACCTGAAGCGCGGTTTGGAGCAAGGTATCACCGGGGATTTTCTGACCGGTCAGACAACGTGGATTCAAACCGGCCTGACGCATGGCATGTTCATAGCCCTGCTGCCGGAGTTCACCGCTGTAGTGCGTATCCGATGCATCGTAGCTGGCATTGATGTGCAGAATCCGGCGGTGTCCCAGCCAGAGCAAATGCTCGGTCAAGGTCACCGCTGCTGCAAAGTCATCATGACGCACACAGTCTTCTTCCTGCATCACGTTCAGCCACACCGCGGGCAACTTCGAACGCTTGAGAAGCTCGGAGAGTGACTGTGGAATCTGCTTGGCAATGTTGACCAGCAAGCCATCGGAATGCGACTCACTGAGCATCTTGGGCAGGTTGGCAGGATCGGCCAATTGCTCATCGGTCGCACGGCAGAAAGTCAGGTTCTGCTTGCGGTCTTCCAGTGCCTCATAAATCGCATCAAGCATCGGGACTGGCAGGTAACTGCGTTTGGCGTGGGCACTGTGCAGAAGACCGATACTCCCGAAGCGCCCCTGCCGCATGATGCGTGCTGAAGCGTTGGGACGGTAACCATATTTTTCCGCAGCTTTGAGGATCTGACTGCGCGTTTTTTCGTTGAGTCGATTATGCCCGGACTTGAATGCCAATGACACGGACACCTGACTGACACCGATTTTCTGAGCCAATTGGGCCTGTGTAATGGGCATGAAAACTCCCTGAAAACAGCTACGTTTTACGTATAACTTACACATCATTAAAGACCGCCATTCTGAAAAAGTCAATAGCGCACGTTAAAAATGATCAAAATAGGCCCGTAGCGTTTTCGATCCTTGACGTTGCGATCCTAAAAGTTACAGTCAATGGCTTGAAAGTCACGCGCCCAAAGGAGCCACGATGTCCACCACCAGCAAGCAGCCCAACTTCCTGTTTCTGTTCCCCGATCAATGGCGTTGGGATTGGTTAGCCTGTGCCGGGTATGACATCCCGGTCAAGACGCCCAACATCGACAAGCTTGCTGCCCGCGGGATGCGCTTTACGCAATGCCGCACCAACTCACCGGTGTGTGCGCCGGCGCGTGCAGCGTTGGCAACGGGGATGCGGTATCAGAACTGTGGCGTACCAGGAAATGGTTTTAATCTCGACACCACCCGCGACACCTTCTTCAAACACCTGCGTAACAGCGGTTATCGTGTCGCGGCATCAGGCAAGACCGACCTGCAGAAACATGGCAAATGGAAGGGACTTGACGGCTGGACCACCGCCATGGGACAACTGGGTTTTACGCAGGCCGTGAATCAAGCAGGCAAACACGATGCGGTGAACGCCGGCACGCAAAGTCCGGTTGACCCCTACATGAACCACCTGCACCAACATGGCTTGGCACAGGTGCATGCTGATGACTATCACCGTCGGGGCAAAATTCTGCGCGAAGGTGCGATCGGCCCGGATCTGAAAATTGATGCTACGCCTTCACCCTTTGACAGTGATCATCACACGGATGATTTCTGCGGACGTGCTGCCCGGAAATTCCTGCAGGACTGGGCGGTCAGTGAGCCTTGGCATCTGTGGGTCAACTTCCCCGGCCCGCATGAACCCTACGATCCGACGGTGGCGCAGTTGGCGGTCTATGACGGCGTGGACTTCCCGTTACCCGTCCAACCCGGTCCGGTCGACAACGACCATCAAGCCATCCGACGGGCCTATGCTGCGATGATCACCGGCATTGATGATTGGGTGGGCAAGCTCGTTGCAGAAATCGAACGTCGTGGCGAAATGGAGAACACCTACATCATCTTCACCTCCGATCATGGCGAGATGCTTGGCGATCATGGTCGCTGGAACAAGGCTATTGCCAACGAGCCGTCGGTGCACGTGCCGTTGGTTGTTGCGGGGCCGGGTATTGAAGCGGGGACACAATGCGATGCATTGGTCGAACTCATCGATCTTGCAGCAACGATCACCGAATTGGCCCAGCTTCAGGTCCCCGAAGAATGGGAAGCCCGGTCCATCCGCAAGCAACTGCTCGAAGATCCCAAGGCAACACATCGTGATATTCAAATCAGTGCGCTTAAGGATTGGAAGCTCATCTTCGACGGACAGTACAAACTGGTGGTCACCCAAGAGCAACCGGATCAACTTTACGATTTGATTGCTGACGAAAATGAATGCACCAATCTGGCGGAGCAGTTGCCTGATGTGGTGGCCAAGCTCAAAGCGCGTCTGGAAAAAGAATACGCATAAAAAAAGACAGCGACGGATACATCGCTGCCTTGATGTGTTTGATGGATGGCCTGGTTTAATAGGCAGAGGCACGGTTACACAGATCAACCAGGGCATCGACCTGTTTACGGATCTCCTCGAGTTGTGCTTCCTGATGCAGCAAAGCTTCAACCTGCGCAGCCTGCTCGGTGATGGGGCCGAACCCGTAACCCCCTGCTGAGCCTTTGACCTGGTGCGCCAGTGTGCGAAGGACATCCAGTTGTTCTGAGGCACAGGCGCTGGAGATCGCTGCAGCGCGCTGAGGTAGATTCATCACATAGTCTTCAACCAGTTCCGCCATATCCGGATCACCTGCAAAGTCACTGACCAGGGGTGATTTGGAAGCGAGGTCGGGTTTCTGGGGTGCGTCTGCAGCATTGGCGACTGGCGATTCGGTGGCATGCTTGACGATGATCTGCACAAGCTTCTCACGGTTGATGGGCTTACAGGTGTAATCATCACAGCCGGCATCAAGACAGCGTTTGCGATCCGATTCCATGGCATTGGCGGTGAGACTGATGATCTTGCCGGTGTACCCGGATTGCCGGAGTTTTTGAGTTGCTGCCAAACCATCAAGAACCGGCATCTGCATGTCCATGAGAATGACGTGATAGGGATTGCCTTGCTGCAGCGCATCGGTTGCCTTGTCAAAAGCAATCTGGCCGTTCTCAGCAATGTCCACTTTCATCGAAGCCATTTTCAAGACCAGCGAGATGAGATTCTGATTGTCCGGTCCGTCTTCAGCAAGCAGGACACGAATGGTGCCTACGGATGACTGGGGTGTTGACATGGTTTGGGTTCCTTCCATCTGCTTGGATGCAGGCGTATTCTCAGAATTGGATACGGGTTTGGGTTGGGCAGGAATATGATTGGGGATGGTTAAGGTGAAGGTTGATCCTTTACCCGGACGACTGGTTGCAGCCAGGTCTCCGCCGAGTCGTTTGGCCAATTGCTTACTGATGGTCAATCCCAGGCCGGTGCCACCAAAACGCCGCGTGGTTGAGATATCAGCTTGCGTAAAGGGCGCAAAGATTTTTTCCAGTTGATCTTCAGCCATTCCGATGCCCGTGTCGATCACATCGATCTTCAACCAATCCGGTTTATTGGGTTTGGTCACCATTCCCATCTTGATATGAATGTGACCTGACTCGGTGAATTTGACGGCATTGCCCAGCAGGTTGGTGAGAATCTGTCTGACGCGTGTCGGATCAGAGTAAACCACGCTGGGCATCTCCGTGAGATACTGCACATCCAGACACAAATCCTTTTCCTGCGCACTGGGCTTAAGCACCGCAATCATCTCATCAACCATCTCAACGGGACTCAGTGGCATGCGTTCGATCTGTAACTTGCCTGATTCGATCTTGGACAAATCCAGAATGTCATTGACGATGGCAAGCAAATGCTGGGAATTCCGCTGAATGACCGAAACCCAGTTACTGACTTCCGGGCTGAGCTGGGTATCCATCACCAATTCCGAATAACCAATGATGGCAGTTAACGGCGTTCGGATTTCATGACTCATGTTGGCCAGAAACAGACTCTTGGTCTGGTTGGCCTGCTCTGCATAAAGCAGCGCATCCTTGAGATCTTTGGAGCGCTCGGTCACCAGTTTTTCAAGACGTTCATTCTGCCTGGCACCTTCGGCCAGTGAGTCAATGAGTACCTGGTGATACGTTGACTGCAAGGTCAATCGTTCTGACTGCAGTTGCCGGACACGCCGCTGAGAGACATCGGCACGCTTACTGAGCATGATGTGCTTGAGCACAAAATCCGCAGCAGGAATCAAATCGGTATAACAAGGTTTGTTGATCAAATCGCCATCGACTTTGCGATCCAGCAAAGCAAACAGGTCTCCCTGGTCATTGGTTACCAGTTGAAATACGGTGTAATCCACATCGCGTAAACGCACCAGGCTCATTTGATCCTCGACATGCGTTTGTTCAAAAGGCTTGCTCAAATGCATCAGGTCATGCTTGGTGAAGCGCTGGGTTGCAAAACAACTGGCGGTGATTGTTTTCCCGGAATCCAATGTCCAAAGCGCCGTCGGGGCGAGCCATTGCGCCTGTTGCATCAACCATAACAGCGCACCGGACTGATCCACCGGCGTGGTATTGCCGTTAAACAGCATATCCAATGTCTGGTTGATCTTATTCATGGCTGCTTGGCATTCCTGATCGGATCAGTTCGCGATTAAGTTTGATTTCTGCAGACAAATCGTCGTTGATCACCTGCAGATCCGTGGTACTCAGATTCAGTTGCTCCATGGACCATTGATTCGCGGTGACGAGTTGGTGTCCAATGGAAGACCAGCCACGCAGCGTGCAAACCAGGTTTGCCAAATCGACACATGCCAGAACCCGCGTGTGTTGCCCGTTGTAACGATCCACCTGATGGTGATAACGAATCGCATCATGCAACGGCTCGGCCAACTCCCATTCATCGGCGATGCGGGCACCGAGCATGGTATGGTCATAGCCCAGACGTCCCTGTTCGACGAGCGCCAGATTCACACCTGCATGTTCGGGGAAATGATTCATCATCTGGGTGAACGTGTTGTGTTCATACTGGTCAATGAGAATAATGCCGATGTCGTGAAGCAGCCCCGCCAGATAGACCCCTTCAAACTCAGGCAATTCACAGCGTGCTGCGATCATGCGTGAGCAGATGGCCACCGCCACCATATGTCGCCAGAGTTTAGCGCGGACATATTTACCACAACTGTGATTGTGCTTAAAGACACTTGCAACGGATGCCGTCATCGCCAGATCACGCAACTGGGCATAACCGAGCATGCACACCGCACGATGAAGATTGGTCACCGGGTGCGTCAAGCCATAAGCCGATGAGTTCACACAGCGCATCACACGCGAGGTCATCACCGGGTCGGTCGCAAGCACATTGCACAACTGCTGCGGTTGTGCATTGGGATCCTGGGAAAGTCGAATGAGCTTCAACGCGATGTGCGGCAGCGTGGAGACTTCCTTGATATGACAGACCATGCGCTCCAGCGCGGTATTCACAGGCTTCGTGGCATCCGCTTTGGAAACGCTGTTCTGTCCGGGTTGTCTTCTGGCAGTATGCATAACAATTCAAGCCCCCGCCTTACTCCATTAAGGTGTTCACGATTCACTGATCCCAAGGCTTTCCTGCATGGTCAAGTGATCGATAATCAGAGAGGCAAGAGCCTGTCCGGATTCGACCATGATTTTCTGATGAAATGCCTGTTGTGATTCCCACGACCCCAGATCCACTTCGAAGATTTTGCCGATCTGCCGCAACTCACTGCGCAGGACACCCAGATCGTTTTCGACATGCTTCTGATCAATCCCCAGACGCGGCAAGCCATCCGCAAGCCACGCACTGGCATCCGATGCATCAAGTCCGGCAATGCGAGCGCCCAATACTTCGACACAGCGGTAACGCAAATATGTTTCATCACGACCGCCAGCCAGTAAGGCACGCAAGCCTTCACCCATCACATCTGGACAACCCATCGCTTCGAGTGTCCATAATGACACCTGTGTATGGATGACATTTAAATCCATCATTTCACGGCGATTCAATGACATCGGTCGAAGGCGGGCACCCAGAACCCGGTGATAAGCCTGTCCCAAACCGGCCCAAAGCACGATCGCGCCCAGACCAAGAATAAGACCACCGACCAGGTGATCGGGATTGTCATCCGTCTGCTGACCCAGTTGGCTGGCGATGTAGTTGTTGGCAACGCCGCAGGCAATCACCCAACGCCACAAATCCTTGCGACGCGGCAGTTGACCTTCAGCACTGAGTAACGGGCCGGTGAGCATCACGCTGAGCATCAGGTTACTGACCTGACGAAGCCCCAGAACCTGCACAGCACGTTGAATGGATTGGATGGCAACCCCGTCACGACGACGGACCATGTTGGCTATCCCAACAACGCGCGTCGCCACATACGGATCACCCTTGAGCATTTCAGCAATCACCTGGAAGTCGGCGTTGGGGGACTTGAGCGCATCAAGCACCTTGTTGCAGACACCGGTATTGAGCACACGTGAGAGATTGCGCTCCAGCTGCTGCGCCGTCCAGGCTTGGTCAATGGTTGGCAGGCCGTGTTGAATCATCGGATACCTCCAGCAGTGTTGACCGGGAAATCAAGATCGAGCGTATCAAGCAACGCAACCGAATCCATGCGACGCTTGGCATCACGAACGCGTGAAGCGCTGGCTACGGTCTGTAAAAGTTCGTCATCAGGGATCGACAGAAAGACCTCCGCCAATTCCGGATCAAACTGCGTGCCGGCACAACGGTGGATTTCTTCACGCGCCACATTCATGTCCAAACCGCGACGATAAGGTCGGTCGGATGTCATGGCATCATAGGTATCGGCAATGGCTGCAACGCGCGAAAGTAACGGAATGTCATCGCCACCCAAACCGTCGGGATAACCTTTGCCATCAATGCGTTCATGATGCCAGCGGACAATCGGTGCAGCTTTGGCCAACTGAGGGATATGCGCGATGATCTGATGTCCGACCACAGGATGTGGCTTCATCTGATCGAACTCATCTTTGGTCAACGGCAGCGGCTTGCGCAGAATCGCATCGGGGACCGCAATTTTGCCAATGTCATGAAGCAAACCACCAATACGCAGCGTTGCCAGATCACTGCGATCAAGACCGGCATGACGGGCAAGCATCATCGAGTACGCCGTCACGCGTTCGACATGACCACCGGTATAGGGATCACGCGATTCAATCGCCAATGCCATCGCCACCACCACGTCGACGATCATGTTGCTTAACGTCTCAAGCAGGCGCACATTCTCACAGGCCAATGTCGTGTGATGAAGCAGTGATTGCACCAGGCGAATCTGCTGACTGTCCACCGCATTGGTGTTCTCAGGCAGACAGTAACAAAGCACGCCCATGACATAGTGATCAGAACACATACTCATGGCAACGAAATGTTCATCACCCTTGGTCGGATCGTAATGCGGCATGACCAACGGTTGATCCGGATTCACTTCCAACACACGCTGGGCAAGGTCCTGGACTTCCAATGGCAGAGATTCGTAGGCAGGCTGCGATTCATCCAGAGAATAGATATCGCGGATTTCACTTTTTGAGTTGGGTTCGATAAGCCAGATGCGTTTGGCATGCGTCAGTGTTTTGACTTCTTCAAGCAAGTCCCCCATCACCTGTTTGTAGCTACGGTGCTGGGTAAGCATGTCGGCAACGCGATTGAGTTGAGCCAGTTCACGCAGGTAATTGATATTGGCGCGGACGACATCATCTCGCTGTGTTTCAAGGGAGTTGACCTGTTTGACGAGTGCCTCGACCTGCTGATCAAGCGATTCGTTCTGCGCACTGCAAACAAGGTTATCGGCTGTCGGTTCCGGGCGATCCAATACAAACCTGCTTTCAAAATAAAGAGACGCTAGCCCGACATTTTCAATCGGATGTTCTTTACGGTGTCTTTATGCACGTTTGGGTACATCTGTAGAGAAAGGCAAAACTCTCAAACCTATCGGACAGTAACAGGGGATATAAAAGGTGAAAATGTCACTCGACATTAAGTTCCTTACGACAAAAGTCGATTTTAGATTTGTATCCAAATCAATCATCGCGAAGTAATTTGCAACAGCTGAGACATAATCATGCCACAAACTCAATGCATCCTTCTGGCAGATGACGAACCGCATATTCTCCTGGCATTGGAGTACATGTCGCGGACACTCGACCATGTCACTGTGATGACGGCCAGCGATGGTCCGACTGCCGTGAAGCTTGCC
>MDTC01269193.1_pt1 | contig 14521 bp, 11 predicted proteins | sample 811181 | NCBI WGS metagenome assembly MDTC01 (sample SAMN05326644, study PRJNA326480) | marine metagenome | isolation source: seawater | place: Pacific Ocean: North | collected 2011 | reverse complement strand
TATTCATGCAAAAAATTAAATATTTTTTTTTATAAAAAAAATATTTAATTTTTCCATAAAAAGGGACTAAAACAATATAAAAGTTTTTTAGATTTTTATTTTAGAAATATCTCTCATAAACATTATATTTCTTTAGCTTAGAAAAATATTTAAATTGTTTTTGATATCCTTTTGAATTTTTTGTTTCCCTAGCAGTTCTAGGATCTACAAAATTACATAAAACACCTTTTTTTCTTTGGGAGCCTAGGTCACTAGTTTCCTTTCTGTAAGGTTCGCCATCTTGACCAATTAGATCATGAGATCGTAAATTTTGAAGACCTGTAAATTTTGTTATTTTTTCAAAACATTTTTCTGTTTGATTAATTAAATCCTCAAAATAAATATATTCAAAATTAGATTCGTTTTTAATCTCATCGAAATATTTGCCATATGATGAACTTATTTTTAATGAATTTTCAAATGAAGTACCCCAAATCTTATTTCTGGATATTGCTGCAGCTATGGGATCTCTTATTAACATTAGCCATAAATGAGATTCTCTTTGTATCCATTTTTTATACATATAAAGACCATTATTCCAGCGCCAAAAAGCATATTTGGCATTTGACCTTTCACGAATTTTATTTAACATAATATCAATATTTTGATAAAAGGATTCTTCTGAATTTATTAAATGTTTTTGTTTGTTAATAATATTAATCCATTCATCAAAGTTAATATATTGAGTTTGGTTCTCAGATTTAACAATTTTAAAAGCCTCATTAAAAAAATCTTCTAATGGAATAACCGGAATATCTATTTTTAAAAAAGAAGAAAGATATCTACTAGAGACATAACGTATATCCGTCTTGTTATTTACTATGAAAATTCTTTTCTCTTTATTTAATATTGCCTTACAAGCATGGGATGTTGCCCATTTTCTGCATATGCTATTACATAACCCTTCGTGAAATATACCCCGATAACAGACTGATTGATCTGTTGAATTTAAAATAGATGAAAGTAGTGTAGTACCTGATCTTGAAAGGCCATCTAAAACTATATGCATTTAATATATATTTCTTGCGATTTTTTGTATTTTATACGGCTTGAACATTATTTATATAGCTAAATAAATATTTTTACAAATATTTATTAATGAATTAAGGTTATTTGCATTTTAAATAATTATTTAAATACTTTCTTTAGTTCTTTCAAATATGGAGAAGGGAAATTTTTTAATTTATCTTTTTTAATATAAATACTGCTAAGAAAAGTTCTCGATGCTAAAAAATAATCATTATTTTTCATCAAATTATAAATTTTACTTGAGGTTACATTTTCCGCAGTATATCCAAGTTCTTCAATACAAATTACCCAAGGAAAAACATGTTCTAAGAAAAAATTTTGGCAGATTTCATATTCAAATCCCTCTGTATCAATATTTAGTAAATGTATATCTTTATCATTTTTAAATAAACTATTTGATACTTTTAATAATTTTTTTACACTTATAATTGAAATTTTAGTTATAGAATTAGGCTCTCTATTGAAATTTTTTTTTAGTTTCGAAACTCTTTTTTTATCAAAAGTTGAGCAATCTGGGAATTTCTTATAGAAATAGTAAGTTAACTCATCGTTATTTGTTTTCGCATTTCCACTTATGCCAGAATTAATAAAGAAGTCTCTAGATCTATAAAAATTATACTTTTTCTTCAAATAAGGTAAGGGATCGACACATATACCATTCCAATTTCTTAGATAAAAATAAAAAGTATTGGAATGTTTGATAGGTTCGTTAGAGCCAATATCAATAAAATTACCTTTTTTAAAATCACAAAAATATTTCTTTAAAATTGCATCCTCACCATCTAAGGAGAATAAGGGTGAGAAACCAAATATCCTTATTAATTTCGATAATGCTCTATAAAAAAGATTTATAATTTCCATAAAGATTACAAATTGAACTAATTATATTTATTTGTTCAGGATTTTAAATTATATTATTAAAAATAATAAATGTAAAGCTTTGAATTTTGATTTAATTTATTAATTATTATTTTGAATGACATTAAGGTACTAAATAGTTAAGTATCTATAATTACTTAGAGTAAATTGTGAAATTATCTTTTCTGATTGTTGGCACCATGAAATCAGGTACAACAACTCTAGCCGATTTGTTAAATAAGTCAGCTAATATTCACCTCCCTAATTCTGAAATCCATTTTTTTGATAGTAAATTTGATTTAGGATTCGATTGGTATAACAATCAGATTAAACAAAATATTCCTCAACATAAGAAAAAAGATAATTTACTAATAGGAGAAAAAACACCTACATATTGTTATAAAAATGATTGCCCTGAAAAAATATTTTCATACTCTGAAAATTTAAAACTAGTTTGGATTTTTAGAGATCCTGTTAAAAGAGCTTTTTCAAATTATCTACATGCAGTCAAGAAAGGTAATGAGATTAGATCATTTAAGTTTTGTATTGATAATGAAGAGATTAGAATACGAGATAATATCTTTAAAGGTTATTTAGAGAGAAGTAAATATGTTTTTCAAGTAAAGAGATTTCTTGATTTTTTTGATATTTCAAAAATGCATTTTATTTTATTTGAAGATCTTCTGAAAAATCCTCAAAATGTTTTATCAAATCTTATGAGTTTTCTTGATTGTGATAACGATATTACAAACTGTGTTTTACCATTTTCAAATAAAACTTTTTTACCAAAATATCCAATTGTTAAATATGGATCAAAAAGGATCTTAGGCAATAATTCTATTATTACAAGTGCTATAAACAAAATAAATTTAAAGCTAAATAAATTAATGCCAAATAAAAACTATGAACTTGATAAAGAATTAGAGAATAGCCTTAATAATTACTTTTTACCTTTTAATAAGGATCTTGAAGAAATTACAAAAGTAGATACATCTGTTTGGCAAAAATAAAATCTTATTAGTAGAAAATGTATCTCATGATATCTTAAAGATAATAAGTATTCAGAAAGGATAAAGAAATTTGCTTCAAGGGTGAAGTAAAATATACTAATTTGCATCTAAATGAATATAAGCTTAATTGCTGAGATTGGAATTAATCATGATGGTGATTATAATAAAGCGCTTCAATTAATAGATCATGCTCACAAATCCGGGGCAAATTCAATCAAGTTCCAATATAGAAATCTAAAAAGGTGTTATTCCTCCTCTTCAAGAGAAGAAATTGGTGATCAAATGATAAAGTCTGAGATAACAAGAAACTTTTTTAATCCTCATCAAATTACGAAACTTCTTATTTTTGCTAAAGAACTTAATTTAAAAGTTGGGATAAGTTTTTTTACAGATGCGGATATAAACGATTTTAAAAATATCAATCAATTTGATTTTTTCAAAATACCCTCCGTTGAACTGTTGAATTTTAAATTAATAGAGAAATTATTATTACTTAACAAGGAAGTCTTAATTTCTACTGGATGTAATACGGAAAGTCAGATAGTTAGTTGTATTAAAAAGATTGAAAAATACCCAAACTGGAGGATGCTCCATTGCGTATCAAATTATCCTTTGAATCTTAGTAATAGCAAATTAGGATATATCAAGAGATTAAGTAAATTATCTAATAGAGGGGTTGGTTATTCTAGCCATGATAAAAATTGGGAGAATTGTTTAATAGCCGCAACGTTAGGTGCAGAAATAATTGAAAGACATATCACGATTGACAAAAATTCATTTGGTTTAGATCATACAACGAGTTCACCCCCTTCTGAGTTTAAGAAATTGAGTGAATTCCTTAGATCATTAGACTTTATATTAAATGGAGATAGCCCAAGAATCTTAAATCAAGGTGAATTACTGAATAAACAAAATTTAGGAAGATCGATATACTGTATGCGAGATCTTAAAATAGGTTCATATATCAATAGTGAAGATGTTTCGGAATTAAGTCCTCAAACTGGAATAACTGCTTTGGAATTTCCTGAATATAAGAACAAAAAAATATTAAGAGAATTAAAAAAAGGTGATGTTATTGAAAAAAGCCACTTCGATAAGCCATATATTTTATCCCAAGAATTAAGAACAAAATCAAATATAAATAAATTATCCTTACCAATAAGATTACATGATTTTAATTCTATAAATGATAAATTTCAATTAGATAATTATGAGTTTCATCTATCGTTCTTAGAGGTTCTTGAAGGTGAATTAAATGCAAATAATTTCCCAAGTAATAAGAAATATAGTATTCATTTGCCTGACTATATTGACTCTTCTAACATTATCGATCCTTTTTCGAAAAATGAATATATCTTTCAAAAAAGTAAAAAAGTTTTAGAGAAAGTTGTAAGCTTTGCTAGATCTTTACAACATTCCACTTCTAATCAGGTACCTATTATAGGTAGTTTTAGTAAATGTGATTCATCTAAAGAAATATTTTATGAAAATCATAAAAAACTAATCGAAAATTATGAAAAATTTAATTGCCAATTACTTCCTCAATGGCTACCTCCTATAGCATGGTACTTTGGTGGTTCAGTTAATTTAAATGTTTTCAATAATAAGGACGATATAAGTTTGCTTAAAAGATTCTCAATAGACATTTGTCTTGATATTTGTCATTTTGGGATGTGTGTATCTGGTAATTCTTTGACAAAAGAAAATTTTGAAGATTTATTTAAATTATCTAAGCACTTTCATTTAGCTGATTCAATTGGCATCGATGGGGAAGGTATTCAGATTGGAGAAGGTGATCCAGAAAATAAGTATTTTTTAAAAAAATGTCTAGAATCTGATGTAACTAAAGTAATAGAAGTTTGGCAAGGTCATTTAAATTCTTATAAAGGTTTTTATGATGCAATAAAATGTTCAATTGATTTAAAGGAAAATGAGTAAGAGCATACTAATTACTGGGATTAATGGTCAAGATGGCTCCTTGCTTGCAGATTTTTTTGTAAAAAAAGGGTACAAAGTTTTGGGAACATTTAGAAGAGGTACTCAACCAAAGTTTTGGAGACTCGAAGAGTTAAATGTCGTTAATAAAATAAAATGTATTGGTTTAGATTTGGGAGATCCGCTTTCTCTTTTAAAGGTTTTAGATAAATATAATCCGGATCAAATTTATCATTTAGCGGGAGATAGTTTTGTTGCTGATTCATATAAAAATCCTAAGTCATCTTTACTTACTAATATTGAGCATACAATTAATTTGCTTGAAGCAGTAAGGTATAGAGAATCTAAATGTTGGTGTTTTGTTCCTTCAAGTTCTGAAATTTTTGCTGGAACTGAGAAGGATTTATTAACTGAGGAAGATTATCCAATATCTATGAGCCCCTATGGCTTATCAAAAGTTGTTAATTTGCAAATTTCTGAAATGTACAGAAAAATATATAAATTAAAAATAGCAACCGGTATCTTATTCAATCATGAAAGTTCTATGCGTTCTAGGAGTTTTGTAACTAGAAAAATAACGTACAACCTTGCAAGGCTTAAAGTTGATTCAGGCGAACCAATGTTATTAGGTAATTTAAATACATCAAGGGATTGGAGTAGTGCAGAAGATTTTATAAATGGGATGGCATTACTAGGAGAAAAAAACAAGGTAGGACCTTATATTTTTGCTTCAAGCAAATTAACTACATTGAGAGAATTTATAGGGCTTGCATGTCTATATGCGGGCTTTGATGTATCATTTGAAGGTAAAGAGTTAGATGAAAGGGTAATAGATAAAAAAACAGGGAATATTTTATGTATGGTTTCTCAAGATTATTTCCGTATTTCTGATACGAAGGGTAAAGTTGGATCTAGCAAAAAATTAAAGTTTGAAACTAACTGGGAACCTTCATTTACCATAAAAGACTTAGTAAGTAGTATGGTAAAGACTGATTTAAAAAGAAAATTAAATGAAAAATAATACATTAATGAACATTAAAGAATATCTAAATGGTCCTATTTATACAATATTTACCGCATTTAAAGAGGATTTTTCTATTGATTATTTTGCTATAGAAAAATATATTAATTTTTTATTTGAGGGCGGAGCGAAAGTTTTTTACGTTATGGCATATAACTCTAGATATTCACAATTAACTAATGATGAAATTATGAAACTTAATAATTTTTGCATTAAGTGCGTCAATAATCTTGATAAAACTAATTTAATTATCGTAGCTGATCCAATCCATTGTTCTACTCAAGAGTCAACTAAATTTGCATTATCCGCAAAAGAAAATGGAGGTGATGCTATTTCTTTAATTATGAGAGAAAAGTATTTTTCTGATGATCAAGTACTTGAACATTTTAATATTATTGGAGAAAAATCTGGAATGCCAATGGTCATTCATGAGATGCCTTTCTTATCTGGCTTTGACGGTACACAAATAAACTGGCCTAAAACATTAATTTCTCGTTTAGGGGAATTAAATAATATTATTGCAATAAAAGAAGATGCAAAAAATTTAGATATATCTAAATTAGTCCTTAACTTAGAACCAAAAATTAGAACTATATTTGCAGGTACTAAAAAAACATTTTTACCTTTAAAGAAATATGGTTTAAAAAGCTACTTAAATGGTATTTCAATAATTGATGCTCGTATTGGGATTAAGTTTTGGGAGTTTTGGAATACTGAAAATTATGAAGGAATGGATTGGATAATAAAAAATCTAGAAGATCCTTTTTTTTGCGGACCAGTTTCAAAATATGGATGGCATAGATGTAATAAAGCTCTTTTAGAAGCTGCCGGTCTTATGAGTCATAGAGATAGGATGCCAATGCCAACATTGAATAATGAAGAACTAAATGAAATAATCTCAACATATGAAAAAATAAAAAAAAGTGTTGACGAGCTATTTTCTTGATAATTAGATTTAATTGATAAGTTAAGGTAAGTTTTTATTATGAGAAAAGTTGCGTTTATACCTGCAAGGTCGGGTTCAAAAAGATTCCCTAATAAAAATGTATCAAAATTAGATGGAAAGCCTTTAATTTCATGGGCTGTAAATTCATTTTTATTATCTAATTGCTTTGATAGAGTAATATTCTCTAGTGATTCTGAAGAATACTTTCAAATTTTAAAGGAGTTTGTCTCTTCTGATATTTTGGAATTTCATAAAAGAAGTAAAGATGAAGCAGGAGACAAGATAAAAATATTTGATTATGTCAAAGAAAATATAAAACAATGGTGCAAAGATGATGACTATTTTGTCTTAGGGTTGCCAACTTGTCCTTTTAGAAAGCCTTATCACGTTAAAGAATGTTTAGATATTGCTATTAAAAAAGATACATCAGTTTTCTCTGCTTGTGAATATGACTTTCATGTACCGTTTGCTTTTTCCTTGAAATACGAAAATGATGAAGTAATTGATTGGGATTCACCTTTTAATGATTCTCCATTAATATCAGGTAATACAAGAAGTCAAGATCAAAAAAAATATTTTCATCCTAATGGTGCGATATATGTTCTTAAGCCTAATTTTTTTGCAAAAGATACAAAAACCTTTTACCAAAATTCAATGCCCTACGTAATGTCTAGAAATGATTCAATTGATATAGATGAAAAAGAGGACTTGGACTTTGCAGAATTTTTTATTGAAAGAATAAATTGAATTTAAATTAAATTAATAATCCGGATTCAATCTATGTGAGATAAGAAAAGATTCCTTATCAGATAAAGATTTTTCTTTTTCTGAAACATTATTTCTATTTAATATATCAGAGTTATTGAGTTTACTTTGTATTTATTCAATATTTTTAGCTTCACTTAATATCTCACTAAAATCTAATTTTTTATTGAATTAATTTTTAATAATATGACAAGCTATTTCTGCAATAGGGGTTTTATTAATAGAGTAAATTGTGCAATCAATATTAATTTTATTTAGCCTTGCTTTTATATATCATCTGAATTAAATGTTAATGGATTAATTTCTTTAATAAAGTTTCTATATTTTTCACAAAAACATTCTTTATCAGGCTCTTAATCTCTGCACGCCTGGAAATAACACTCAAAATCGAATCTTATTTGTCTTGAAAGGTAGGAATGATTATCTAAAAATTAATATTATAAAATTACTTATTTTTAATTATTTTTGATAGTATTTTTTTTATTAAAATTTTATAAAGTATCAATTTCCTATCATTTATCAAAACTGTATCATGCCTAGTTCTGGATATTATCCAATCTTTCATATTTCTTGTAATAATGAATATCTTTAAGTCAAAATATTTACTTAAAAGAGGAAATTATTTATCAATTAACAAAAAGATTTTTGGTCTAATTAGTCTTTCGTGAGAAATAATTACTAATTTATTATCAGCTGCTTTTTATAAATAATTTCGCTAGCTTTTTGATAAATATTCTCATCTAAATACCCATTTGAAATGTCTGAGAAGAACTCACTTATTTGAGGATCAATATGGGAAGTCTTAAAAACATCTTTTCCCAGATAAAACAGCTTATTTTTTTACTAATACTTGTTAATATTCCTTAAAAACTTGTACTTGTACTTGTACTTGTAGTTGTAGTTGTAGTTGTAGTTGTAGTTTTGGTGTAACCAATATGAAAAAATAACTTTTTTATTCCTTTTTTATCTATCATATTAAGATATTTTTAGAAAAACTTTATATGAAATTGTTTAATATTGAACTTATAAAATCATTATAATTGGCACCATAACTTTTTTTTAAAAAATATTTTTAATATCAATAATTATTTTTTAAATATTAGTTTTTTATTTGTTAAAAAATTTTAAAATTCTCTTTAAAGAAATAAATATTCTCCTTAAAAAAGGTTTTTTGTATGCTTTCTGCATTATTTTGAAAGCTGTAAAATCCTCTGTTATTTGATCAATTCCTTTAAATTCGCCAAACTCATTTAAAGGTTGAATATAAGTTCCAGATTTACTTTTTCTGAAATGTGTTCCGCTACCATCAAAACCAATATTTTTAATATAACTAAAATAAGGACTTACACAAATACCACCTTTCTTAAAGATAGTTGCATACCAAAAGATTGCCCATGTATTTAATTTATTTTGGGCATTTTTTTCTATTTGATCCCAAAACGTTCCAACGCCATCCAAATTAAATCTATAAATCATATCTTTATCAAAAGTTTTTATTAAACTTTTAGGATCCTTCTCAAAATATTGCCAACGATCTTTCCAAGTTGCCCAGCCCCAACAATTCATAAAACGCCATAAGAAAATATCATTTTTTTTCATTTCATTGCTGACAATATTATTTCCACTTATATGCCATACATCTTTTACTTTTTCATAGTATTCAAGAGCATCATTCATGAATTTTATAAATCCTCTTGAGGTAAGAAGGTCATCCTCTAAAACAATTATTTTTCCATTCTCATTAATAATATTTGAAACAGAATCAATAATATTTGCAGCTAAACCTTTATTTGATTTGTTTTTTTTAATAGTTATATTTGCGAATTTATCATTTACTAACTTGATAGAGTTGAAAATTAGTTTCTGAGCAGCCTCATCATTTTTGTTGCGCGGGCCATCTACAACCACATATAGATTTGTTTGTTTTGCTAATTTATTTTTGCTTAAAGCAGATAATGTTTTATGAAAATGGATAGATCTATTAAATGCAATTATTAACACTGGTGCATATTGTTTTTTTACCTTAGTTGATAAGGAGTTATTCATAAGATTTTTATCTATTCTTTATTTTCTTGATTCAATTTAATTTTTTCGTAAAGATTTGAATACATTTTTGAAACAATTGCATAATCCCAATTTTTTAAAGCCTTTAATCTTGCATTAGCTCCAAGATTTTTATTCCTTTTTTCATCTTCCAATATCCATCTTATACCCTCAGCTAATGAAAATGTATTAAACGGTTCTGCTAAATAGCCAGTTTTAAGATGATCGACTATATCAGCTAACCCACTATTTTTAAAAGCTAAAACTGGTGTTGCACATGAATGAGCTTCAGAGCCTGTTTGCCCAAAACTTTCCTGTAACGAGGGATTAACGAATACATCAGCGGCAGAATAGATAATATTTAATTTCTTATTGTCACTTATATGACCTGTAAATCTTATTGGGAAATCGGTATCTAATTTAATATCCTTAAGATCTTGTCCAAAGGCAAGCAATATGATTTTTTTTTGAAGATCCTGGGTTGATATTTTCCTGAAAATTCTTAATGCATCAAATAGTAATTTGGCCCCTTTTCGGGCGTCGTTAATAATATTAATGGCCCCAAATAATATAATTTTCTTTGAGGAGGAAATATTAAGATAATTCTTTGCTTTCAATTGATCTATAGGAGCCCAAGATTTAGTATCTAGCGGATTTGGTATCGTAAAGATTGGGTTATTTCTAAATAATGAACTTTTCTTTGCGCATTTAGTCATCCATTTACTTGGACAAACGATATAGATATTTTTTTTCCAGTTTTTTTCTTTTCTAAGCCAAGTAATTCTGTTTATATCCTTACCATATTCAAAACCTAATCTACTGTCTTTGGAATAGTTATCATAATATCTTTTATCGATTAAATTATTTTTCTTGTCTAGATAAACATAGTGTTCTGCACCACAAAATGGCCATTGATCATGTAATGTCCATACAATTGGTTTTGCTAAAGATCCAATCTCTTCAATCGACATTGTGATATCTCCTAACCAATGCAAATGAAAAATATCAATATCTTTAGATAATTTATTATGGTTAAGTTCTTTAGCTAGACCTGTATTTAATATTGCTGTTGAATGAATAACAGGATTTTCAGTTCTTAATCCGTATCTATATATTTTGTTTATTAAAGTTATAAATTTCGGGTAATAGTTATTATGAAAAGGATTATTTTTACTTATTATATCTTCATCTAAACTTATCTTTTTAATAACTCTCATCTTAGATTTGATTGATAAGTTAGCATTATTTTTAATAGATTGATGAATTCTATAGGAAGCCTTTGATGCGCCTCCTAATAAATCAGATTTACCGATATGTAATACATTCATAAAATTAGTTTATTTAATAAAAGCCTAATAAATTATTAAGGTAAAATAAAATTAAAAATTTTATCTTATTAACTAACATTGATTCAATAATATCTAATTTATTCTTTTATGGAAGCACTAGAAGAATATTAACAATAAATAAATTAAATACAAAAAATAGAAAATAGAAAATAGAAAATAGAAAATTTAAAAATCTATATTTTATTATATTATTGTTTTTAAATCTATTTCTTTTTCTTATTTTCCTATTATTTTAAGTAAATAGCCCAAATTTATTTCTTATGAAATATATATTATTAGATAACTATATTTTTGATTCCTTATATATTTTAAAATTGAAAATCAAAACCTATTTGACTTAAATTTAAGATTAAAGAATTTTTTTCTGTAATGAGATCTTACTATTTTACAATCACCTTCACTAACAATACCTTGATGATGAATACAGTTAGTATAGAAAATTATTAGTGTACCTGCTTTCCCTTCTACTGGTTCTAATCTTTTTATAATAGAATCTGGAATTGATCTTGAAATATGTTCGTAGTTATTAAATTTTTGGAAATATCTATATTTACCATAAAGATTTTCTACCCATTTATGACTTCCTGGGGATAAACAAAAAGCACCATTATTTTTATTAATATCGTTAACATAAAGCATGAATTTTAAAGTCGGTTGCTTATCGAAATGGGGAACTTGAGCAATATGGTTAGAGTCTTTGGTATCTAAAGTCCTAAAAATTGTATAAAGATGGTAACCTTTTGTATTTTTCATTCTTTTCAGGATTTCAATATTACTTTTATGGAATTCCAAATACTGCTCTATATTTTTATCAATAGTTAAATTCTCTTTTTTAACAATAAATAGATCACCCCCGTTATATTTGTTTTCTGAAGAATAATCGATCATTATATTTTTCATTTCTTTTTGAAATTTCTCTATATAAGGTTGTCTTTCATCGCTTTCTTTTGGGTGTAGTACGCTAAATCCATATAATGATAGTTCCAAATCTATTTTCTCAATTAAAGAATTCATCTTTTTATCAAACTAATAAAATTATAATAGTTTAAAAACAATCAACTACTATTTAAATAAGTTAGGATCTGGAAATTTATTACAAATATATTTGGTAGAATAAGATTTAAATCTTTTTACATCGGGTTTTAAGAAATCTGTTAATTCGTTAAAATTACAATTTTTTAAGTAAATTAAAGCATTATTTTGAATTTCCTCAGAGTAAATTTCGTAGGCTAGGTTTCCATAAACAGCAGTTTTTAGATTGAAAGTTAGGGATTCCAAAGCACAGCTGCTAAAACATGTGAGATGATAATTTGCCCAGTTTAAATCATCAAATAGGCAAACATCTCTTTTTGAACTAAAACTAATTATTCTCGAATTATAAAGAGCTCCTAGTCTTTTTTTTAAATATTCATAGCTATCTTCTAGATTGCTTGGATGCAATCTTACTCTCAAATGAAATTCGTTTGTAAATCCATTTTTATAGGTATCATTATATTTTTTTATAATATTAATTAATCCATCTTCTAATGGCTCTTTTAAGATGTCTCCTTTTTTTTTCTGCATAGTAAAAAGCAACCTAATTCTGGTACTTTCCTTAAAGTCTTTATTTTTTGATATGTATGTCGAATACCAAATAGGCCATGGATAACCTATTAAAAGTGGGGCATGATTATTTCTAATAATTGAATTATTCAAGATATTATTCACACTTTTTTCTCCCCAACACCAAAAGTAATTTGGGACATTTAAAAAACCTTTTTCTGGAATCGCACTCCATCCACTATATGCCGCTTGGTATTTGCCCTGCTTACCATGTTGAATATCAATAGTCTCAATTTGCATTTCATTTGCCGCGGCTATTAAACCCATTGAATCAGAAAAGTACCATGCTGATACAAATATTTTTTTTAAATTCCTAAATTTTTTAAAAAACTTTTTAGCGGTATTTTTTGCATTTAAATATTTATTTATAGATTTTTTAATGTCAAAATAAATAATTTTATTTAATTTACCAAGATTGTTTTGCTTTAGAAATAATTCTAGAAAATAAATACATTCTTTTTCTAATTTAATATTTTCAGAATTTAAAATTCCTGGAATAAGTTTGTGAAGTATATGTTTTTTGTATTTCAATCCCTTACAATAAAGATCTTCTGATAAAAAAAGATTATCTAAATAAAACTTTATAGAAGATACATTTGCGGAAGATGTTAAATAAAACGGATCAACTATTCTGTCAAAAGATTTACCTGACTTTAACCTATCAAGATATAAAGATCTTGAGAAAAAGATATTTTTACTTTTGTATATTTCTTTATCGTATTCATAATTAATTGCGCATATGTTTTGAATAATTAATCGTTTGTATTTATGGTATGCTTTCACAAATTTTACAAATATTTTAGGGATTAATTGTTTCTTGGAAATATATTTAGAGGAATTATTTGATAAAACTCTAAAAATTGATATTTTAGTTAAAGGCCATGCTTCGTCACCATTTTTCAATATTTCTGCAATATATTTTCTCTCCATTTCAGAAATTAATTTATAGATATATTTTTCATCTAACTCATTTTGTATGAAAAATTCTTCTTGTTTCACAAAAATAAATAATTGTTAGGTTTTAGAATTTTAACACCATTTCGAGAAATTATTCTTCAATATTTCTTTTGAAAAATTTAATAAGTTCATGTTTGAATAGGATATTTATTTTCTTAAATTATTTTTTTCATAATCTTCAATGAAACTTTTTATTGTTTTATCTAAACCTTCCTTTATTGATATATTGGTATTCCATCCAAGTTTATTAATTCTGCTGGTGTCTAGAAGTTTTTTTGGGGTGCCATCTTTTTTTGTCAGATCCCAATTTATTTCCCCTTTGAATTTAATTATTTTAGAAATTTCAATTGCTAAAGACTTTATTGATTGATCAATACCTGAACCTACGTTGAGATAACTAAGAGTTTCCCCATTTTTAAATCTAGGTGAATTTGGATGATTTGGATCCCAATTTTCTAAAGCAAAAATACAAGCATTTGCAAGATCATCAACATGCAGGAATTCCCTCAATGGACTCCCTGTTCCCCAACAATTAACAAATTTTTCATTTTTCTTGATTGCTTCATAAAACTTTCTTATCAAGGCAGGTATAACATGGCTATTTTTAGGATGATAGTTATCCCCAGGTCCATATAGATTACAAGGCATTAAACTTATAGCATCAAAATCATGTTGCTTACGTAAAGCTTCGCATAATTTTATTCCAGTAATCTTTGCTAATGCATAGTATTCGTTTGTTGCTTCTAAATTACCACTTAGTAAATATTCTTCTTTAATCGGTTGTTTGGAAAACTTTGGATAAATACAACTACTACCTAAAAACAAAAGTCTTTTAACTTTGCTTTGCCATGACTGTTCTATAAGATTATTTTGGATTTTAAGGTTATCTAAAATAAAATCAACTGGATATTTTTCATTAGCATAAATACCTCCAACTCTTGCAGCAGCAATTATCACAACTGTAGGT